>Ga0123356_10000253_pt1 | contig 61558 bp, 90 predicted proteins | sample TergutEmb28metaG_2_FD_92546 | JGI IMG/M metagenome (GOLD analysis project Ga0123356, IMG submission 92546) | Embiratermes neotenicus P3 segment gut microbial communities from Petit-Saut dam, French Guiana - Emb289 P3 | ecosystem: Host-associated > Arthropoda: Insects > Digestive system > Gut ...
GCAACAGTGATTGTTACTGTGAGTGCAGTACGGCCTGTCTCTTTACCATTGCTATCACGTGTTATAGTTTCTAAAGGTACATATGCACCTTTACCAAACTGACCACCGCCACCAATTCCAGGATTGCACATAATAGCTTGAGGTTGTGTGCGATCATTACCAGGTGCACGAACAATGCTCTGTACACCTGTTAATGTTACAGCACTACCTCCTGGAGGAGTGTAAGTTACTGTAAACATAATTACACTCCTTAAACTGTAGTGATATCAGTTATAGGCTCACGCAGTTTTACAACTGTATAAGTATACGGATACTCTGTGAAAAGGGCTCCCATTTCAGAAAGAGCAACAGGCATACTATTTTTAGGATGTCTGATGTTATTCCCATAGTTGAAAGAACCAAGTTTACCATCATTCATAGATGGTGTACCGAAGATGATGCGATTACCAAGATCCATCTTAGTCATTAATTCATCCGGAATTGCAATGTCCTCAACCTTTTTCGGAGGTGTTTTGGCCCACAGCTCTTGGATGTATTCATCGATCTGGAAGGTGGTATTATCCCAGCAATTGTAGGACATGTCATCTTTTGGACCAATGATGATAACATCAGTTGGCATATTGAGATCTTCAACAACTTCTCTTACGACCTGGTTACCAATATGATAGTCAGTGGTTTTTGTACCACGCTGCCATACAATTGGACCCTGGACAAAGTTGTCACGAATTACTCTTACCTGGTCACCTTCCTGATAACCCATTTCAATACGAGTTACAGGATTCATCCAGATACCAATCTCCGCATACGGTACAGTTGCTTTGGTTAAGAATGCACCACGCATAATAGCATCAATGATATTCTCACCTTCTTGCTGAAGTACAAAACCACCAGCTTGCTCAGTGCTATAAAGCAATCTGTTTGCTTGATCACGGAATGGTAAGTTAATACCAAGACGTGTGCTCATATCATTAGGATCTGTATACCATGGGAATAGATCTGCAAGACCTTCCATAGCACCAACAACTGCACCAGATGGTGAGTTAGCTCCTGGTGCACCAGTAGCTGTGAACGAGGTATATAAGCTACCTGCAGTCGGGTTGAAGCGATCATAGGTTCCTTGGAAAGGACCTGATGCAACTGTAATTGCACCAAATTCCCATGATGTACGGAAAGGATCACCACCGCCCACAACTTCTCTGTTGCCCTGAACCTGTAAGAACTGACCATCCAGCCAAGCACTTACATGTGTTCCACAGGGTAAAAGTGAAAGAAGACCTGGTTGATTGTCAAGTACCATGTAAAGTTCATCAACTCTTGCTGTACCCCAAGGCAAAGCTTGAGTTGTCTTAATGAGCATACGTCCACGTTTGAAATTGGACTGGAACACATTGATTGGCACTTTGATTGTGAATGGTATACCTAATGCTCCAGGTGCACCTGCAGCTGGTACTGCTCTTACGTTAGCTACTGGTCCATAAGCTGCTGCAAGAGTCGGTGCTGCAATTGAAGCACGTATCTGATGTACAACACCATACTGACCGTGAATGGCAAAGTTTTTGAAAAGAGATGCAACGTTTGTCCTCAACGAGTGCATACGTGTAGCATAATCATTTTCAAAAGCCGCCTGCTTTTCTTTGGTCTCAAGGTTAAGCATCATGTCCACATCAAAACCATCAGATACTGTACCATACGTAGCACGGTAAATACCATAGTCGAGTGAACCTGATCTGTTGAGACCTACATTTTCTCGGAATACTTGGCTATTCAAAGTACCACCAGAGTTGGTGACAGCTAAGAGCATCCTGTATTCAAACTTGTCGTTGAACTTCCATTCACGCTTTTTTGCACGAATCAGCCGAACGACGTCCGACTGGCATGGAAATAATCCATTGATCAAGTATTCAAGGATGAACACTTGCTTGGTTAATCCAACCAGCTGATCTTGTGAAATAGGCATAATCTATTCCTCCTATTAAAACTTTAAGCTGCCGATTAACTTCGCCAGCGCGTTGCCTGTTTGACCTTTGGGTGTGATACCCATATCACTGAATACATCTTTTTTAGGGTTTAACAATTTATCAAATGCAGCATCTGTAGCTGCACTAACTTCGTCTATATCACCAAATTGACGTTCACTATTTTGAAATCTATTTAAGAAAGCTTTTCGTTGTTTTTCTGGTAGTGCATTGATAGCTTCAAATAATGCATCTTCATCAGTTCCTGTTCCACCAATTACTTTTACCACTTCTTCATCTTCATCTTCATCTTCATCATAAGTAGAGTCAGATGCACCAAGAGCTTTAGCTGCCCACTTCTGAGATTTACTCAATTCAGGTCTTAGTGGATCACCAGCGTGATCTTTGTTAGCTGCAACAGCTGCATCTTGCAAATCTTCTGAATCATCATCAATTTCTTCATCATTGATAGCTAAATTGACAAGAGCTAAAGCTTCTCTTAAAAGATTATCATCATCAAATTCATCTTGTTTTTTTGACCAATTTTGAAGTATATAATCATGACCTTCTTCGCCTTCTTCTTTATTTCGTTCAAAAGGTATATTTAATTTTGTTAAAAGATGTTCAATAACAGTTTCAGCATCTTCCATACCATACTCATCATTGATATTACCATATAACTCAGATATTTTTGTTAACATATACTACCCCATAAATTAAAACTTTAAGCTGCTAATTAACTTAGCTAATTCATTATTATATTGTGGTTCTTTTGAAATTGCATCACGAACTATATTTGTTTCTACATTACCTGTAGAAGTCCTACCTTTTACAGTACCTGCTCTACCAGCTATTTTATTTGCAAATTCTTCTCGTTGTTTTTCTGGTAAAGAATCAAACACAGCAAGTAAAGTTTCTAAATCCTCAGATGGTTTAAGTGAAGATGTACCCATTTTATCATCCATAAATGCTGCTGCTTCTTCTTTTTCTTCAGGTGTCCAATCTTTCATATATGCTGGTGTATCTTCACTATCTAGCATTGGTCCTATGTTGTCAAATTGACCTTTTTTCAAAGGATCAGATCTATCTGGATAATCACTATCTTTGATATCAATAATATCAACACCTAATTCTGATAAAACATTTTTAATGTCTTCAACATCTACATCAGTATCATAATCATCTTCAGCAGATCCTACTGCATCTAAAACATCATTAATGTAATCTTGTAAATCAGATGCTTCAAGCAGTTCAATTATTTCATGTCCTAGCATTACTTACCTCTTGTGACAGCTGATAGTATATGACCACCAGGTTTCCATACATTTTTAGGTGGTGTTTTTAGTTTAATAGATCGTTTAATACGTTTATCAGATCCTATAATTTCAGGAGGTACTTCACCTTCCATTGGAGGAGGTGGCATTTCACCAGCCATAGGTACACCAGGACCAGGAACTTCAGGAGGTGGTGCTCCCATATCACCAGGTGGCATCTCACCACCCATATCTGGTTCAGGTGGTAACTCACCACCTACATCAGGCATAGGTGCAATATCAGGAGGAGCTATTTCAGTAGGCTCAGGCATATCCAATGTACCATCACCAGCTGCTCCACCAGTAGCTTCCGCTACAGCTTCTTGTATATTAGCCATTTCTTCTTGCATTGCATTCATAATAGCTTTTATTTCATCACCTAATTGTTCATGCTCAGTTCGTATTTGATCAAGAATTTCTTGCACAGCTCTATTAGCTCCAACTGCAGCAGAGTTAATACCACGATTAGTCATCTCAGATAAAATAGCTGCGCCAATGTTAGGTCCTTTTTTTAAGGAAGGATATAAATCATAAAAAGATGCTTCATTAGCCGCTGCTACGCGGCCTGCTTCAGCATCATTTAACATTGCAATTTGTTCTGCCATTTCTTCTAGTGTCATATAGACCTCCAATCTTATTTTATTGTATCATATTTATTTATATTTATGAATATACAATTTTCTTAGTACTTCATTGATGCAATCTTCTTAGCAAGGTTGCGTGTCTGATCTTCTGGATCATGAGCCACACCTAATTTTCCATTAGCTTCTACAGGTGTTTTATCTACTAACCGTTCTGCATCATCTTTTAATTTTCTCTTTTTTCGTTTAGTTCTTGTATCTGATGACAGTATTTTAAGACCACGACCTGGTGTCGGTCTCCTTTTACTAGGGCAATTAGGATTAGTGCAATTAGGATTAGTACACCATTCTCCTCCACATCTTGTGTTCATAACCAATCTCCTATTGATGGACCATTAACATTATCAATACGTTTCCATGCACTCTTATCTTTCTCACAGAATGCTTCAAATGCATATTTAGCTTCTACAAGTTCTTTGCTTACTCCCATCATTTCAGATTCATTAAACGATGCGAATTTATCAGCAAGTCGTGCTACTAAATAACGATACATTTCAGGACAAGGATATACTAACACTGTATCAGGAGTCCATCCAAGCTCTTTAATCCTATATCGTTGTTCTTTTGTATCAAGATCATTCCAATCACGTACTATAACACCTAAACCAGTTTTATCATTATATTTACAGCTTAAGTATTCAACATTTGAATCACGACCTGTGAATTCAAAAGGATTATATTCCACAAAATCAATACTATGCATTATATTTTGGTAAAAACCTGACATAAACTTTTGTGTAAGTCTATGTCTATACGTAACAAAGATATATGGATAGTCACATGTTACATACCATACAACCCAATCTTCAGCACTACGATCAATAGCTCTTCCAAGATTAAAAGTTTCAGTAATTACTTGATTCTTATGTCTTAATACTAATTGATTATGATTTCTATCTAAAGTGTAAAGATGATAGTCATCTTCAGATTGAAATGATGGTGAACCTTCAGGCCACATAGTTTGTTTTTCTGTTTTAGTTGTAGTTTCAGTAACTTGTACTTCTACATCGTGTAATGGTTCATCTTTCTGTTCATATAATTTAGGATCACGATTATTACGTGGAAAGAAAAGCATGGGGGCTATCGGTGCAAAGTTCAACCATATAGTACGTCGTTCAGCATCAGGACAATATAGATCAAAACCACTAATATGATATGTAGATCGTGATTTAAGATCATTCATACCAGATGAACGGAATATATCACGATTAAAACCTATTGGATCTTGTGCAGCATATACTCTTACACTATTTTTAACAAAGGGTGGTAACTTAGTCATTACAGTATTTAATCGTACTGTAGTTGTATAATAACCACTATCTATATTTACTATACGATTATATATATCAGACCACGTATAGTTAAGATAGTTAAGACAATCAGACCATGAATATGAATTGAGAGCTTTGGTCTGAGCAAGACGCATAGCATCTTCAAGAGCATCAGAAGCAAAAGACTTTAATTCAATCTGTAACATTATGGCCTCGGTGTTGAAAGGCCTTGTAGACCTTGATTATATACATTTCGCACTATTTGCTCAACATCTGTTATCGCTCTATCTGCCATAGTAGCTACAGTATCAATACCTAGTTGCATATATGTATTATACACAGCCATTGATCGAGCACGTGGATCATCTCCAGCAGCATCTAATGCTCTGGCTACAGCTTCACTAGCTGCAAGCTTCTCTGGAGTAGGTGCTCCAGCTGATATACCCATAAGCACAAATAAAGCATCAGCTAATTCTGGTTGTTGTCTAGCAACTCTTGTGATAACATCAGCCTGATATCTTGGTAAATTAACTTTTGACCATACTTCAATAGAACGTCTGAATCTTTCATTGCGTGCCATGATTTGATAATTATGTGAATAATCCCAACGTACCATAAATTGACGTATTTGCTCTTGTGTCATTAACTTAGAGTCTTCTAATAACTTTTGAAGTTGAGCACGCTGTTGTTCAAGAGGTATATTCATCAAACCTTGTTGACGCTGCAACTCAGCAATCTTAAGTTGTAAATCAAGTTGACGACCACGATCCATTTCTCTCATCTCTTCTGTAGCAAATGGCATTTGATATAGTTGACCTACATCACCACCAGTTACAGTGCGTCCTCCACCTTCTTGAGAAACTATACTATATGGTTTACGTGGACCACGATAATATCGTGCATTCAAAGCATCGGCTAAACGTGATAAACGCATTGTTTCAGCATGTGATTTACCAGTAAAAGGATGCTGTGCAGGAAGATACATATCTTTATAATAATCAGGATTTTCCTGCATTATTTTCATCATATACGCATAGTGCGCATCAGGATCACCTATATCAACATGTTCTAGATTTTTATCTATTTGTTGTGACATATCTCTAGAAACAGGTGTATCTGCTTGTCTATCACTAGCACTTGAAGGTATAGCTGAACTAAAATCTGAAGTAGGAGGTGGTATACCTGGACGTCTTGGAGGTTGTTGTGCCACAGATAATATTGAAGCTTGATTCTGAGGAGCTAAAAGATCCATCAATGCTTTTTGTATTGGGTCCATTTACTTACCTTGTTCCTTTAAGACTTGCTGAGCCACTTATCACTCTGCGGTTGTGTAACATTCTTAATATCATTTAAGAATCTATTATTTTGATGAGCATATTCTTGTACTTTTTTAACAAGTGTTTCGTTCTTAGCTATATTTTCAATATATTTTAATGTCTCATCTCGCCATTTATCTGATACTTGTTTATCACCAGGATGATTACTAACTGGTTTACCTTTTGTTGGTATATCTTTATATATTTGTAAAAGCTTAGAATATACTGTCTTATAATCATAATCATTCTCATCATCTTGTGACGCAGGAAGCTCAGGTTGTTGTGGAACAGCAGCTCTAGCTATTTGTTGTGTTTCTTCTTTTTGTTTTTTATCTTTTAATATCTGACTAGTACGAGCTATTTGTGTTTTTGTTTTATCAATTAAAGCTCCATATTCTTTTGCTTTTTTTGTTACAGCTACTTGTCCACCAGTTGGTAACCACTTAAAGTAAGATTTAGGTTTAAGATCTTTACGTTCTAAGAAAGACTTAAATTGTGTTAACTTATTTAGATCACTCTGTAAAGTAGCTATATCAAGATCTTTAAGTTCTGATATAGATCTTTTAATAAGAGGTTGCATTGATTGAATATAATTATCTATATAAGTATCACTCATTTTCCAACCTTACTATTTTACGTGCTAAATCAGCTATTGCTCCAGCATTCATCAATGCAAGACGTCCTGTGTCAACTGTCTTATAACCACTATTAGGATCTTCTTTAACTACAGCAGGATTAACTTTTTCAAGATCTTGCGCCATAGGGCCAATATGAACTTCATTAGTGTCTGTGTTTGGGTTAACCTTTAATGCTTCATTATTATATGTGTATTCATAATTATGTACAAATTCTGCATACTTAGCTAATACATCATCATTCCAAATATCACCATCACGTTCAAAGTCCGTGTTGTCATCCATATTACCTGCAATCTGAGATAATACTTGTGCTTCACGTGAATTAAATGGAGGACCAAAACCATATATAGCTTCAGCTAATTCACCGAGATCATCTACATTTTCAAGCACTTGAGATAACTCTTCATCTGAAATAATACTACCATACTTACGTAGTATAACAGCTGCTTGTTTTGCTTCTTCTCTCATACACCTTTACCTGATGATACAACTCTACCAAGAACTTGTAATTGACCTGGAGTCATTCCTTTAGTCATTTCTTTAATACCTTGTGTTTGTTGCAATAATCTAGAATCTAACATATCATACATATTTAATAGCTGCATCTGTTTAGCTATATTACCTACACCTTCACCAACAGCTTGTGTAGCTCCAGATACACCTTGACCTATACCTTGACCTAAGCCAGCTACACCTTTTCCAAGACCACCTGTTATATCAGCTAGTGCTCCGCCAAACATATCAAGTGGTGTACCACCATAAAGATCTTTTTTAGCTTGTGATTGTGTGCCATAATGTAAAGGCATACGACCAACACCAGCTAATACATTACCAGCTAAACTAGTACCACCAGATAATGCTCCACCTGCTAATTGACCAGCTCCTCTTATAGCTGAGCCACCAAGACCAACAGCTAATGGTGTAATAAATGTTCCAGCATTACCAATAGCTGCTGTAGCTTTACCTGCACCACTTAAAGCTTTAGATAATGCTGTATCTTGTGGAAGAGTATCAGGTAATTTTTGCATTACAGGTTGACCTTTACGAATCATAGGATTACCATATTTATTTAATACAGGTATTGTTTTTCCTGTAATAACTGCACCTTTATTAGTCATAGCTTTAGTAGCAAGTTTTGGTAATACTTTTTTACCAAGCACTCTGAGAATATATGGTAATACTAGTAAACTTACAGTTGTAGCTGCACCCATTAAAATCTCCTATGTACTGCAGATATAATGTTTTTAATACGTGTGTCATATCCTGAATCTACTGGAACTGTGGTTGTTTCACCATGACCTGCTGGTTTAAACTCACCTTCTGCACCAGGCCACCAACGATCAGCTTTAACACTAAACTTCATTTTACCTTCCCATCCAGGCATTGCATTTAATCGTGTTAACTCAGCTATATCTACTTCTTTAGGTGTTGTACCTAAAGCTGTTAATACAGCAGGTGGAAGATTTTGAGCTTTAATGTTCTCAAGATTTCTTGTATTTTCTACTGGTGGTGTTTCTACTGGTGGTGTTTCTACTGGTGGTGTTTCTTCAGTTTTAACATCTTCTTTCTTCTCATTATCAGTAGCTGTTTCAGTACCACCTTGAGCTAAAGCTCTTACAGCTCTGTCACGTGCAGCTCTTTCTTGTTCTTCACGCGCTAATTCAGCACCAAAACCACGTTCTTCAATTGCTGCTTTTTCTTGACCTTCAGCTTGTGTTTTAACTGCTCTAGCTTCTCTTTGCTGTTGATCAGCTCTTTCACGATGCTGAGCTTCATATTGTGCAGGACTTACAGTTTTACGATTAGCTAGTACTGCTGCTCCACCACCAGCTTCACCAGATGTTTGCTCCATTCCCTGCTGAAATTGAGCTGCTGCATCTGCTGCTGCTGTTTTTGAAGCTTCAACTCTTGGATCACGTGATGCAAGCTGATAACCACGTTGTGCGTCAGCTTGCATACGACCAGCCATTTCTGTACTTTTATCAGCTAAAGCTTCTTGTGTAGATTGTAATTCAGATTTATCTTTTTTACCATGTAATAAAGTATCAGGAGTTACTGCACTTAATAATGGTGAGACTGTTTGCATAGTTGCATTATATGTTGTATCTGCTGTTTGTGAAGGTTTAGCTGGACCTTTGTCCCATGTAGTACCATTATATGTATACCCTTGAAATTCATCACCAGGCTTTTTTTCAAATGAGTCATCTTGCATTTGCTGTAGATTTAATTTTCTGGCCATATTACTTCCTTCATTATATTATTATTATATCATATAAAACTAGATTTATGAATATACTAAATCTCAATTAAATCTTGTACATCAATCTGTGTATGTAATGGTTGTGTTCTATTAGTGGTAACATCTTTCACTCTTAGTTTAAGATCTTGTAGTGCAGTTATTGCATCACCCCATATGTACAACCTTTCACGATTACCTGTACCGTTATTTGATTGGAACTTGAATGTATAGTAACCTGCATTACCTGATCTAGTAAAGCATTCTTTGAATAAATATATTCTGGTTGGATTACTTTCAACTGTGCCTCCTTGAGTAACTGTCTCAGCTTTAACATTTACTGTAGCATACTCACCTTTTTCATATAACTTATCCATTTGATCAGTCCATGCAAAAGTAAGTATCCATTCAAATTTACAATCAGTATTATCATCAACACCAAGCATAGTTGTGACAAGACCTTTAGGATTATGTGTCCAACCATGTATCGCAAACCATGGTGATGGTGCTACTATAGATTCTACTAATTCATTATCTTCTACTATATAATCAAAATTATGATATTCCCAACCATAATCTCTATCTTGTGAATACTCATTACGAGATACACGTTTCCAATTCTTCTTGCCTTCTTCATCTGGAAATGCTGCACTGAATTTACGACGATTATAATACTTAATATCATCTAACATATAATCAAGTATAATGAAACGATTAACTATAAAACGTTTTGGTCCTTGAAATACTGTACCACCAGCCATTGAAAGAAGTTTGTAATCTGATTCAGGTGAATAGATAGTTCTATTAGGTGGAAATACTTCTCCTTTAACACTGTGATCTAAGCGACATACAAGTGTATCATCTTTAAGAAGACACTTAAACATTACTTCCTGATTAACAAAGTCCCATTTACCTTCTTTAAGATCACTAAAACGATTCATAATATCTACTTTAGTTATCTCATTACCATTAGCAAATGAATAATACATTCTAGTAGCAGGTGACCAGAAGAAAGCTTCTCTAGTTGTAGCACCTACAAATGATAAACCAGCTGTTGCACATATATCTTTAACAGCTACTATACCACCATCAGTCTGTATTGAACAAAGGAATTCATCCGTAGCTCTGTATGCATCTTTATAAATATTGAAGTCAATAGAGTTCGGAGCTTTATATCTGGTACGTGTTGAACGTATCTCAGTGCATAGAGACGTTATTCCTTCAACTACAAATAATCTATATGGCGCCAACATACGTACCATTGCTGGTAATGTTGATAATTGATTACTGTGTACTGGTATACTAAATCGTTGTAGGTTCTTTTGTTCACCAGGTATATCATTTTCAAGACCTTGTTGACGTGCAAATGACTGAATAAGATTAGCTACAGGTTCACCAGGTGCAAGAGATCTCATAGCATGAGATGGTGGTCCTTCAAATATACCAAAGAATTCTGAAGGTGGTAGTATATTAGATCGTTTGAAATGATCATTAACTTGGAATTGATACTGCTGATAAAGTACAGCTTTATCCATTCCACTACTACCTGCCCATTTAATTATTCTATTACCTTGACCATCAAATGCGTGATATACTTTAGTATCTTGAACACAGTTCATCTTATTTATATTGAGGGCTATAGCTTGTGGTGTTACAGCATAAGGTCTTAAGTAACGATGATCATACTCATCTTTAATCTCTATAGCGATATATGATGATGCTACACCACAGAATGTAGGAGTTATAACAACATTAGATGGTGGTCCATCTAACAATTTAGTGTCATCACATGATGTCCATATAGTTTCTCCTGCACTTGCAGTTATACCAAGTTGCCATTTTTCATCTAGTAAATAATCATGTATAGGTGGAGTTGGAAATACCGGAGGAGCTACACCTATCTGTTCATTCTTGAATAATTCAGGTGATAAGAATGTTTTAGCACCTTCAACTACAGCCATTTGTTGTGGTGCAATCTGTTCAGCACTAACACCTTTACATTTAACTTGTACAGATTTAATTTTACCTTGTAAAGGAAGACCTCTAGGAGCATCTGTAAATATATTAGCAACTTGTCTTATATCACCATTCAAGAATTTGTCATTACTAAATCCTTTAGACCAACCTTTAGTTGACTTAAAAAATACTTGGTGTCTACGACCTGTAAAAGATAAAGCTTGGTCATCTTCACTACCTTCAGCTTTAACCCATTCGTTAGTATATTTAACAGGTTTAGTTACACCAAATGCAGGCCAGAAAAAGTTCATTGGTTTATTACCATAAGCATGAGTATTCTCTATACTTAAATTGTATTTACGATATTGTCCAGCATCATAAGCTTTACCAGTTGAAGGACCAATAGCATCAGCTAGTTGTATAATTACTTTAAGACCTTGACGATTTACTATTATTAAAGCATTAAGCATACCTGCTGCAATAGTTAAAGCTGTTCCAATTATACCTCCAATAGGTATAGATGTGCCTGAACCTAAGGCTAATACATTTATAGATAAACCACTCCATTTTTCTGATAACCATAATAACATTTTCTGTGTTGCTTCTAACATTTCATTTTTAATTGCAACAACTATCTCAGATAGTGATTTAAGTGTACACCAATATCCAACACGTTTACCTATGGCTTGTGTATCTGTAGATGATTCAGCTATACATTGACCAATAAAATTATGATTTACATAACCTGGACCTGCAAAACATTGATTTTTGTCACTTATACTATAGAACATGTCAAGAGTATATGATTGAGATAGTGTAGATTTAAGTGATATATTAAAACCTGTTGAAAGCAGGGTGTCAGCTACAGTTCCTGAGATATTTTCAGTGAAATGTTGGCTTAATTGTTCAGCAGAAGGTGGTGTATAGTTAAAATCTTCATTAACTTTATATGTAGGAAGTGTAAGATCAGCAAATTCTATAGATTTCAAAATAATTGATATCCACCAATTATTGTCAGCATTCTGATTAAATGTTTGTGTATATTTATCAACCAGAAATTTGATATCCTGGTCAGTTTTACCATCTGGTAGATGATCTTTAGCACTATTACGCCACACATAATTATATTGACCAAAAGAGTGATTGATATATGCCATCATTACATACTTCAAATCTACTATAAATAACGCAGGTAATAAAACATTAGCTATTAGTCGCATAACTTTAGCTGCATTACCTTCAAATAATGATCCAAACAGTGTACCAAATGATAAAGGTGGACTTATTAAATCAAATAAACCTGATGCTTGAAATGATGCTGATTCATAACGACGTTCAGTCATATTCCTTAAATTAAGCTCTATTTGTCTATGCATACCTTTATCAGCATCAAAAACATAATGTGATACTATACCAGCTATTGATTTAGATATAAACCACACTGTTGAACCTGTACCATAAGCCTTTGAAGGTGGTAAAGATGGTGGTTCATCAGGTTCGTTAATCAAACCATTCTTACTATTCACTTCATCATAATGTCCTTTAAGATCTTTAAGATCTGTTATGCTATATACAGGTTCAAAGAAGCCATTTTGTCCACACATAGTGAAAGGTAGCTGCCCACCAGTTAAGCAGCCATCTATACCTACATGTCCGTATCCATTTACTATTCTAGTATTTACAGGATTACTGAAACATATAGTCCATTGTAATAATCCTCGTGTAAAAGCTATACCTAGCATGAAATGAGTACCAACTACTGTAGCACTTATTTTCGATGATGATATCAATGCTGCTGGATTTATGTCAATATATGCTGTTATATCTTTTGTAGATAATGAATTACTAAACTCTGTCTTATATACGTTTATTATTTGTGTCTGCCAATTTCTATTTGTAGTTTGGAATGCTGCTGCATTTTCAGGAACCATTCTATTAAATACACAATTGATAATATCATCAATATATAATACTCTTATGGCTCCTGTATTAGTACTATAGTTGTGCGTAGTTTGTAATTTATATAAACATGGACCAGTTAATGCATTCTTTGCACTACTGACATCATAGTATAAATCTTCAATACCGAAGAAATAGTGACGTGGTACTTTCTTTTCTCTAGTTACTTCTTGTCGAACAGTTACAACTGTATCCTCATCAAGATCACCACTAACTAGTTCTATAGTACCATTTTGTATCTGCTCTCTTAAACGATTTGTAACAATCTCACGACGTACTTCTAGATATGTTTCTTCTTTAATACGCCATTTATCACCATTCCAATCATCTATTTCACCATCTACTTTTTCCCAAAGCATTATATCATCACGCTTTAATTCAAGAACGTGATTCTCATCTATCCACCAAAAGTTTTCAGTTGTGACATTATCAGACCAGAATTGTTTAACAAATTGACGCATACCATCTAAGTCATTCTGATAGATAAACTTAGGTTTCGACTTATCACGTATATCTTTTGTTTCATACAATAAGTTAAGTTTAGTATCTTTATCTACAAAAGCGGTGTGTCTATCACCTGTTGGTAAATCAAACGTTATTTTATAATGTGTTGCATCTTCAGCGAAAGCTACTGTATGATCAGGATTAAAGACCTGTTGTGGTCCTTGACCATCAACCATCTTACGTTCGAATATACCTTGAGGTATAAGTCTTATATCAGCACTATTATTTTCACCTACATAATATGTATACACGCCTTTCTTATCTTGGAAATAATCTTCATCTTCATCTTCATCTTCATCTTCATCTTCTACTATACTTGTTTCTGGATCTTCAACTTGTCTAGTTGACCAAAAACCTTCTTGTGTGTTTATAAATGAAACAACTGTTGACTCTGATAAAATATGTGTAGCTAAATCTAGTTGACCATAATCATCTGATAATGTTACTTTATCAGCTTCTTGTGATATTATTCTTAATGGCTTAGCTTCAACAAATCCACTCTTTCTAGCTATGAATGCACGATGTAATTGTAAGGTAAATTGTTCTAATGAACGAAGTTTAATAACTAATTTTTGTATCTGATCAGTAATTTTAGGTACTTCATTTTCATGAGCTATATATTCAAAGAAAGGACTATAATAAGGTGCATAACTATTACCTATATAATTAAAACCATTTGTTATATTATAATTATATATAATATACTCCATATTATTTAAGTGTATATGTACAGTGTAGTCATTAACTCCTGATGTAAGTACATTAATTAACTCAAATCTAGCTTCAAGGTTATTAAACATTTCAGTATTATATAATGTTTGAACAAAATTATTTTCAAATGATATTTCACTAATAAACCGTGATATAACTACTATTGAGTTTAATTGAGACATAGTAGAAGAATTATGCGATGGGAAAAATGGAATCATTGCAAGTGATCTTTCTTCTATATTATTAGTTAATATCCATGCTGGATATACTGCAGCTATTTCTCTATTACCTACATCATTTAATGAGAACATTGATACCAATGAACAGTATAAAGGTGTATTACTTACAGATGTAAGTAATACATTAATTATTTGATCTGTTAAACTATTACCATTAGATACACTATCTAATTGTGGTTCAACTAAATAAAGTCGCCATACATCTGTGGTATATCCAGCTGCAGCACGTTGATCATCTATACGTATACAACGTTCTAAAGATTCTTCATCAAATATTTTAGTTATACTGAATGCATTTATATTAGATTTAATTATGTCAATAGTATTTATACGATACACTGATCTTCCATATATACATAAAGGTATTACTATATTAAGTACATATATATCAATTACGGTACCACCTTCAAAAGGTATATTTTGTCCCCAATTCCATAGATTTGTATCCTGTTCTAAATTAATAACATTTAATGGTTCAAAATTATTTCTTTTGTCAAATGTTATATACATTCTTTTAATCAATCCAAGACGATCAGATCTAATAAAAGCATGTTTTATTTGATCTATAGGTGTTGTACCACCTCCAACTTCTAGTGTAATAGTAAAAAACAGTATACTACCTGTACCTAGTATAGGTGATCTACTAGTAGTAGTATTTTCATCAATATATCTTATTTCAATTTGGTACTGTGCAGTATTAGGTATATCAGCTGCAGAGTTAAAGTTATTAGTAAAATCTTGCCATGTTTCTGGTATGTTGAGAGTAGAACTATAGTTACGCAATCCAACAATACGATACTGCCATCTAGATAGACCTGAACCTGAACTATATCGTATATTTGAATGTATAGAAAAATACTGATTTTGTAATTTTGTTGGATCACCTCTTCCACCTATACTTAATCTATGTGCTGTAGCTGCAATTGTTCCACCTGTCATAAATCTTAAGTGTGTATTTATTAGTTCAAATCGTAACCATATAGGTAATTCATGTATAACAGTAGCCCAAGAATTATAATTACCATTTGATCTACCTGTATTTAGCAATGTTATTTTTTGTTTATTTATATTGTCATTAATAAATGCTCCACCAATTAATTCATTAATAGGTTTTATATCTATAAATCTTATTGCTGTCCACACTTCATCATATTCAATTGTTCCTATTAAATCAACTACTGTGTTATTTCTATATGTAACATTCACAACATCATCAATAGTATTAGCTGCAACTCTACTTTGACTAACTATACTAAACTCAGCATCAGTAACTAATCGTGTCATACCATTGGGCGCTGTAGTAGGAATAGATACTGTACCAGTGTCAGTTAATCTGAACTCACCAAATGGATTTCGTAATGTTTCACCCCAATATGATGAGCTAGCATCACGTCTATAAGTAAGAAGATTATCATTTATTATAAGAGATTTATTTGCTCTATAAATAAACCAATCATTTTGAGGTTCTAATACTCTATCTATAAAAACACGTAATACATGGTTATCAATTGATATAGTAGGCTCAAGAGTATTATCATCAACTTCATAAGATCTTAATTCACCTGTATATAAATCAATAAGTATATTAAAATTGTCACCCATCTGAGTTTGACCGTTAATAATAATATCTGTATCATTATTTCTTATAAAAGATGCACCACTAGTTAATCGTTCACCATTTTCGTCTAGTATATCACTTGAGCCAGTAAACCATAATGACCAATTATTAACAGGTGAAAAAGAAAATTTGAGTCCTTGACTTTTTTCTATAAGAACAAAATACGGTACACCTCTATCAGTTTCTTTGCCATATATAATGAGATTTTTATCTGATGCAGCTATATCTTCTACTTCTTCATCATTAACAATCATAGTGTGGAATGGAGGATCAATGCGGTTAAGACCAGTAGATATAAGATCAAAGTTGTGACGCCACCAACCAGCAAAGTAACCATCATCTTCATAACGGACTGATGTCTGTAATATACCACCTAAGAACTTCTGCCTATTAAAAGAGAACTTTGGCTGTTGAACTGATACTAACATATCATTCATGTTAATATCAAGAGGAGAATCTAGCGGTATATTATACTCTTGTCCGTCCATTATAATTGTACTACTCCTGATTGAATGTCATCAATAAATCCTGCTATCATAAATTGATGACAGGTATCTGGTATTTCTATATTAAGTGCATTCATCTTAACCATTATCATAGCCATCATGACTTTTGTTTGATCTTTATCTACTACAAATGGTAGTGTGTCATATGTAACTTCACCTTTAATAGCTTTAATAACATTACGCGCCACAGCCATTTCAGTATAATCAGGTTCAACACCTTCAGCTACAGCTTTGTTACCCATAGGATTAGTAATAGTTACAGGCTTGAGTTCAATTTCAGCATCATCCAAGAGTTGTTTAACATCTTTCCATGACACAGAAGGATTATTATCTTCAAATAATATAGCATTGTAGTTAACTTCAACTTTTAATTTATTCTTAACATGTGTAGCTATACCAGAAAGCTGAGCTTGGAATACAGTATCACGAGTTTGATCAATAGCTATAACAGCTGCAGCTGATCTCATATTTTCCATATCAAATGATACTTGTTGTAATCCAGCAAGTTCATACATTTCTGTTTTGAGTTCAGTTTTTGTAGCAGCAAGTTGTGCATCAATCGGTGTCGGGTTAATTACAGTCATTAGTGAATCTATAGGTCGACTTGAGTCAACATACAATGCTTCACCTGTACCATTAGTAATAGCCTTCATAGCAAGGTCAACATCATTATTAAATACAGGTACTGAACCCTTATACATTCTAATAAGCTGCTGTATCTTTGCATTTACACGATTGAGTTCTCTTTGTGTTGGGTATAATAAGTCAAACATAGATGTAGACGTGACTTTAGAGAAGCCAATGTCCCATCCGAATGTAACCATCTGTACAGTATCAAACGGATAAGATATATCTGGTAATGTTTTACCACCAATAGTAAGCACAACACGCTTACCTGGACAATCAAAATACATTTTGAAATCAACCCAGTCACGACCATCTGTATCCTCAACTATTGTTTCTCTTACATCAGCATCTACTTTTACTAAGTAAGGTACTAATGATGTAGTTGGAAACTTATAATTACGATATAACATTTGAGTTACTTCACCTGCTGTGAATTGTGACTCAAACATTCCTATTTCATAGTCATTTGCTTTGATCCATTTATGTGTTACAGGATCAATAAACTCATGTGAATAACCAACTATAGCTGCATCATGGAAAACTTCCATGTTTGTACGATTCCAATTCTCATTACGTATCTTTTTACGTATCAATCGTTCAACTTCATCTTTATAAATAATGTATTCAAGAGTAGGCATATCAGCTAATAGAGCTGGGTCAAATGTTATTGTACCAATACGACTAACAACTTGATCAACAATCTGCTTTAGATAATTAGATGAGATACCAGTACCTGTATCAGTACGCTCTTGATCAAGTGTTGTGAATTGAGGAACATTGTATGATGATGTAATATACCCACTAGAACGTAATGAAGGGAAAAGCTTATTGTAGAATGCACAAATCTTTAAGTACTCTCTACTATACTTAGTTTCAATCATGCTATTTAACTTAGCATATTCAGTTCTTATATCTTCTGGTAAGATCCACTTATCAGGTTTCTCACCAGGATATCTACCAGGAGTAAAGAACCCTGTAATTTTATCTTGTTGATAATCAGCACCAGTTATCATACATAATCTCCAATATAGTAAGATACATCTAATTCATTCATTGTTTCTTGTATAAAGGCAGGAAACATTATTTCAGGAAAATTAGCTATAGCTTCTTGTTCGTCATCTTCAAACATTAAAACCTCCTATTGATAGCAGCAATAAGATTAGGTTCACGATCAAAGTCATGTGTTTCCATGCGATGTACAAACTTACAACGTTTATCACTTGTGATCTGATCATCAAATGTTTTGCCAAGTAAATTATGTGCTATATCTTCAAGCTGTGTTCTGTATATACCTTCATTCTTAGAACTAGTATTTCCTTTACCTTGTACCTGACCAATTTCAGCATAAGATATTTCACCGCGTGGATTTATAGTTAGTTGTATTTCAGCAGTTACATCACCATTTGTTAATAGTATAGATTGATTATTATGCAAACGTCGACAATAATTTTTATGATGAGTCGAACCATATCTCTGTAAATCACCATAACAATGTTCCAACTCTTTACCTGTATTGATCATATCTTGTTTATTAGATATAACACGCCATAATCTAGCAGGATTTTTTGATTCATATATACGTTTATCTTGATCATATAACATTTTACGTGTATCGTCATCATATATATTTATACCTAATTGTTTACTTTCAGCATCTCTATTTTTCTCTTTTTCTTTCGCATACTTAGTACCATCTGTTAAACTAGATAATACTCCACTAATAATAGGTACATGTGGAAAATCACTTTCATCATCAGCTACATCTGTAGGTAACCCTTTTTTCCAATCAGGATATTTTTTATCCATCATACCATACACATCTATTTGTTGGTTTGGACTTAAATGATTTAACATATCTATTACACTATCTGAATCCATCTGAATTCTATCCAATTCATCTTCTTCATCAATAATATCTTTAATAGTATTATATATATCTTTAATAGTATTAGTATCATACTGTGAATTATTATAATACATCTCATTTAATGATTCTGTTAAATCTTGTGCATAAGCTATCTTTGCAGGATATTCACGTATCTGGTTAAGTGAATCAAACTTTTTTGTTGCATCACGATGTTCACTATATCCATAATCTTCTATAAAATCATGCAATTCTTTAGTAGCTCTACGTATGTTAGTTGATTTAAGTATATTCTTTAATGCTTTGTTAGTTAAAAACCTATATGCTTTGCGTCCTACACTTCTTTTTTCATAATCCATATCTTCTGGAATTTTATTTATAAACTCTTTATACAACTCTAAAGATTCTAACTTATCTTTGTCTTTAATAAATGATTTAGGTATACGCAATTCTTTATACTTACGTCTAGCTTTAGCTAATTCATCATGTTCTTCAGGCTCATCATCATATCCTTCTTCCCAACCATAATCTTTAGCAGCATATAACATATCAGTATCAGGATATATTTGTATGTAGTCATTACTTATTGCAGCATTTGATATATTAGGATATAACATGTTGATAATTTGATCTACTGTAAATGGTGGTAAGTCTGCTAACGCAAGATCACGTTCATTTAGTTGAGGGCCATAAGCACCATTCCAACCATATTTCTCTTGTAATCTTTTTATTAGTTTATCTTTATCTTCAACACTATAAACTCTTCCTGTTTCAGCATCTATAGCTAAATTACTTAGTTCTTTATCATATCCTTCTTGAGGTGTTAACCATCTTGCTTTAGTCCACGCCATCTTAAAACCTCGGTCTTATTGCACTTAGTAAGTGAGCTGGTGCATAAACATCTTTGCACAATGCATCACTTGGTGGATGTAATTCTGCATATTTACGGGCCCATTCTAATAATGAACCTTTTGTTAATAATTCTTTCATATCAGGTGTCTCTATAGTGATTGGATAATCACTACTTTCACCATGTGCTTTTATTATTTTCTTAACGAGTGCAGGTTTAAGATACTCAGATTTACCTTGTATACCAATATCACTTAAACCTCTAGGATTCATGTAATGACGAGTACGTGCATAACCTTGATCAAAGAGACGATCTTTCATACGATTCTGCCAATCATAATATGGATCATAATCAAAAGAATCTGAGTCATCTTCAGGTTTAGGATCATCATTAAGCCATTCATCAAGCCATCCAGACTCATATGCATGTTCAATGTGCTCTATAAGAGAATCATCAACTTTTATCATTTCACCTTTAGGTGTTATCCAATAACCAATCATCTTTTATTTACACTCTCTATAAACTGTTTAACCTTGAGTTCATCATCTAAGTGGTTGAAAATTGAATCATCTTTGAATGCAGCACTACCAGGGTTATTAACTGTAGATATTTTTATAGATTGTCCATGGTTAGTGATGACCATCTCAAGTGGTTGATGACTTAAGTTTGCTGCTCTTATAAGCATGGCTGTTAAGAATTCAATTGACCACTCCTGCTTAGATAACATGTTCAAGGCTTTACGTGTCTTGTAACGTTCAGTAAACAACTCCCAAGCTTGTCTTATAAAACTTGGTTGTCGTTGCGTTTTATTACTCATTAGTATTTCCTTACTACTGCTTTAATAATGTTCTTTGTTCTACGATCACTGGTTTTACGTGCATTAACTATATCTAAATCATCAGCACGTTTTTGTGCTGCAGTTTTTCCAAGTGTTCCATCACTTTTTGGTGGATCATCGATATATGTGTTAGTTCTTAATCTAGCTGCTGCTTCATTAACTTGTGCATCACGATCACCTGAATTTGTCGCTTTTTTCTGCCAGTTTTCTTGCCAATCCTTGGCTCTATCTAATCGATTTGTAGCTATTAAACTCGCTCCTTTAGTATTAACTCCTTTAGTATTAACACCTTCAATATCAGAAAAAGAATTACTTGCATTTCTTTTAGCTAAACTTTCATCAACTTTACGTTGACGTTCAGCTACTTGATTAGTTCGTCTATTTAACATAGCTTGATGTCTTGAAGCTTGATTACTTATATGTTGGCCTTCAGGAGCTGCTGCTCTTATAGCTTTAGCACTTGTTTCAGATTGAAACTGTGGTATATAACTCTTACCATCAGGTGATTTAACCCATTTAACATTTGCTGTAGGACCAGGTTGTGCTTGTACAGGTGTCCGTGGTTGTGGTGTGGATATAATAGGTTCCACTTCTTCAGTTACAGTATCAGGATCAACTTTCATTGCTGCTTGAATTGCTGCTTTACGTTCAGGTGTAACTCTTGTACGTGTCCAACCATTACCTTCTATGATATCATTTGCAGCTAAATAAGCATTTGCTTGTTCCTGAGATAATGTTGTATTAGGTAAATCCCAACCATTCTGACCTTGTACTAATGATATAGTAGCCATATCTATACTCCTCCATATTTTGGTGCGCTTTCTTCACCTATTACATTCCACAATGCATAACGCAATGCTGGTAATAAATCAGGATGAAATGCTTTCATATCAACTTCAGGATACACCTGACCATTTGGTCCACGTCTAAGAATTGTTTTCTCACATTCCTTAGCTGTTTTTCCATCTTCTATAAGTAAAAGACTAGCTGTTCTTAGTAAATCTCTTATCTTGTCAAACATCATTGTTTTACTTGTCTTATGTGCATTTTGTATATTTAAGCGTAATAATGGGTGGTCTTTGAGACGTATATTCATATTAAAGTGATCAGATACTTTTTGATCATTATCATCTGCATCCCATAATATGCGCTTATTTGCTTCTTTAGGATCAAGTGTAGGAAAAAATTCAAGCGCTCTTTCCCAAGCTATAGTAACCTGATCACCAAGATATTGTAACTGAGATATAGTACGGTCTTTTATATCGAGTCGAGAGAATTTATCTTCATGAAATACATACCCCCGTCTAGCACTTGTATCCCACGCAATGCCAATAAGAGCATCACAATCGCTAACACCGTAATCAATACCAAACAGAACCATGTCAATATTGAAGTTAGGCACCACTTCTCGCGGATTATATGTATGAAATTCAGGATATAATAGAAGATCTTCATCATAAATCCATTCACCACCATATTCACGACGTGCATATACTGAGGTCATATCAAGACCAAGTTCAGCTAATTCATCAATAACATATTGTTCTTTAATAGCTGGATCTACAGGATAAGGATTATCTTTGTAAGTCCAGAAATAATGAGGTACATCCCATTTCTTCCAAGCATGTTCACCATAAGTACCTTTAATACGTGGTGGAGTACCTGCACAAATGAACTTATAATCTGTTGCATAGTCCATCTGCATAGGACGTAATACTTCTTTTATTAAGTAATCAAGAAGATTATCTTTAAGTGCAAAAAATTCATCAACTACTATTACTTTAGCTCCGAAACCTAAGATTTTATCAGGGTCTTGTGTATTAGAAAGTCCACAAATATGTATACGTGAACCATTATCAAGGCGTTTCCAATTAAGACGTTTACCACGTTTATCTCTTAATTTACATTTATCAATAATCTTATTAACTGCTGACTCAAAAATATACTCAGTATTCTCCATTGTTTGACCAATATAGATAACAGTTGTATTAGGTATTCTAAGTGCTTCTATAAGACACGCTGCAGTGAGTAAATGGCTTTTTCCTGCACGTCGAGAACAACAAATTAACTTAGTCCCACTACCACTATTTAACACTTCAAGCTGCTTATCAAACAATGTATGTATTATCTGATAAACATTATATGCATTATCATAATCAAGGTCTACAACTTTTGATTCACCAGGTCGTCCATCAACACGATCCATTAAATAAATCAACATTCGTGTATCACCTGCATGTACTGCACGATTATATGCTGTCCTTATAAGATGATCCTTTTTACGCTCACCACTCTTATAAGCTGTGTATGCAAATTCATTTACTTTATCCAACATTTTCTGTGCATAATCAACGCGACATTCTAATAACTTAGTCATATTTTTATTGATTGTATATTTACCACTAGTAGTTTGCACATAACCTTCAAGTGATCCTGTAGATTGTATCTCTAACCATTGTTGTAAAGATGCTTCAGCTTCTTTAATTGCTAGGTCAGGGTTCTGTGTTACATATTGCTGAAGAGTAAGACCAGCTGCTTGAGACTTTGCATATACAGAATCAATGTCTGGTGTTACCATCAATGGTTGATCATAACCATCATAAGCTCCTTCTAAGAACGCTTTAACAGTTGCTGTCAGAGACTGATCAACTAATTGTTCATCATACATGTTATCACTCATACGTAAACATCTACTCCATCTACATCTTTAAGTATACTTATAAGTTGTTGTACTTTATCTTTATCTACTCTAATAGTAAGTAGTACTTTATTGTTATTCTCAATATTCTTTTTTACTTTAACAGGTTGTGTTGCTTTAACAATTATGGGTGCTTTACAACCTTCAATTACAGGAGCCGCAAACTTAATAACACCTGTTTTATTGATTCGTCCACACTGTGACATCATCTGAAGACATGCTTTAATAGCTTCCTCTTCAGTCTCAGCTTGGTAAAGAACAATAGGAAACTCTTGTGTAAGAATAGAAGGATCTCTTAAAGCTAATTGAACCAATGCTTTCATACGACCATGGCCGTCTAATACTTTAAGAGTATTATTTGCTGCCTGCCATAAAGAGAATGGCTGCAACAACCCATCTTCAATTAAACTCTGAGCTAACTGATCAATATCAGCTTCAGACCGCTTCTTACTCTCTCCCTGGAACGCTACCATGTCCGTAAGTAGTGCTGTATTACCAGTGCTACTGCATTTAATTTCAATCATTACACTCAATCTCCCTTATAGTATCTTTTAATCTATTCCTCATAGCTTCATTATTAGCTAATAATTCATGTAATAATAGATCATTGCACATTATTTTAAGTAATGTTTTTTCATGTTGATTTTTAATGTATGGTCGTATATCATCTGGATGATACAGATACACAGGTACACCATTTTGATGATTATATTTACCTACTGTACGATTCACAATTTTATTTTCAAGAATAATGTTCCGTATTATCTTTTCATGGTAACCAAACATCTTTGCTATTGTACCAGATGTGACACATCCTTCTTCATATTTATCTCGCTCAACTAATTTTTTTCTATTCTTTTCAAGAGCCAATTGTCGTCTTTCATTTTCTGCATCTATCTCTTCTTTTGATGAACCTCTTCTGATTTCTTCCATAGTAACATCATATCATACTTTGTTTAATTTATGAATATACTAATTCTTAAAGATTTTTAGTTATAGTCAAGCATAGCAACATCAGGAACAAGTCTCTGTAGATTTTCATTATGAATATATGTCAAGGTTTATTTTATAAAAAAGCATCTTTATAAAAAATCCTATGGAAATGACATGACTTTGACCAGTACTTCGGACTGTATTTTTGTTATACTTTTTCAGACATATATTCATAATGAAAATTTGCAGTATGTACGTTTTTGATGATGTATCTTATTACCCAGCAACACCTCACACTATACAAAGCAACACCCCACACTATACAAAGCAACACCTCACACTATACAAAGCAACACCCCACACATAAGGCGACACACTATATAAGGAGCTTCGGCACTTGTTGCCGAAGCTCTAGCAACACTTGTCATAACTCATGTAACGTTCTTGACACCATCTATGATCTCAGCACCACTGTAACACACCAACACTTGCTACAAGCACTGTGAGGTTATTGTTAAAGTTTCTGGGAAAGTTATATCTGTGTCTGGAGATGTATTCATCTTATTACAATTTCGCACATATATGATATTATGAATTATCGAATAAAAGATTGCGAATAACAATCAATTTGATAAGGGATATTTGAAATATCGCTGGATTTGTGCCAGAGAAAAATAGTTATTCGTGGCCCTCTTGACAATGGCCTGAATATATAAAATCATTCGCCAAAACGATATGGCTTTGTTAAAGCTGAAGTCGTTAAAGAATGATGAAGGAAATTATTATGAGCAGCACAAAAGGAAAGAAGTACAGCGAATGGACCGCCGAAGAGAAGGCAGCCAACAATGCTAAACGGAAAGCGTTTTATCAAAAACGTGACGAAGACTTAGCGATTGCGTTCCAGAATCTTACTAAAGAACTGGAAGCTTTGAATGTGAGCCCCGAAGTCATGAAACTTCTTGAAGCTTGCAAGCGTGGCTCGGGCCTTGAGAAAGGACAACGTTCTTCTGGCAATCGCGAAGGATATCTGACTCAGATATTCGGAAACGAAGAGCCACAAATCGGTCAAGTTGCTTCGTACTTGTATATTGGAGTTCGTGGACCGAATGGCGAGCGAATGAACGAAGGCGAGACAATGGGTCAATTCGTTACCCGAGTCGGAGATTGCGATTATAAATACGATGCGAATACAATTGCTTCGTTAGTATGGTACCTCAAGAAAAGAGGCCATAAGGTTGAAAACGATCGCAAGTCAGCTACTGTTAAATATCTGGGATTTGAAGCTCCTGCTTCGGATGCAATAATTCCAAATAGCCCGGCTGAAGCTCCAAAATCTGAGCTTATCAAAAAAGCGAAGTAGTACTGATGAGGCTTAAATAGCCGAAACGCCCCTTTCGGGGCGTCTACTACAAACTCTTTCAAATGTACGTTGTGCATGGAGCTTGAGTACTCTTTGAAAGGCGGAAAATATGATATTCTCCATCAAATCAAAATGGGATAGTAGTACAAGTCGGCTTCAATGGCTTGTATTACGAGGCGCGGCAGTCGTTGCCAGAAAAGCGACTGAACGGGAAGCGAAGCACGTTCTTAATGGCTTGCAATTAACCTACGACCCATGGCAGGCATTTCAAGATGCTCGTCAATTGAGAGGTATATGATGGTAATTGATATCGTTTGTGCATTCCTCTGCCTGTTCATCTTGCTGCTTCCATTATTAACAACGCGATACTTAGAAAAGTATAGTAGTCCTGAAGAGCTGTAATGCAGCGAAACCATTGTCGTGATGACAACGGTAGACTACAACCATTCACTCTATCAAGGCATCGTTGATGTCGGAGTGGAGGTGTCTTTGAAAGGTGGAATGTATGAAAACATTCAAAAGACTCGGTCTCAAGATGAGTCGAGGGAAAGCAGGTGATTGGAGTGTTAACGGGAATGGTATCTCGTTCACGGCAACAGGAAACAAAGGTCAGGTAATGCAGCAATGCTTACAACAGAATTTTCATTTTAAGGGTGGTATATGGCAACTCTTAAAATAAACAGTCGCGAACACATCAAAGCCATGCTTGAAGTAAATGATGCATGGTTAATGCGTGGCATCGTAGCAATCTGGCAGCGGCAGACGAATCAAGAACGCAGAATTGAGCGTACCCTCGAGAATAATGGTGTCGGCTTTAATGGTTGCGACGCTGAGTTTCTATCGTCATTAGCATGTCAGATTCAGGAACGCGGTTCACTCAGTCCACGTCAGATAGACTGGGCGAGAAAGAAAATGATAAAGTATGCGGGTCAGCTTGCTAAGATAGCAGCAGGTTTGATATGATAATTACAGTAGACCTACAAGCAGATATAAATGCTTACGAAGTAACTGAAGAGATTGTATCTTGGTTGTCAGACCTTTACAAGTGTAAGGTTACTGCTGCAGCAAGTGTATGGTCATGTGCTGATGGGGAGGTCAAGCATGTACAAAAGACGGGAGCTCAGGCTTCATAAAGATGGGTACTACGACCTCGCTAAGGAAGTAATACGTCAATGGCATAGTGATGGTAGACCACAAGGTGACCTTAAAGGTATTGAATTGTGGGCTGAAATGCTAGTATCACATCAAGCAAACATGCTTGATAGAAAAGCAGTGAAATCTGGGTCAGTCAGCAAGACTGATATCAAGAAGCGACGCCATTAAACCATGCTTGCTACTCAGCATGTGTTCCAATGTTACTGACTTAGTAGGAGGTATCCAATGCTTACAATTATTATAAGCAGCATCAACATCGGTATGTGTATTGTGCTGCTCGGATTGTTCTTAGCAACAAGAACAAGATAACCAACCTGACGAGATAGCAAATTGGTCAATGTTATCTCGTCTTTTTATTATGAATGTACTAAATGAAAATTATATAAAATTATAAATTGAAAATAAAAATTATATTTTCTATAAAATAATATAAATATCATTTTTTATATTAAATTATAAATGTACATTCATAATAAAAAGAATTTTTAATTAAAACTTTAATTAAAGTTTTATATATTATTATTTATATGATATAATATAATGGAGGTAAGAAAATGGGGATTGTAAAAGATATTAGTAAGCTTTCACAAGATGAGTTGATAGAAGCTCTTGTTTATACTCGTTCAGTGCAAAATGCAGGTATAACAAATGATATCAGAGCTTATTATAAACTATTATCTATAGATGAATTGAAATCTAAGGCAGCTGAAAGTATTCTATATTATGAAGAAAAAGGTGAACACGTCTCTGTTATAGAGATGAAGAGGCGTGATGCACATGATTCAAAACCTATTGTACGAACACCGCTTAAAGTTATACCTGATATACCTTTAATCAGAGGTCCTGGTCCGATGGAGAATGTAATCCATGACTTAGCAATACGTTCTTGGATTAAGGACGTAACTGAAATATGTAATGGTGTTATAGGTCTTCGCTTTAAGAGTGACGTTGTCAGTCGTAAAGGAAAGAAGTACAGTCGTGAGATGTTAATCAAGAAAGTACAGAAGATTGCAGCTCACTATCTTTATGAAGGAGAGTTTGTATATGGATAATCAAGTAGTAATTAAAGAATGTATAAAAAGATTAGATGAATGGCTTAAAACAGCAGAAACTATTTCATCTATACAAGTATTAGCTGTACGTAATACGTTATCTATGTTGTACAACTATAATGAGGCACTAAATGGATAAAGAATACGTTCTCTTTACTATTCGTGAAAGGATAGCTGAGCTTAAGCATCGTTATAATATGCACTGTAATATGAAGGATGAATTCGGTAAAGAGTTTAATCGTGATGTATCAGCTGTATATAGGTCTAATGTTAAAAGAGACTTACGATTATGTATGTTAGTTGAAGAGTTAATAGTCGGAACACCTGGTAAGTTGACAGTCTTAAGTGACGAAGCAACTGAAGGTCTGGAAAAGTTAATGGAACCTTATGAACGGCATAGGAGGATGAAAGGATGAAGCATTGTACTAAAGCACCACGTCTTGAGTGCCAAGATAAATGTAAGATGTATGAGGATAGAGAGAACTGTTTCTGGTACAGAGATTGTGATTCATGTATACGTGATTGTGATAAAACCAATTGTGATGGTCATATGACTGCATTCCAGGCTAAGATTAAATCAATCTCTATTAAAAGTGACTTCAGGAAGAGGTACTAATGTTAACATATGATTACCTCAAAGAGAACCCACAGTTACGACATCAATTGATACAAACTGGATGGGCTGATCTATTTACAGATTCAAACACACCATACGCTGTAAAGGAAGAGCTCAAAGAGATTATGTTGTATGACACAACACCATCTGATTCATTATTATTCTGGCATCAGTATTATAAGATGTATCAGTTAACGGAGAATGACCGTTTTAAGTTGGAGTCTTATGTATGGAGCAGTCCATGGTTAGAACAACTATATACAGTTATACAACAGGATGTTGAGTCATTTAATAATTATAATCTTATAAAAGCATGTTGGAGAGTTATAATAAACATGGATACTGTAACATGTGCTTATAGATGTATCTTAGATGAGGTTAAAATGGTTATTTCCTTAATGAGTAATTATGTAGGTGTAACACATTCTATATGTATAGTATATGCAATGATAAATATACCATTTACTAGTAGTGGTAAATACAGTAAAGATTATGCTTTAATATTGAAGTGTTGTACACCAAGATTGATACGTTCATTGAGAACTGAGCAGCAATTGAATAATGTCTATGATTTATTATCTGATACTACACATGTAATCGGTCATGTATTTGATAGTATAAATGAGATACAACGTGTACATGATGAGCGAACTGAACGTGAAGTAGAAGCATTGATGAAGACATGTGAAGGTAAGTCATATGTTTATGATGATACATTCAGAGCTATAGTAGAGAAGCATAATATGTTCTTACCTTTGGGTCCATCATCATTAGTTGAACGAGGTAAGCAACATCATAATTGTGTAGGTACATATGATGCACGACATCTTAGTAATCTATCTCATGATGGTAAGGGTGAAGTGATGCGTCTTATCTTTAGTAAGACAGCAACTATTGAATTAAAGGTACAAGCATCACATGGCCTAATAGTTAGTACTGAAGTCGGTCAGTGTAAAGGTCAGAACAATAAGAATATAGAACATACTGAAGACTTAACTAGATTACGTATTGATTTAGTAGGTTGTGGACATAGTATACTATGGATAGATAGAAGGGAGGAATAGTGAAAGCTAAAATAAAATGGGATGAATTAAGCGGAGCATTTATTATCTTTATAATAGGTGTTATGTTTGGATATGCTTGGTGTTGGCAAGCACTACTTGGAGGTAGATAATGCCTAATGAAAAGATGCGAGAACTTGCGTTTAATAAGTGGGTTGGTGAACATGATAGACATGTAGCAATGGAAATGCTATTGACTAATAGACATGTAGCAAAAGCATTTGAACAATACTTAATAGCATTTATTGATGGTTACAATGTATGCATGATTGACAATCTAGTGGAGGCTGATGATGGCAGTTACTTTTAAGATAACACCTGTTGGTGGATATATTATTGGTGATGGTCCTGTACCAGCTGATCTTAATCCAGATCAGTTCATGAAGTTATTTATGTCACGTGTATTAGAAGCTAAGGCACGTGGTGCAACTGAGTTAGTAATGAATGATACTGACATAGCTATGGAGATACGTGAAGCTATAGCACGAGGTATACTTCAATCTACTGAAGCAGCTATTACATATTGTAATGAAGTATGGGATGCAGGTCAGGCAACTACAATAGAAGGTGAGTGCGATACTAATCGTATACTTAATGCTTTGCCTGATGTTATCAGACCTCAGATTAATCAACCACAACAGATACCAGGTTGGTAAGATATGTATAAATCTGAAGCCGCCTTTAGTAAAGCTTTATGTGATAAATTAAAAGCACATTGTCCATTGATACAACGTATAGAGAGTGGAGAAACAGGTAGAGGTATACCTGATATCTTTCTTGTCTATAAGAAACAAGGTATATGGATTGAACTTAAGAATGATCGAAGCCAATATATCAGTGGTCAAATGTATGAAATTAAATGGCGTAGAGGTCAGCAATCATGGGCTCTTAAATACTACAAAGCTACAGGCAAATGTACATATACAGTTGTTGCCTTGAATAATGGATTCTTAATTATACCTATGAACCAAAGATATAGAGATAATATAGTGATGGCACATGACTGTTATAGAGGCACAGTACTCGCTGATATTATCGAAGCAATAAGTATTGAGCAATCCAAAATAAATCTTTAATTAAACTTTAGAAATTAAATAAATATATAATATAATATAGTATAAATATATTATAGATGATAAATCATTGAAGGTTGGAATTGATTGCAGCATCGTGATGCAAATGCTACGTTGTAGCGTACACGAGAGACAGTCTAACTCAACGGAAGGAGAATTATCATGGCTTTAATGGGAAACAGTGCACAAACAGGTGGCGGAGCGGTTAAAGAACCAGTAGCCAACAACAATGGCGATGCAAAATCAAAGAAAGATGCTGCATATGCAAACTTCAAAGCAAATCGGGCTGCAAAGCAGAAAGCCGCATACGAAAGTGCACTTAAGTTACGTGATGAGTTAGTCAAAGCTGGACAGCTGGACAAACTCACAGCTCCAGTAAAAGAATTTGTTCTTTCACTGTGCAAAGATCCAGCTGAAAAGAAAGCTTCAGGTGGATTCGGTGGACCGAGTGTATTCTCACTCTTGTTTGGTGATTCGCCAACTGTTGGTCAGAAGATTACCTTGGAAGAGGCATTCAATAAGACCTACAAAGGTAAGTCAACACTTGACCTGTGGGTTAAACGCTGGGCTGACAAGGGAATCGTGGTTGAATGTAAGATTGACTCTGCAAAGATGCTCAATACCACATACACAATCACTGCATTACCAGCAGCGTAACAAACCAAGGCTCACCTCATTGTGCATTGTCCTTCTCTTATTTCTATATTAACGAGGACTGAAGCAGTGAGGTGAGTCTATTTTTAGGGAGGATGCATGAACGATGATAAACTGTATTCTATTACTATGCAGTGCGTCAAGCTTAATGAAGCTGGATGTAGTCATGAGTGTCATCTTTGTCAATACAATGTATTTAATTATGTAAAGGATGTAAGAGAGGCTGCGCTGTTAAAGGCAACAGTATATACCGATTACTATAATCAAAAACAAATCATGGAGAAAGCTAATAGGACAGTTGAAGCTGCGTCTTTAGCACCCCTTATATTGATAGTGTTGATTGTGTTAGGTGTAGCATGGTGCTGTTCAAGTGTTAAGTCTTGTATGTCCCCATCGACTCATTCGTATGCAGCACCTCAACAAATTGTTGATGATATAGTGCAGCTCAATATGAGTAGCGTGATACAAAGATACACGCCGATGACAATCAATGATGATATAATATATCTATTAAACAATCCTAATAAGATTGAAAATGTTCCTTTAATCCTTGCTGTTATGAGACAGCAAGGAGTACGTGATATAAATAACGATGGAAAGGTTAATTGTATTGATTATTCAATCACATTCCGACATCTTTATGGTTCTAATGCACGACTTATTATCAATAATAATCCACGTTCCGGAATGAATCACATGTTTATACGTGTATATTATGGTGTTAATGAGTTCATAGACATTGAACCTCAAGGTACACCTCAACGTTATAGTATGGGTTTAATCTGGGGTATGTTATACAAATGGAATTATAATAAAGATGTAACAAGTCAATGGTCACATGTTGTAGGGGGTATGTAACATGGAAGATAGATTCTTAGTAGCTGGTAAAGAACTTGCACAACAAATAGTTGAGGACAATGATATTGAATTGACTGAACAACTAGTAAAAGTATGTCAGTCATATAAATGGAATTGGTATTGTGCAGAGATGAGTGATGATTACTCTAAAACATTACGTGAACAACATCAGCTTAATGAAGATCTTCAAAGGTACATAAAATCATGCAGCAATTAGAACAGTTATTCAAAGCATTAGGTTTGAATGAAGGACTTGACGAATGTATCAACTGTGCAAGTAAACTTCCTGGCTTTACTCAGACTGAGATGCTTAAAGCATATGAGTTTGATACGTCACCTTGTCCCTTTAAGATAGACCAGTTTATTACGCCTAAAAAAGATGGTCGAGTTATAGGGGCAGGTGAACCTCATCGTGTTATGGTTGTGTATGATCAGATGCAACTACAAATGGTTGGTCAGAGTTCTGTAAGAGAGTTCAACATGATCGTAGCACAGGTAATAGATAATCAAGTGAGACTGTTTACAGCTATCTCATCAGACTACGAACCTTATTTAGGTATGACAGTGGAGGATGTTGAATGAAAAAGATTATATTACTTCTAGTAATGTTTATATGTAGTGCTATATTAGGTATAGCATGTAGTAAAAAAGAACCTAGTCAATTGAATATGGTTGGTTATGATTTGGCTAATTATCCATTTACATTTGATAGACGTAGTTCTAAATGGTTTTGTCCTGTTAGATCTCTTAGAGGTAGATGTATCTCAAACGGACAGCATGGTAGATATGCTACACTAGAATGTACACTAGATGGTAGAACTTCACAAGGTGAATATGTTATACGTATGATGCTTATACCAAGTGGTATAGGTAGAAATCCTACATATCTAGGTACTATTGCTGCAATACAACAAGGTGATATCATATATTATAGGTATATACATCATGATAACATGTAGTGTGTGTCATGCTTGGCGTCCTAAGATATGGGACGGTAAACAGTGGGCAGATACTGCAGCAGGATGTGTGTATAAAGGTGGACCCTTTCCACCTACACATTCCTGTGAGCATGGTGCTCTAGTTAATAAGTTTACAGGTGTCGATGCAGTTAAAGAACGCTTCGACGCATTAAGAGAAGCAGCTTTAGGGAGGAAAGAAGATGCTACTGTTACACAATGCGCATCCACTCAGGTTAATGTTCAATCAGAATCAGAACCTGTACAAGACAAGCCCAAGCGACGTAGTCAAAGTGTCATTCCTAGTATTAGCAATGATGACTTTAGTGATGCTTGTACTCCGACTTTGTATGAGCATCAGCAAGAAGCTGTGGAATACTTTGACACCAAAACTGAAATCGCTTTGTTCTTCGAGATGGGAGTTGGTAAATCAGCCACCGTTCTCGCAATCGCAGCAAACAAATTCAAACGCAAAGAGATCGATGCACTACTCATTGTTGCACCAAACGATGTTCATGTCCAATGGCACAAAGAACAATTGCCACTTTGGTTAGGTGTACCTTATGAATCTCAGTGCCTCTTTGGTAGAGGCGGCGCACGCCAACCATATGCATTTGATGATGATCCCGAGATATTACAAGTCGTCTGCATTAACATTGATACGTTCAGCACTCCACAAAAATGGAAAGACATTACAGACTGGGCCAATAGTAAACAGACATTCATCGTCCTTGACGAAGCCACTGTTATCAAGAACGTTAATGCACAAAGAACTCAGCGAATGTTATATGAGTTTAATAAAACTCTCCGTAAAGGGAAGTCCATCATTGCTTCGCAGAGCAATTCAGTTGCGCGTGCAATACTTACAGGAACACCTGTTACCAATGGTGCAATGGACTTATGGGCCATGATGGAGTTCCTTAAGCCAAACTTCTTTAATCGTAATTGGTATTCATTTCAATCTTACTTTGGTATGTTTACACGTATGCAGGTAGGTGATAGGGAAATTAATGTACCGTTAACAGAGGAATGGTGGGAAGGAATAAAGAAGTGCACTACTTATGGTGAGGCACATGCAATATGTGGTTGTAGTGAAGATACTTTTAATGTAGTTCACAGTCAGGATTCTTATCAAGGACCATATAAACATGCTGATGAACTTAAAGAACTTATTAAACCTGTTAGTAGATTCAAACTACTTGTTGACTGTGTAGATATGCCACCGCAGATATACAACACATCTAATATAGAGATGAGTACTGATCAACGTTCATGCTATGATTCAATGGTTAAAGAGTTTATAGCTGAATATGATGGTCATTCAATGACAGCACTCAATAAGTTAAGTGTAATGATTCGTCTTCAACAAATTAGTAGTGGGTTTATATATGATAATTCTAAATTGATAGATGAAGATGGTGAGGTTGATACAACAGATGAGTTCTTACGTATGTGGAATAGTGTAGGTGAGGATTATGATGTTACACCTGATGATCCTATACGATGGATAGGAACAAGTAATCCAAAGCTTGAAGCATTATATAGAGATGTAGAAGAGTTAGCTAAGCCTATTATAATCATAACACGCTTTACTGCTGAAGCAGCAAGGATATATAATGACTTGAATGGTAAACATAGTTGTTGTCTTATTACTGGTTGGAAACGTGTAGGTACTATAGAAGAGTTTAAGGAAGGTAAGTATCGAGTAATGGTTGCAAACATAGCAGCTATAGCTAGAGGTTTTAACTTACAGAACTCACATGTTATGTGCTTCTATAGCAATACATTCTCATTAGAATTAAGACTTCAAGCTGAAGGACGTATCTTCCGTCTTGGTCAAGAGAGTACATGTCAATATAGAGACTATAGTAACAATGATAGTGTCGATGAGAAGATAGTAAGTGCATTATTACTTAAGCGTAACTTACTTGATTACATACGTAAAGCAGATCCAAAGGAGTTGGTAGCATGACAACTGAAGAAGTAGATAAAGTGCTTAATGCATTCGACCAGATATTATCTGTAAGTGGTGGCCAAAAGATAACTGATATATTAAATCAGTTCACAGACAAGATACCTAAAGATGTGCAGCCAATTGTTCTTGCTCAAGTTAAAGAAGATATAGCTAAGTCACTAAGTGATGGACTTGCACAGACTACATCTGAATTAAATAATGTAACGTCTAATCCAGATATAATGGAAGCAATAAAGAAAACTATAGGACCACAAGATGATTGAAAGTAATATACTACAGAAGCAGCCAAGGATATTAGACAAAGATCCATTTGAAAGACAAGCTAATATCAAAGCTAACAAGCTAAGATCTGATGGCTATACTATAACAGGTATATATCCTAGGAAAGAATGTAGAGATGATGGTGAATATGTCACCACATTTTATGAGATCTGTGGTTATAAGTAAGATACTAACCATCAGTAGGTTCCACGAGTCCTTAATCCAGACTCCCTCCTTTTCCAACTGATGTAATGTATATGACGCTTCGGAAAGACGAAGGTATTGCGCTGGAGTAATCAGGCTTCAATTTCAATTGTCAATGATTGAACGCAGTAGCATTTGCCAGTACACAGCAAAAGGTGGACGTGGTGCCAGTATTGCGGATCATTAGTGGTCGGATAATAGTGCATAGTTAGCCGAAGAAACTGGATGTGTGAATAGTGGTTATATGCTAGAAGAAGACGTGTAGGTGCAACTCCTACCTAGCAAACGGCACTAGGTCATGACTCTCGGTTCGAGTCCGAGGTTCACACAGTGTATAGATAAGTAAGGCGTAGGTTCCTGCGGTTGGTGATGTTGCATCTCTGTCTGATCAACAGACGATCCATCCATACACTGTCCATTACCGTAAATCGGATTGGCTTATTTCTAGGTTCGAGTCCTAGCTATACGCAGCGAAGTGTAGGGTATCGTTATCCCCACCTCCCAAAAAGTACTCTACACTGGAGGGCAGCCGCTGACATACCGGTTAAGTAGTATGTCGCTTTTTATAAAGGATTTGGGAATGGATATAGTTACACTCATATTAACAATAGCAATACAGATAGGTGTACCACCTTACTTTGCTCTGTCTATTGCGTATGCTGAGCATTGGAATGGTTCAGTAGAGTTTACAGTAATAAACCCTTATGCTACTGGTCATAATCCTAATGGTTCAAAAGATTATGGTGTGATGCAGCTTAACTCTGAATACTTTGGACATATAAATGTATGGTGTGCTGAGACTAATATAAGAACTGGTATACAACATATCAAATGGTTGAGTGAACGACAGCCATGTAATACATGGTGGTTGGTAGCTGTAGCTTATAATTGTGGATTGAATAGAACAATAGATAGAGTTAAATGGCCTGATGGTCCACCAGTTCAGTCACTATCTTATGCTGATAAAGTAATGAAGATATGGCAAGAGCTTGATCCTTACAATGTACAAACTTTGATACGAAAATAAAACTTTAATTAAAGTCAATTAAACCATTATGAATATGGTATAATTATATTATGTGGAGGAATATGTTATGAGTGACGAAGAAGATGATATCATAGACGATGTACATGATGACGTCTGTGCAGAATGCGGCTTGCCTTTTGATGAATGCACATGTGAAGATTGTGATGAGTCAGAAGATGATGAAGAATGGATTGACGACGATGAAGAAGAGTATGATGAAGATGACTCTGAAGAATACGACGACGAAGATCCAGACACTGACTTGGAAGAGTAGCAATGTTATTTAGTGAGATCAAACAACATACATTAGTTAAACATCTCACATCAAAGTTTGATCTCACTAAAGATTTGCAAGTACTTACTACAGCATTGCCTTGGATTAAAACAATCGCAAGACAAGAGGCTGCATTCTATCATGAGTGTAGTGAAGAAAATATAAGTCAAAAGTTAATTCAAGATTATTTATTACGTATACGTGAGTATGATGCAATAGATATAAGTTATATTATAGAGGAGATAAGGAAATGAGTGGTGATGTTTATATTCTTGATGATACATATCAAGGTAAACCAGTTATCAGTATATGTTGGGCAGATAGTGATAAGTATCCGTTCAACTTTGGTGTAGGTAAAGCAAAACTTTTAGTTGCTGCTTTGAAACAAGACCCTGACTTCTTAACGAGGTTTATTACGGAAAATAAAAAATGAGTGATCAGTTCGACTATCTTGCAACTGATGAAGATAAAAATGTTCTTAAGAACCTAGCAAGAATGGGTGATCATCTTAAAGAACTAAAGCTTAAGATGATTAAAGCTGAAGCAGAGTTTAAGCAAGCTCAAAAAGAACATGATTATTATGCTTCATCTGTTCTTCCAATGGAAATGTTTAATGCAGGTGTGAGTGAAATTAAACTTATGTCTGGTGGTATGATGACATACGAACGTAAGTTCTATTGTCAACCTAATAAGAATGCTGCAGATAAACAGATCATGGCTGATTGGCTTCGTACTGTTGATGGTGGACATCTTGTTAAAGAGACAGCCACTGTAGATGGTTCCCAAATGGAGGCACTGCGTGTAGCAGGAATACCATTCACAGAAATCGACGACATCAATACCAACAGTCTTAAAGCATTCTTAAAAGATAAGATCGGTGCTAATGGTGGTATGGTTCAGATTCAAATCCAGGATATTCCTGACTGTATGCACTTTCAGGAAGTTGGCTTAGTAAGTATAGAGGTTTAATAATGAAAATAGTAAGAGTGACAATTGGTGCTGGACAATCACGGTTTTTCTTTGATCGATCTTATGATCAATCATTAACTGATCAAGTTAATACAGATAATGCTTTATCATTTCTTACTGAGATGTGTGAGCAAAGAAAAACATTAGCAGTTATGTTAATGGGTCAGGGTGCACAAGTCGTTGAAGGTGATAAAAAACGACATGATCCATTTAATGGAGCTATACCTGCTCTACTTAATTTATCAATTATACAAATGATTGTTATTGAGGGAGTAGGTATTTATACACTAGAGGAACCAACCATAGATGAGTGAGGTCACTAAGAGTAGTGCAGGTATTCAGTGTTTTGGGTGTGTGTATCACGGTGTATGTGAAGACAGTCGAATAAATCTTATGACTGACTGTCATATACCTGAAGCACCTCTTCGTAAGAGACAAAATGAAGCATATAAACAGGGTGGTATTGATATGTTTGCAGCTGTTACACATACATATATATTTAATGTAAAGTTAAAGAGTAAGTACTGGACTAAATTAAAACTTGAAGCTGTTGTATAAGGAGTAGCGGTTCATGGATGATAATCTAATAACCGCTGCTGTTTATGGTGAACAATTTGAAAGTGCTAAAACACAAATGAAACTTATTGCAAATGCTATTGATGAGCAATGTAATAAAGGCTTTGAGACAGAAGAAGCATGTGCAGAATGGGCACATGAAAATCTGCTTGATATTGTTGTGATAGGTAGAGGCACGCATCAATTTTATTACCTAACACACAGAGGTGATATACTACATAAGCGAGCTTGGATCGATGCCTACTGTCATGATACATTATTCTTTACAGTAACTGATGATGATGGTAAACGATCTAAAGTAAATTGGACACCACGAGGAACAAAGTATCATAACAATGCAAGGATAAATGGAGAACGAGTTGACAGAGATCGGTTACCTATATACCATCGTAATTACTTTACTCCTTCTGGTTACTATGATACAACATTGGGTACGTTTAACATTGCAAAACCATTTCCCAGTTATGCTAAACAAACTGGACGCGACACATCACACATTTATACTTTCATCAACGCTATTGCTGGTGAGTGTGCTCTGCATCTGCTGGCCTGGTTAAGAGTTAAAATGTTAAATCCTTGTGTAAAGAATGAAGTGATACCTGTTATAGTGTCACGTGCACAAGGTACAGGCAAAACAACCTTTGCAGAAGTTATATGTAAAGGATTATTTGGTAAGGATAACGTTCTTGTTACTGATCAGTATGATGCCAATTCAAGGTTTAATGCTGATTATGCAGATGCGCTTGTTGTTTGTCACGAAGAAAAAGATTATGAGGATAAGAGAACTTCGGCTGCTGCCCTTAAAAGCAGAGCTACTGCAACAACAATACGTAAAGAAAATAAAGGCCAAGATCCAGTATATCAAGAGAGCTATACTGATTTCATACTTACATCTAACAGAGACGTACCTGTAAAATTTGATGATCAAGAGGATCAACGAAGATTTATGATTATGGAAGCAGATGAAAACTTTACACGTAAAAAGTCTCCAACTGCAGATGATGTATTTACATTATTATATGGAATGGATGCGAATAAAGTAAAGCAAGGTATTCCATTTACAGAAGACATAGAATTACAGCAGCAATTTAAGCATGAGTTATATACTCGTGAAGATATAAAGAACGTTGAGTTTAGACAATTTCCACATACAGCAGCTTATGAACGATGCTTTACATTACCAAGAACAACTGAAGCAACTGAGATTGAATCAATCATTCGTTCACTGGCTCCATTTATTAGTGAGTCATTACACCATCAGCAAGTTATTACTGATGTTACTATAAATGAAGGAACACCAAGAGAAGAACATGTAGCACTTAGTAGTTATCTACAATCTATTGCAGCATTACAATACTTCCCATCATTAGGTGGTCAACCAGAGTTTGTAGCTTTATGTAGACCATTGATATTTTATGATCAGCAAACACAGAAACCTTTTAATCATGCTACAGTTGAAAGAACGTTATATGATTGTGATTCATGGCTCATTAGAGATTATGGTATTAGAGTTTATCCTGTAACTACCGCAATACCTGGTGGTTTCTTTGGTATACAAGGTAGATATAGATCAGCACCAACAGCACGATTTATTTTAGCTAAGAGAACTATAACACATAATACTGTTGTTCAAGCAGCTAATGCTGAAGTGGTTATGAAGCATGATCGTATTGGTGAACGATTAAGAGTGAATGGTAAGTGGCGACCTGATCCTAATGGTGAGTTTGAAACTGTAAATGAAATGAAACCTGGTGTAACTACACTAGAGAATAAAAACCAAAATGTACAGTATATGGATACGTTCTTATTTGAAGCTGATGAAACTACTAAGCATGTTTATATGTTAGAAGAGGAACGTATAAATAAAGAAAAGAATATACATGGACAGTATGCTGAGTTAACAGCTGAAAAACTATTTGCTGAACGATTAAGAACTCAGCTTTCTGAAGCAGAAAGATTATTTAAGGAAGGAGTAGCAGCTCGTGTTGTATATAGTGGTGGTAAGTCTTATCATATTGTTATCCGTATCGCTGATAGTCCTAAGACTTTGGATGAGTATAAATGGTTACATGCACACCTCAGCACACAAATTAGTGATAAGCTTAATTTTGATTCTACAACTGCTGATCCTGCTCGGCTCACTCGTGCACCTATCATGTTTAAGAGAGAGTTTGAATATCATGGAATAAAGGTAATAGGACAGCAACGATGTCTACATACTAATTGGAATGCATTATTTAATTATAATTGGCGTGCATTATATAATCAATGGTTGAATAGACCATTAGAAAAGTATGAACAGTTTGGTCGTAAGTTAGTACCAACTAAACCTGAATATAGGGAGGCTATGAGTGCGTTACTTCATGGAACATTCTGGACTGACAGTAAGTGGAATGGACGTCGCCAACAATGCTTCTTCCCTGGGTATCGCTTATGTAGATACCTCGGGTATACTCATGACATGTTGTGGAACGAGAATGGAATACTTGACGGTCTTGAAAAGTACTATAGAAAAAGTGAAGTTGAGTATTGGAGAACTAGACAGGTTTCAGAAGTTATTAAACAAATAGATAAGGAGTATGATGATGACAGTAGTGATTAATGGTACCTTATTTACAGGTACACCAACTGAATGTTATGATTTAGTGTCATATAGTAAGGGTCAAGCTAGACCTTTAGCTCCATGTTTTAATGATAGTAACCTACTCCCTAAAAGTATTGCATCTTTACATGAAATGAGAAAGTCGTATAACAAGCTTACTGATGATGAGATCGATGCATTGTTACGTCCATTGATGGAGCATCCAGAATGAAAAAAAATAATTTGGCACGCACCGTGTACTGAGTGTAAACATATAAGAGATTCTATTTATATTGGACATACTGATATTATGCATAATACTTGTACGTATGTACTTCAATATAATAAAAAAGAAGGATGTCCAGGTGGTAAGTATATAGAAAAAGAAGTGCCTGACCGTAAGTATTATATACCTAATAAACTAACCAGTGATGTACGTAAATCTGGCGGTCCAGAAAATGATTATACGTATATTGAATGCACAGCTTTAGAGCACGAAGAATGGAGGATTAAAAACTTAAATGAAATATCAATATAGTACATGGAATCCATGGGCAAGTATGTATATGTTTTGGGATGATAAGGGTATAATCTTTATGCCTAATGGACAGTTATGTACTGTTAATTATGAAGATATGAGGTGGTAATGCAAGTAACAGATAGACCAGGTGTTGATGATCCTATATGGGATTATGTACTAGAACAACGGCTTAGACCTTATGTACCATATATAAGAGAATGGTGGGCTGATGTACATAATTTCAGTATGGTTGATACAGGTATTGTTGAAATATACTGTGAAGATGCACCTGGATTATATGCAAGGTTTACTCGTACAGCTATACGTTCACCTATACGTGGCATACAAGCATTTCCTTTTGTACCTACTGGACGATTGCAAATAACTGGCGTACAGGGTGGCAGTACAAAAATGATTGAGCGTGTATGTTTAGATAATAGAATGAAGATAGATGAGTTTACAGTTATATGTAAAAGTAATCTACCATCTACATTTTGTGCTGGACAGTTTGTAGCGTTCGTGCCAACAGAATATCTGGAAGAGAAGACGCGACTTGGATGTTGGTTATATTTTACTCAAGATGAATTGAGTATGATAGCAAGAGGAGAGACGAATGAAGCAATACGAAATAAAGCCCTTCTCAAAGCATAATGTTATCGTACACTATGCTGATGGTGCATTAAAACAAACCGAAGCTATGATCATTCAAGATTATGGTCTTCATAAAAAGATCATCACACCTTATGAAGGAGCTGATATTCTACTTACATCGATAGATCGAATATATATTGAGTTAAATGACGTAAAGCATTTATTAAATGAAAATTAAAAACTTTAATTAAAGTTTGATATTAACTATATTATATAGTATAATATATTATGTTGTATAACATAAAAGAAACAAGTGAAGGAGAACAACATGGCATTATTTGGAAAAGACGCTGAAAACAAAGAACAAGAAACAGCGCAGCAAGGTGGTGATCAAAACTACTTTGATGAATTCTCAGGTGAAGGTCTTGAGGGGTTTACTCAAGATACAGTTAGCACAGCGTATTTAGGAATGGTCCAGCCTGGATCAAGCCCAACTATGCATGGTCATGAAGCAGGTACATGGCGTAATAGTGCAACTGAAGACAACATGGGTAAGTCAATCGAACTTGTGATTTTGGCTTTCAAAACAGTATGGACTGAGAGATCTAAGGATCCACCTTACAACACTGTTGGTAGGTATGATCCTAAATCAATCGACGTTCAGACGGAATATCCAAAGCCAGGAACACGGGGCTTCCCAAAGATGACCAATCCTTTGACTGGTAATAAGGTTGAAGAATTATTCGTCTATGCCTGTATGCAGAAGGATGCACCTGAAAATGGGATCATGTACTTCAGCCCAACGGTTGGTAGTATGAGAACCTGTAAGCAGTGGAATGCACAGCTGCGGTCGCAACGCCTACCCTCAGGTAAGATCGCGCCGATATATGCATTCTCATGGATACTGGACCTTGACCTCGTTCAGAATCCTGCAAAACCGGCTGAAAAAATTACGAAGTTCGTTCGTGTCACCCGGGGTGAACTACTGCAGAAAGAAGTATTCTTAGGCACAGTAAAGCCACAGCTCATTGCAGCATCTAATGTAGCAATGTTGGCTGCGCCTGAAATGTCTGGGGATACTGAGTAGTATCTTGGAGTCGGTGGCAATGAAATCAACGAAAGAAGAGATCGGTTACCGACTCCCCATTGAGTGTTGTGGTAACTGTACACACAGTTATTTTACTGAATATAATGAAACATGTTGTAAGTTATTGCAACGACATGATCTTATAGATGTAGGTGGTGCATGTGATATGTGGTCAGCAACACCTGTTGTTGAACCTACACCTGAAGTACCTGATATATTAGAGCAGGTAACTGAAGAAGTAGAAGATAAAAGTTGTGCTAATTGTAAACACTCTTACTATAATCTAAGTGAACCTACATGTGATATAGATAATGAGTTAATAACTGAAACACATGTATGTAATGCTTGGGAGAAAGATGATGATGGATTGTAAAACATGTATACATTATAATTGGTTAGTTAATGAGAGTATGAGTAACGAACCTAAATGTCTCTTAGGAGAAGATGGTTGTTACTACTCAAATAAATATGAGAAGGAGATAGACGAATGGCAGACATTAACAATTGCACATTCTCAGGACGCTTAGTTCGAGATGCAGAAAGAAAAACTTTACCAACTGGTACTAATCTTGTTGCTTTTGATATAGCAAATAATACTGGTTTTGGTCAGCATGAAAAGGTAATGTACATTACAGTAAATTTGTGGGGCAAGAGTGGTGATAATTTGTTTCAGTATTTACTGAAAGGTAAACCTGTAGCAGTATGGGGACAACTTGAGCTTCAGCAGTGGACATCTAATCATGATGGTTCAACACAAAAGAAACTTGTTCTTAATTGTAATAACCTTATATTCCTTAACAGCGGACAGTCTTCACAACCAACAGTTAGCCGTGAAGAAGTTGTTCAAGGCACAGCTGAGGATGCTGAGGTGATGTTTTAATGCCTCGTCCACATGAAGGTACTTATGTACCACCAAAGCCTTCTTGTAAAGATTGTAAGTATTTTAGACCTGGAAAGTATTTGGGACATAGTCTTTATGCAAATAATGAATGCGCTAAAGGTTTTGAACCTTGCCCTAATAACTTCAAAGCTGTAGCACAAACAAACTATAAGGTTGAACAATGATCGCCATAGACATAGAAGTTGCCGAGCATTCTGACTGGGGTACATTAGGCCCTGGTTATCATAGGAAAGATGCAGCTATACTTTGCATCGGTCTTTATGACGGCAAGGACTATGTCTGTTGTGAACCTGATGATCCTAGATTACCATCATGGCTAGCTACTGATGAAGATAAAATCTTCCATAATTCTGTGTATGATACATCATGGCTTGTTCATGGATATGGTTGGAAGATTGGTGGTATATGGCATGACACAATGACTAGAGCTGCTCTAATAGATGAGTATACTGATCTTGATTTAGATAGTTGTTGTAAACGATTTAGAGTTGAAGGTAAGAATACTGAAGATACACTTGACACTTGGTTTAACAAATGGAAATCGTTTTATGGTTTACGTGGTGGAGTATGGGATAACATAGATGTCATCTGGATGCATCCTGAAGGTAAACAAAGTATCATTAAATATAATAAACAAGATTGTAAAGCAACTTATGATTTGTTTTTTGCACAAGAGAAGCAGTTTAAACCACATGAAGAAGCTTATAAACTTGAATGTGATCTTCAACCTGTTATAAGTATACTAAATGGTAATGGTTTTCCAGTAGATGTTGTTGCTAGAGATAATTTTACACAGACTATTAAATGTATGTTAAAAGAAACTAATGAAGTATTACAGTATCAGTATGGTATTACTGCTGACACAGTTAAGTCACCAAAGAAAATGACACTAGCTATGAATGAATTAGGTATTCAGTCACCATTAAGAACTGAAACAGGCAATCAATCTTGGAATGCAGCAGCATTGGCTGAGATAGATCATCCAGTTATTGAGCATATACAGAATGCTAAAAAATACCAAACACTTATAGGAAACTTTCTTGAAGGATCTTTGCAAAAACTTGTTAATGGACGAGCATATTCAGTATTCAGTCCAAATAAACGGGATGAAGGTGGCACTAGAACGGGAAGATTTGGAAGCCGTACTATTAACCTTCAGCAAATCCCATCACGTACAGAATCTGCTGAAGGAGTCAAGTCATATGGGAAAGAGATGCGTAGTCTCTTTATCCCTGAACCTGGCTGCTTACTTGGAGCCTGGGACTACAACTCCATAGAGATGTATGGATTCGCTCACTTTAGTGTAGGTGAACGAAGTGATATATTTCGTGAACAAGCTAGACAGCATGCAGATTTTCATACTATGGCTAAAGAATTATCAGGTCTTGAAGAAAGATTATGGGCAAAGAACTTAAACTTTACAGTATTATATGGTGCAGGACCTAAAGGCATATTTTCTAAACATAAGAAAGCATTTAAGACTATTGAAAAAACAACTGAAATATATAATAGATTTCATAGTGGTATGCCTTATATACATACTACACAACAATGGGCAGCTAATGAAACAAGAGCAGTAGGATATATTAAATCTATCGGTGGTCGTATACATCATAAACCAAAACCATATTTTGATACTGAACGAGGTAAATGGAATGATGGTTTATATAAGATGCTTAATTATCTTATACAAGGTTCATGTGCTGATACATTGAAACAAGGATTGATTGATGCATACAGAGTTGGTGTATATAGTACACTTAAACTTCATGCTACTGTTCATGACGAAAATGTATTATCAATACCATATAATAAAGAAGGTATTGAAGCAGCAATAGAGTTTCAACGATGTATGGAAAATGCATTTAGTGATAGATGGACAGTACCTATTAGTACTGGTGGTGATGTAGGTCCTAATTGGGGATATCAGAAAGATGATATATGGCAAGAGATGAAGTTAGGTCAGTTTGACTTTAATAAATATAAACACTATGTGAGGGAAGTATAAAAATATCAAATATAAAGTTTAGTAATGGTATATTGTATACCAGATGGGAAAATGGCAAGCGTATATCTTATTACAAGTTAGATATACTAGCACCTATTAAACGTTTATACCATAAAATTATGTCACATATTATACTTAGTAACGTTCATAAATACAGGAGGAATGCAATATGCAAAGCGATGGAAGAATAGTAGACCAAGATACTGGTGGTGAGATGAGCATGGCTGATATGCGATCTATGCATGAGAATGTTAAAGCTCAAGTAGAAAGTCCAGATAGAAAAAAGAAAGATCATATTAAGTTAAGTACTATCTGGAATACTACACAATCTATACGATCAATACAGCGTGATCTTGTAGCAGGTTATTCTTTTGACAAAGATAAACTTACTGAAATGGTAAATGCTATGTTTAGCTTTATCAATGGCATTGTAAGTCCTGATCAAAAAGCACAAGTTGAAAGAATGAAGACAAGTGGTTCATGTTTAGATTGTAAGTTCTCATTTGAAAACGATAATAAAGAACCTTGTTGTCTTCAACATAAAGGTGTTTTAACACAAGAAGCAATAGCTGTAGGATGTAATAAATATGAAAAAGCAGAATAGATATCATATAGGTATATCACTTGGCTTTAATTCATCAGCAGCTTGTGTTGATAATAAAGGTAGATTGTTAAGAGCAGTGAGTGAAGAGCGATTAAATCGTCAAAAGAATACTAAGATTATTCCTGTCAGAGCAATTAACTATGTTAAACCTCATGAGGAAGAACAGTTTTATCTGTCAACAACTCTTACATATTCACATTATGATACACTTGATAAATCATACTTTGAGAAATATGAACCTCAATGGAAATATATTGAAGGTGTATCACCTGAACTTAATCTATTATATCTTATTAACTTAAAATGTTCTTTAAGTTTTAACAATATAATACGAGTTGATCATCATACTGCTCATGCTTATTCAGTATTTCCTTATTATAAGGTGCCTAATAATAGTTGTATTATAACATCTGATGGATATGGTGATGATCTATCACAGACTGAACGATATTCATCTAACATGAAAGCTGTTAGAGGTAGGTATAATATACCTGATTCATTAGCATTAGTGTATCAATTTGTTACTGGATCACTTGGTTTGAAGATGCATCAACATGAAGGTAAAGTTACAGGTCTTGCAGCTTATGGTTGTCCACGATTAGCAGCAACTATGCTTGATTCTTTTTATGCTCATCTGTCATTATCTATGTACTATTATAAATCAAAATATAATTCTTTCAATGAACTTAAAGAAGCTGTATTTAAGTTTTGTGAGAAGGAACTTAAACTCATACCTGAAGATGTTAAGATTAATGTTGAAGATAAAAATATCACATCTCTTTGTTTAATGGTTCAATGGTTTATTGAACGAGAAATGTTAAGACGTCTAGATAATATACAGAATCAACATAAGTATCATCTATTCTTGGCTGGTGGATTATTTGCTAATGTGAGATTAAATAGTCTTATAGCTGATAAAACAAAGTTTAAGTCAGTTAATATAGCACCACCAATGGGAGATGAAGGCACAGCAGTTGGGGCTGTTCTCAGTCTGTTTACTAAACAAACTAAAGGTAAGTTTGAAAATGTATTTAGTGCAGTTGATATGAATGATACTTATGGTATACAGTATGATAAAGAAAGATTTGAACGAGAGACTATTAAAGTTTATTATACAAATGAAAAATACTTAGTTAACAAAATGGCTCAGATGCTTGCTGATGGTGAGATAGTTCATTATCGTAATGATATAAGTGAATTTGGACCACGTGCTTTATGTCATTCAACAACATTTTATCAACCATCTGATCCTGATGGAACTAAGCTACTTAACAGAACACTTGGTCGTAGTGAGTATATGCCTTATGCACCTATTATTCTTGACTGTGATGTTAAGAAACTATTTATTAGGAATAAAAAACTTGATAGAACTAATCAATATATGACAGCTATTCTTAAGTTTACAGGTAATGTAAAAGATTATGCAGGAGCTGTACATATAGATAGTACAGCACGACCTCAGATCTTATATAATAAAAAATCATTTGCTTATAAATTATTAAAGCAGTACAAAAAGTTAACAGGTAAAATGATGCTTATCAATACATCATGGAACATTCATGGTAATCCAACTGTAGCAACAGTTAATGATTCGTTCTTGACTTGGATGGAGAGTGGATATTGTGGTGGTGCATTGGTGCATGGATTAACAATGTATACTAAGAAAGGACCTGAACATGGCTGAAGTAACTAAAGATGAGTATGAAAATCACAATGAAGAATCTCTAAAGTTGAAAAGATCTAAGACTAGATGGTCATTATTTCCATGGGAACAACTTCAAGAAGCAGGTGATGTATTTACTGTAGGAGCAAAGAAGTATCTTGATAATGGATGGAAGCAATGTGATACTGAATTATATAATGATGCTATATGCCGTCATCTTATGGCATATATGAGTGGAGAACAGAAAGATAGTGAGAGTGGTTTTGATCATCTCTCACATATTATTGCTAATGCACTTATATTGAGGTGGAAAAATGAACAAATCACTGAATGAATGGCGTGATGCTATTTGGGAAAATGCAGAAAAGAAAGGTTTTCACGAACGTAACAACTTTGGTGAAAAGTTAATGCTTGTCGTGTCTGAACTTGGTGAAGCACTTGAAGCAGACCGTGATGATAAATGGCTCGGTCATGGTGTAGACTATGAACGTATTCCTTTTGATTCAATACGTGGTACAGTTGAAGAAGAACTTATCGATGCTATCATACGTATACTTGATATATGTGGTATATATAAAGTAGATGTTGATGAGTTAATGAAACGTAAGTTTAATTATAATATACAACGACCACCTCTACATGGACGTAAATATGGTTGAGTATAAAAACAATAACACATTATATGAAGAGATGTTAAAAGAAGTTGAAGCACGACCTCTCTTATCAAATGGTACACGTGAGATATTAAATGCATATATTTGTTTTGATCCATTTCAGCAGTTGAACAGAGCGAAGCAGAGTTATGTTGATGCTGAACTTGCTTGGTATAAATCAATGGAACGAAATATAAAAGCACATCCAATCATTGAGAAGAATCCAATATGGCAAGGATGTGCAGCTCCCGATGGCTCAGTTAATAGTAACTATGGTTGGTGTATATTTTCACAAGAAAATTATGCACAATATAATTGTGCTGTTAACTCATTGTTAAAGGATCCTTGTACTAGACAGAGTGTATGTACTTATATTCGTCCTGAAATACAGATGTATCATGATGATGGAGTTCATGCTAACCATGATTTTATATGTACATTCTGTACACATCATTTTATTCGTGAAGGTAAGTTAGAATATATAGTATATATGCGTAGTAATGATATTGAATTTGGAACGCCATATGATTTAGCATGGCATCAATATGTATTTAAGAATATGTGGAATGATCTTGTAGTAGCAGGTGAAAGAATAGATAATCCTATATTTAAGTTCTTGTCGCCTGGTAAAATACATTGGTATGCATCATCACTTCATAAGTATGAAAAGAGATCAAATGCAGGAGCCTCACTTGCATAAAAAACTATATCTTGTTTTAGAATTATTATACTCTAAGTGGGAGAAACGTGATTGGCGTCATTTCAAATATCAATGGCGTGAGTTAACAGAACCACGTAAACAAAGATATATACAACATATCATTAAGCAAGTATTTATACGCGACTATATCTATAATGCACAATTCCCTACACAATCTGAAGTAGTACGTTTGATTCGTACTAAATGTAAAGAAAATAATATCGCTGAGTTTGAGTATAAATATGAAAGTAAGATGTGAATATACTGGTTGCAGTCCAAAGCTTGGTAGGTTTTACTATAATATACTTTGTGAGAATGGACATGCAGATCAGATATGGGAACGTGAATACTTTACACCTGGAGAATATGAAATGCCTGATGAGTTATGGAATGAAGGAAGTGGATGGGCTGATCTAGTTTGTGATAAATGTGGAACTGATTATAGAGAACGTACACGACCTGGCAATGTAGTATCATGCCCAGCTTGTGGTGAACCAGAACTTATACCTGAATCAGCAATGCTAGAAGAATCTAATCTTATTGATGACTAATCTTTGTTTGTCCAAAAGTCAGACATCTCACAACATAAAAAATCAGATCGACCTTGATTCTGTTTATCACGATGTGCTTTAATCCAATCTTCAAGATCTTTTGTATCAACACTTTTAGATGAACTGACAAACTTTTTTATAATAGAAGTTGGCACATTATTATATTCAGTTGTTGTACTACGTCCATCTTTCCATGGTCCTGAACACTTAATTGTACCATAAGAATCAATTTCGAATTTACGTATTTCCATTTCTATCCTCCAGTGAATTAAACCATCTTTCTACATTACTCATATTAGTTGTCTGTATTCGTGCTATCTCATTCCCTTTGTCATCTGTAGCTATAAACAACGGTAAGTTCATGACATTATACTTCATAGGTGTTTCTTGATCTTCATGACAATCAACATGTTGAGCATAGCTTGGTACTTTATCTTCGATAGCATGACATGCTGTACACCATGGTGCAGTAAAAAATAATAATCTCATCTTAATTCCTCAAGTAAATTATTCCAGTTATCGTTATTCATATAGTATTCTGAACATTCAGTCTTTGATCGTAGTAGTTCACGTTTAGGTAACTTATCAAGCAGTTCTTTCAAAGCATCAATTGATTCTTGTGTTAACCGCTCAGCACTTACAAACTTAATACTAATAGAACAGTATATACTTTTATCACTACTATGCTTTGCTACTTCATGCTCTGGTACATACTGAAATACTTGATCGTCTTTAATAGCATAATGAGGTATTATATTCTCATTACGTATTATATCTGATAAAGAACTAGTAGTCCAAGATAGTACTATAGCTGTAGGATTATTCATTGGAAGACCAGGACGTAGTGCGTGTCCCTTCTTCAAGAACTCCTGTTTTATTATCATACTTGATTAACTGTAACAGGTAAAGGCCCTGTAACACCACCAGCAAAAGCTTGGTAAGGTTTACTATCAAGTGTATAACCTGGTGCACGGCTTTCATATAGTTCAAAACCATCAGCTGTCCATATCCAAGAGTTTGCACCTGGTTCAACAATGTAAATAACACCCTGCCTAGGGTGTGGACCATCTGCATCAACAATACTAGGTACATCGTTAATATCATTTACTCTCTGAACTTGCATCTTTCCTCCTAAATCGAAGCCAACCAAGTACACGTTCCATAGTCCATATACTTAACTTAACTTTAACTGTTTCACCACGCATTGCTGCTATTCCATTCTGATCTAGTATAAATATACAGTTGCCATTTTCAGAATCCATGATACCAACATGACCCCATTTGTTTGTACTTGAGGGACCAAACACCACAATATCACCTGGCTCAGGTCGTAATGTAGAACCTTGTGTATAATGTATTCTTTCAAATACATTTCTACTAACAGGTCCTACATCTGTCTCATATCGTGTGAATAATCCTTCAGCACCACCATCAATACCAAGACGTTCAAGTACCGGAGTATCATGAAAACCTTCAGTATATTCACGTATTAGTGCTACACATTGTCCATCACGACATTCTTCACCAAGCCAAATGTTTTTGAATTCTTGATAAGAACGCATTGTTATTCTTTCACCTTCACTTCTGTCACAGCGTTGTACACGATTGAAGCGACGGAAGATAAAGCGCCAAGCACGAGTAATGTAATTCCATACCATGTGTTAAATACCTCAATTACTTCAGCCATTCCTAAAGCAACAAGTACTGAGCTTGCTGCAGGACCTACTATTGTGATAACATCAGTGATCACCTTGATTACGTTTTTCATCTTTAACTCCTATTGCTTTATTTATCATCATCTCTGGTACTTTAACCAAAGCTGTATGTCCAAATTGTAATACTGCACAACCTAATGTGAATAAATTAAACCACATTGTATGTGTATTGTTTAATGCAAACTGTGCTGTCACACATATACTTAATATAAATAATGCTAATATAGCATACATTTTCTTTTTCTTTGGCTTAATAAAGTTCTTAAGCCATTCAACTATACCTAGAGTTGAAAGAGAAACAATCAAAACATGTACAACAAGCTTTGATGGTTCTATCTCCATTAACTCATTCACGCAGGTTCTCCTTCCATAGGAGGTCCTTCTTGACCTTCAACAGGCTGTTGAGCCATTGATACTAATTGCTGAAACCATTTGGCAAATAATGAACCAATTTTTTGCTGCACATCAGGTTTATCCCTTAGTTCAGCATCTATATGTCGTATGATAATTTCATTTTGTTCTTGTCTAGTCACGGTAAATCTTCTCCTCAATTTTATGTAGTGTCTTAAGCACATGCTCAAATGTAGCACTGAGCTCAACTACTTGACGTTCAATGTTTTCTACTTTTTGATAGATACTGGTTTGTTCTCTACGTAACTCATCACGTATACCACTTACTTTTGCACCAAGTTTATTGATATCCTCTTTAGCTTTATCGATGTCCACTTTATGCCTTTCATTATCCCATTTAAGTCTACTTAAGAATGAAACTATTGTTACTACTGAAGTTAATAAAGATATGATTGCAATAATTATTCCTAAGTAGACTGACATCATGCTGCTCCTTTGTATACGCGTTCACCATTTACCCATACCACACCACCAAGTCTATCAGCTTGTGCTTCAGGATATAATTTATAGTAATTCTCCCAAGTCTTATAACAAGTACGTGATTTAAGATTGTTTCGTATTGATGAGATACCTATTACTGGAAGATATAACCAGCCCCAGTAATTACCTTGTATATGATGACCATGCTCATGTGCTATTGTTTTCTTTCCTGCATCAGTAGGAATTATTGTAAAGAACAAAGCAGTACCACTAAAGAATGAATTAAGTTTTGATGCCTTCTTATCAAAGACATAAACTGGTCGTCCTTTATACTTTACATTACTATTATGTACACCTTTAAGTACACACATAATAATTAAGAATAATAGAAACTGTGGTAAGCACCACAAGATTAGTAAATAGTTGTACCATTTCATAACCATATTTCCCATAGCCTCCGTAAACTAAACTGTCCTAACTTAACCATTTTAATTGTATGCACAATCTTCAGGGTCAAGAAGACAATTGTGATTGCTGTTACTACAAGCAGGATACGAACTAGCAATCTGTTCTTCGCTTCCGACTGGTAAAAATCTATCAAGAGTTGTGAGAATGAATTGGCGGTACTCTCTAGCTGCAAAGACAACTTGTTCGAAGTTTCCTCCGACAGCGTCAACTCGTTGGTCAATTTCACCGAGTCCATCTGTAAGGTGTTGACTAAGTTCTTTAGTCCATCGATTTCGTTCTGCGTTGACAGCATTGATAATTCTAGCTTCGACCAGAGATTCATCTCCTGCAACCGGACCTGATTTACATCCGATTGAGCAAAGCACAAAGATAGTCCCGAGTAGAATAATAACACCAATAGCCACCAACGCTTCACGCATAACTCCTCACTACTGATAGAAGTGATGTACTGGTTTAGTAACTTCAGCTTCTTTCAGATAACTTCCATGCTCAGTAACTTCTGTTACTGTATGATTCATCCTACTTTTCATAGCAGGATGCCAGAGTATGGTAAGAACTGATGCTACCATATGTAGCTTCTCAAGGTCTTTCCATGATACCTGGCGCATATCAGCAACTTCATTATCAAGTGTTTCCAGAAGATGCTGATCTAACTCTTTGTAAGTCATTTCCTGCCCCAGCTTTTCTTAAGAACTTTATCAATCTTTTTCTGGTAACACTCCATAATGTCGTGTTCACGATCATCCCATACATGAATGTCGTGTTCCATCCATTGACAATGTTCTTCACGCTTAATAAAACGTTTCCATATCTGCTTGTATAAATACAAACACTTAAGAAAATGTTTTATAGCATGACTTTGTTTGCCAGTCTTCTGCATTAAAGCTACAGATGATGCTGCAATTTTATCACAAGCATCAGTCATAGTAGCATGCCACTTGATTGCATGATCTTTAATATCAGTTGGCTGGTAAGCCGAGTACAGTTCGTTGTTAATTACAGGAGTAATCTCATGATCATCCTGCATCTCTTTCTTTATCTTCAGTCCCCAAAACTCAAGGTGAAGACAAAGAAGTTCATGCATTCTTTTTGGACCTTGATAACCCCAACAATGTGTAGTTACCATAGCACATTCAGATGCATGCTTAAGCTGACAAGCAGCTTTAAGTATTGTATTATAGTGTTCTAACACGTTCAATCTCCTTTAGTTCTCCATTACGAACTAGGTTAGCTTCGAGTATTTTCTTACTAACTTCAAGTATTTCAATGTTTACTTGAAGATTAGCAATAGTGGCCATCAATGTCATGATAGCCACTTCTTGGTCGTCTATCACGGAATACGAGCAACTCCTGCAAATGCTACAAATGTAGGCACAGCAGTTGTAGTTGTCCCTATAATGCTACTAGCAGTATAGAGCATTCGTATCATGCTATAACGCTTTACTCTTTCGCTAAGAACGTGTCTTGAACGTCTGTCTCCAACTACTATTGTGTCAGTAATTCCTGCCACAGTAATAGATGTAATTTCGCCTCCGGTTAAACCATCAGGCAATGCTACACCAGGAGATAGTAAAACATCATAAATCTCACCATCATTAAGTGTAGCAGCAGTTACAGCTATAGTTAGGCTTTCGCCTGGTACAGCAGTAATGCCAGTAATCTCAAGCAAGTTTACCTTGCGCCTTGTCCTACTCATAATGATCTCCTATATGAAGGACTCAAATCTGCGATCATCACGATCACAAATAGGAGCATACCGTATAGGCTGATCATAGGCCATTACTGGACGATAAAAGTGTGGTGCACAATTATTATGTCCGTAACTCTCATTACGAAGCTCTTCTTTAACCAGACGAGCTGTCTTTAAGCAGTTTCTATCTGCTTCAAGCTCAGCTATCTTAGCAGCTTGTGCCGCTATAGTCTGATCTTTAACTAGAGTTGCTTCAAAAGCTCTAGTCATTTCGCCCTGTTGTTTTACTTCACAACCTACATCTTTGATGTTTTGGTTGGTAGCACAGCAACACTGCTCTTGCTGAAGTCTTGCAGCCCAGGAAGTATTTAAGGTTTCTTTTTGAAGATCCCAATTATTCCTGTTAAGTGCGCCAAACTCAGCATCATGTCTTTTATAGACGTCATCACCACGTCCATAACCGTCACCTCCGAAGCCGCCTTCTCCGCGACCACGGAAGAGGAATAGGAATGCGAACATCATTAACATCCACATTGAACCATTCCCATCGCCCATACCAGTCGTCATAATGCGATCTGGTGTTTCTACTACTGCCATGATTTCCCTCTCATGGTTTGTATATGTCAAGTACTAATAGCCGATAACTATTTTCCTAGACGCCAAATTGTTTACGTAATGAATCAAGATCTAGATTTTTCTCTTGAAACATTTTACGTAAGTTACTCTCTGCATTTGGATCTTTACATTGTTCCTGAGCATATTTGAATGCTTCAGCCATACGTGGATCACTCATCATACCTATCATGGATTGAGGATTCATTCCACCTTTGAACATATTCATCATTTGTCCAAATTCGTTAAAGTTCATAGTTGACCTCTCCTATTTACTTTATTTATATTATTAGTGTCTTATACAAGCCACTCCTTTGGTATATGGATTTCAACGTCATAGACATCTTCACACCGAGGACAAATAGAAACCAGATCTCGCAGCACCGGCTTTGACATGTGGTATATGTTATAGTTATTTTTAACGGGTCCTGTGGAATAGCAACAAGTTATCTGACCTTGACTTAAAAGACGAACCATGTGAGTTATTTTATTGTCAACGGGTCCCTCAACCTTTTCTATTTGCCGATCCCCGAATGGTTTCCATCGCTTAGTTTTATAAGGAATATTGTTATCATCGCAATACTTCTTTTTCGCTTCTGTATCATCATTTGGATTTGGTTCTAAGATGATAATGGAATCAAAATACTCAGGAGGCTCTTTCATTATCTCGTGCCAAGCAGCAACACGCCGAACATGGTCATGCTTAGGTATTGGCAATATACCATTCGTTGATATAATGACTTTGAAACCACGGTTACCCAGCTCAATTAATAACTCAGCCAATTCTTTATACAAAGCAGGCTCCCCACCTGTAAGATGGATTATCCACTCATCTGGGGAAAAGTATTCATCAACCCATCTAAGTAACTTGACATTAGTGATAGAATTAATTGGATTACGGCCTGCTTCATCCCATGTAAAGTCTAACGGCTTCATCCACTTCTTCATGGGACAGTGGTAGCAATCCAAATTACAAGATTGTACTAAATAAATGCTTAATAATTTCATGCTGTTACCTTTATTACTTTATCATTTATATAAACTATACTGTCATCTATATTAGCATAATTAAAAACATAGTCGTGATTTAAGAATCTTTCTGCTGAAGTTAATACATAAGCATTATTTAATGCTGCAAAATTTTGACCATAAAAAGATGTTACTAAGCCAGACATGCGCAAAGAACTACTGCCAAAAGCAATAGCTAATACTAGCATAATATCAAAAGTTCCAGTACAATGTATATATGCAGAATGTTGGTCTATTCTTGTATACATATGATCTAAGAAGCTTAATACACCACATGCTCCTGCATTTGATCTAGACTCAGGTTCATTATCTATATATGAAAAATAAAATATAGAATCCATAGTAAGTTTCAATGTGATGTTATGTTCATATAACTCGTTACTTTTTATAGTGACCCAGTCATTTGGGCCTGAATTAGAAGAGCCTATATATAAAGCATCTTCACCAAACATTATGCAGCGCATACGGTAATTAGAAGGATCATTTAGTGTTAGTAGTGCGAGTGAAATTCCGCCTTCTAATTCCCTTGCAGGTATCTTACTGAAGCTACCATCATGACGTATATTACCTAAAGCTATTCCAGATCGTTCTATCCCGATATTATCATAATCAGATAAATGATGTATCCCATGCTCATGATCTGCTCTAGAAGCCTGGTTAGAATGCCCTGGATATCCACCCCAGTATAATCCCAAATTTATCGGATTATCATCACTTAAAGTAGGGCTTAGTCCTGCAGGTCCTCTTATATTACCTGCTATTGTTGCGGTAGCTGATGTAAGTATTCTAACAATAGAACCAACAGGAATAGCGGTTTGATTCATTATATTTACTGGAGAAGTTCCTGCATTTAGAATAAGATCACCTACACTCCAACCAGCAGGAGCATTTTCCTGATTACTAGTAACTGCAGTTATGGTTGTACCTTTGATATTACCATGGACTACAACACGTACATTAGTTTGAGATGTAATCTGATCTATTCTACCAAATCTACCATTACTATTATTGTTAGTTGATATAATAAGATCCCCAATGTTTACAGTTCTTCCTTCTGGTACAACAGGGTTCACGTTGATTGAACTACCACCTACTGTTGTTAATTGTGATGTTGTGTAGAAGAAATTAAGACCTTGTAGACCTTGTAGACCTTGTAGACCTTGTGGACCAGCAGCGCCAGCAGGACCAGCAGGACCAACAGGACCAGCAGGACCAGTGGCACCTGTAGCTCCTGTATTACCAAGTAATCCTTGTAGACCGCGTTCTCCTGGTAATCCTTGAGGACCACGTTCTCCAGGTGCACCTGGATCACCTTTAGATCCTGGTAATCCTTGTGGACCAGTAGCTCCTGTATTACCAGTAGCACCAGGTGGACCCACAGAACCAGTAGCTCCTGTATTACCAGTAGCACCAGGTGGTCCAACTGGACCTGGTATACCTTGTGGACCGCGTATCTGTATACCTGTATCATTAAATGCATTATTTATTTGATCCCATATAGCTAGTGTATCTTGTACTGGTAAACCTGAATTTTCTAACACATAACCAGAACCTGGTTGTCTTATAACTGAACCTATAGGTTGAGAATTCAAAGCTGTTATATTAGCAAATACACCATTTATAGATATTGATCTACCTTCAGGGCCAGGTGGCCCTTGTAAACCTGTAGGACCAGGATTACCAGTAAGACCTTGTGGACCTTGTGGACCTTGTGGACCTTGTGGACCGGCTACATTACTTGCTTGACCTTGTGGACCTTGTGGACCTTGTGGACCACGTATATTACCAACTAAAGAACCATTATTATTGTCATTAACACGTACAATATCACCTATTTGTGCATTTATACCTAATATATTTCGTATATCATTACTTGTATTAACTATACGATCATGTAATACAGCATTTATTGAATTTGCATTAGTTATATTAGTAGTAGTAGTATACCAATTAATACCTTGAGGACCACGTTCTCCTGTTTCACCTTGAGGACCACGTTCTCCTGTATTACCAGTAGCACCAGGTGGTCCAACTGGACCTGGTATACCTTGTGGACCAGTAGGACCTTCAACACCTTGTAATCCTATATTACCTTGTAGACCTTGAATACCTTGAGGACCACGTAAATTAGTTCTATATGAAGCTTTGACATGTATCATACCTGGTTGTTCAGATATAGTTAAAGCTTCAACTTGGAATAAATCACCAAGATTAGCAACAGTTGGATTATCAGGCCAGTTACCTACAAGTATATTATTTTGTCCAATCAATAGTAAATCATTAACATATATATTAGTATCATTAGGTAATGAAGTAATGTCATCAATAATCGACCATTGCCTATTACCAGGTACAGGTGCTATATTACCTTTAGGAATTACTCTAAAAGGTATAATACTTTCTACTTGTAATAGTGTTCCAATTTCATAGAATATACCAGGTAATTCTCCAACTAATATACGCTGAGCAGTTACTAATAAAAATTGTCCAACAATTGCTTTATCTGGAGCGACATGTGTATTAGTATCAATTGGTATTATTCGAAGACCATCGATACCATCAACACCATCAACACCATCACGGCCACGAAGAGCTTGCATGCCAGGACCATATTGTTCAGGTGCATTATGTTTAGTGAATGTTGACATTAAGCTCTCCTATTATTAAAGTAAGATAATTCTTTTGACCAGTATTCAATACGTGTCTGTAACGTATTTGCTATACCTATACATTTATTACAAGATGTTTCTTGATTAAGAGCTATAAATACTATAACAGCAGCTGCCATATAGCTATCAAGTAGCTCGTCTATTTTAGTAATAGTATCATCTTTTGTATATGTACCATTACATGATGTCCATTCAACTCGTTCAGCACTTCCATTACCATTTGCTACATCATTAATGAACATAGCAGCAGCTTCTGACCATGAGTCAAAATCATCTGTGGCTTCTTCATAGTACTTCTTAAGTACTTTCTTATGGAAAGTATCAAACTCAGCACCACGAAAGTTTAAGTGCATTAAATGAAAATCACCACTGATACAGTTAGCTATATCAGCTAGATTTTGAAGTGCTTCACCTATCATTATTCAGTGATTTCTCTTTCAAGAAGAAGACCACAAGCTTCACAACAATCAGCATCTGAATCTTCAGAAGGTATAAATGCTTCATCTTTAGGAAGACCACAAGCTTCACAAACTTCCAACTCAACTACAGTTGGTTCAGGTTTTGTATCTGTAATAGGATTGGTAAGATGATCAGGTATTGTACAACCAATAAGCTTCTCAACTACTTCTTTAGACAAAGCACCAATAAGATACAAATCAAGCATGACTGCTTCATAAGCTTCAGTCTTTCTGATTGCGCGTAATCTACGATTATTAAGGTTCGTAGCTTTCATAATATACCTGCCTTATATAGGAACCGAGCTTTATCATCTTCAGTTCCAAGTTTCTTATATTCATCTAACCGTGAACCGGATAGAAAATTCTTTGCAAAGTCATCATATAGTTCTTCATTAGCTGTTTTACCACGCTTAGCTGCCATACGTTCTTCAGCCGCAGCAGCTTTAGGTTTCTCAGCAGTTAATTCAGCACTGCCTTTCTCTATTTCTTGTTCAAATTTTGAACCTGATCGTTCACCATGAATAACATATTCATAGCGATAACGACTACCAGTTTTTTGTCCACGTATTCTGATGATATCCCAGAATCGCATACCAAGAACATGTCGTTCTTTACCATCAACAGGACTAATCATTGTTCGTCCTGAATCAGCAAGATACTTTAATTCACTATATACTTCTTTTGGTACTCTGAAAAATACAACTACAGCACCATTATTAGTAAATTCAACTCGCATCAATTGGTATGTAAGACTATACTCAACAAGAGTAATATGTCCTACACCGTTAAATTCATATACTTTACGTATAAAATCACCATTATCACCTATTTCAAAAGCATTGTCAATATACTTTCCAATCTCTGAATTAGGATCACTATCAGGTGAAACATGATGCCCGATGAAGTCATCATAATCTGCATCGGGCACCTCAACTGTTCGTCCATTATACAGTGTTACCTGTTTTGTTTTTGGTTTAGATGGCTGTCCACCTTCCTGTCTCACTCGGTATCCAGATGAAAGTGACCACTCCATACCTTGCTTAGCAAGATTTGACTTGTTTACTTTTCTAAATCCTTCTGACCAAGGAGAAGGTCCAGCCGATACGGCCATCTAATAATCCTTTTTAGCTTATAGCTATACTAACCACCTGAGCAATCGGTATAATACCACCGCCAGCTGGAAATTGACTTGAGCCACCTACTCCACCACCTAAGATGATAGAAGGAGGTTGACTCCGATCATTACCTGGAGCAATAGATATGTTACTAATACCTGTTAATGTTACATTACCAGCCGGTGCTGTTGCGCCGGCTGGTGTAAATACTACAGTAAATCCCATATATTACTCCTTATACTCTAGCAACAGTGATTGTTACTGTGAGTGCAGTACGGCCTGTCTCTTTACCATTGCTATCACGTGTTATAGTTTCTAAAGGTACATATGCACCTTTACCAAACTGACCACCGCCACCAATTCCAGGA
>Ga0123356_10000254_pt1 | contig 61486 bp, 41 predicted proteins | sample TergutEmb28metaG_2_FD_92546 | JGI IMG/M metagenome (GOLD analysis project Ga0123356, IMG submission 92546) | Embiratermes neotenicus P3 segment gut microbial communities from Petit-Saut dam, French Guiana - Emb289 P3 | ecosystem: Host-associated > Arthropoda: Insects > Digestive system > Gut ...
GAGATGGGCACAGGAGAGGGAAAAACGCTGGTGGCAACGTTATCTGTTTACTTAAACGCCCTTCCGGGAAAAGGCGTGCACGTGGTTACCGTGAACGATTATTTGGCAAAACGTGACTCGGAATGGATGGGACTTTTGTACGAATTTCACGGATTAACAGTGGATTGTATTGACAAACATGAGCCCAATTCTGAAGAACGCCGACAAGCCTATTTAGCAGATGTTACTTACGGAACGAACAACGAGTTTGGTTTCGATTATTTGCGTGATAATATGGCGCGAAACGTAGGAGAACTTGTGCAACGTCCTCACAATTACGCTATTGTTGATGAGGTGGACTCCGTGTTGGTGGATGATGCGCGAACGCCGTTAATTATTTCGGGTCCTACGCCGCGTGGCGACCAGCAAGAGTTCGACATTTACAAGCCAATGATTGAGCGTTTGTATAACGCACAAAAAATATTAGTCAATGAAATATTGACCAAAGCCAAACAGCTGTTAGCACAAAATCCTGATCCTAAGCCGGAAGAAGAAGCTGCCATTTTATTGCTTCGCGCACACCGCGGTTTGCCGAAAAGTAAAGCGATGATTAAATTCCTGAGTGAACAGGGAATGAAGCAGTTGTTGTTGCGCACCGAAGGGTTTTATATGCAGCAACAAAATAGAAACATGCCGATTATTGATCAGGAACTTTACTTTGTGATTGAAGAGAAGCAAAATACAGTAGATATTCAGGAAAAAGGAATTGAGTTGGTTTCCCGCAGCGCCGAAGAAGCCAAATTGTATGTTATTCCAGACGTGGGCGCCGAAATTGCCGAACTCGAAAAACAAAATATTGATCCACAAGAAAAAATAAAAATCAAAAACGAAATCTACCGCAATTTTTCTATTGCTTCCGAGCGCATTCACACCATTCATCAATTACTGAAAGCATATACCATGTTTGAAAAAGATGTGGAGTATGTGATTATGGATAACAAAATTAAGATTGTGGATGAACAAACGGGACGTATTATGGAAGGCCGCCGTTATTCGGACGGATTGCACCAAGCTATTGAAGCAAAGGAAAATGTAAAAGTGGAAGCGGCCACGCAAACTTACGCCACCATCACTTTGCAAAACTATTTCCGTATGTATAAGAAACTTGCGGGGATGACCGGTACGGCAGAAACCGAAGCCGGTGAGTTTTGGAATATCTACAAGTTGGACGTGGTGGTGATTCCTACCAATAGACCGATTGCCCGCTTAGACTCCAACGACTTGGTTTACAAAACCAAACGCGAAAAATACACTGCGGTTGTAGATGAAATTCTTCGCTTAAATGAAGCAGGACGCCCGGTTTTGGTAGGTACTACCTCTGTGGAAATATCAGAGTTGCTCGCTAAAATTTTATCCGCTAGAAAAATTAAACATAATGTATTGAACGCCAAACTGCATAAAAAAGAGGCCGATATTGTAGCGGAAGCCGGTCAGGCGGGCACAGTAACCATTTCTACTAACATGGCAGGTCGTGGTACCGACATTAAGTTGGGACTCGGCATTAAGGAAAAAGGCGGACTTGCCATTATCGGCACGGAGCGACACGATTCGCGGCGTGTGGACAGGCAGTTGCGTGGGCGCGCCGGACGTCAGGGAGACCCGGGAAGTTCGCAATTCTTTGTTTCGCTGGAAGATGACCTGATGCGTTTGTTCGGCTCCGAGCGTATCTCAAAAATTATGGACAGGATAGGCTTGCAGGATGGCGAAGTGATTCAACACAGCATGATTTCCAAATCTATTGAGCGCGCCCAGAAGAAAGTGGAAGAGAACAACTTCGGCATCCGTAAACGTTTGCTGGAGTATGACGACGTGATGAACAAACAGCGCGAAACCATCTACCGCAAAAGAAAAAATGCACTTTTCGGAGATAAACTGGCGATTGATATTTCCGATATGTTTTACGATGTTTGCGTAAAAGTAATAGAACGAAATTATGAATCGAAAGATTACGAAGGCTTTGAGCAAGATGTGATTACTACTTTTGGTTGTGAGGTGCCGTTTACACAAGAACAGTTTTTTCAAGAAAGAACCAACAAATTGACGGACGAATTGTATGACAAAGTGTTTGAAAATTATAAAATCAGACAGCAAATACTTTGTAAACAGGCATTTCCTGTGATAGAGCGTGTTTATTTGGACAACGGCGAACGTTTTGCCAACATCGCCATCCCGATTACCGATGGCGTAAAAACATTAAACGTGGTTGCCCCGTTAAAAAAATGCTTTGAAACCGAAGGCCGCGAAATAGGACTTTCTATCGAAAAAGGAATCACCTTAGCCGTAATTGACAACGCATGGAAAGAGCATTTGCGCGAAATGGACGACTTAAAACAATCGGTACAAAACGCTTCATACGAACAAAAAGACCCGTTATTAATCTATAAATTAGAGTCTTTCAATCTTTTCGACAGATTATTGGAAAAGATTAACGAAGAGATTGTTTCTTTCCTGAACAAAGGTGGTTTGCCGGTAGAGCAACACTCACAGGTTCGCGAGGCGCAACTACCACAATCGGAGGCAAGAAAACTGCAAACAGGCAGAAGCGAAATAGGCGGCCGACCGGTAATTGGCGGCAAGGGAAGTGCGCCGGTACGAGTGGAAAAGAAGGTGGGGAGGAATGAGCCTTGTCCTTGCGGGAGTGGAAAGAAGTATAAGAATTGTCATGGGCGGTAAGATTTTGCACGAGTTTACCCCACATAATACATTAATAATTGCTAATGTTAAAACGGGCAGCAATTTCTCGTTTTGTTAGAATGGAGAAATCAATATCTCCTAATTTCCAATATTATAAAAGTAATTATTCACTTTCTCCTTATAGTAATATTGCAACGCCGGTGGCACCGTCTTCAACAGTTCCGTCTGTTGGCTTCTGTTTCTATCGAATTGCCATTCTTTGGGTGGCGAAGGGTTTAGTCTTTCGCGAGCTTCAATAGACTCGCGTTTTTCTTCTTTTTCGCGTTCTTGCCTAGCGCGTTCGCTCTCTAACATACGCGTTTCAATGCTTTTTTGTCGTGTAATAGTTTGTGCTGATATAGAACGATTTACCAACTCTTTTTCTGTTTTCTTCATCTCTTCAAGAAGTTGCTCTATGGACTTATCCCCTACCCCATCTTGCCCTTTCAATTCATCGTTATAATCCTGCATCATTTTGCGAATAGCTTCTTGTTGTGCGGCCATACGTGCAAATTGCTCGCTCATGCCTTGCTGACCGGACTGGCCGGGCATGGGCACTTGTCCCTCCTGCTTGCCTTGCTGCATAGAACGTTGCATCGCTTCCATTTGGCGGTTTAATTGTTGTTGCAGTTCGCGCGCCGAATTGGGTTTTCCTTTGCCACCCGGTTTACTGCATGAGGAGTTTTTACCTTTACTCCCTTTTTTATTGCACTTTGAATTACATTCTTTCTGCTTTTCTTTCATTTTTTTCAAAGATTCCGCCAACATTAAAGCTAAATTATTCATGGAAGTCAACGAAAATTGCTCATCTGAAAGCGCCTGTGGAATTTTTCTCTCTACTAAATGTTCTATAGAAGTTTTTGAATACTCTCGAATTTTTGTTACTTCCTTTGTAATAAACGGTTCTACCATCGGTTGACGTTTCGCCAAATTGGTCAACGAATCATCAATCATGCGCATATAATCTTGAATATTAGATTGTTCGCGAATATAATCGGTTAACATCGGCGATTTTGCGCCGCCTGCTTTTACCGCTTGCATTACATCTTCCTGCTTAAAGGAAACACGAATAAGGTTATTCAAAATTTGACGCAAGGTTTCTATATCTTCGGTAATATCTTCCGCTTCGGCTTCATCTTTCTCTTGTTGCATCTCATCTGCCATATCTTCCATTTGTTGCGAGGCATCTTGTTGGCTATCTTTGGCTTTCGAGCGATTGTTTTTATTCAACTGTTCCGCCGATTCCTTCATTTTTTGCATAATTTGCTGCTCTTGTTCCGAACGATTCTTCAATTTGTTCGGCTCTTCCAATTCCTTGTTCAATTTCTGCAAATCTTTCATATCTTTTTGCAAGTCTTGAAACTTTTGATTCAATTGCTCCTGTTTTTGTTGCAAATCCTCCTTCGGAATTGCTTTTTGTTCGGTTTGTTTCGACAAATCCTTTTGCTCTTGCGCCAAATTACGCGTGTTGTCAATTACCTCCTGAAATTTCTTTTCAAATTCCAACAATTTAAACAATGCAAGTTGTTGATCCAAAGACTTATTAATATCTTCCGCACTCATCTGCATTTTTTGCAACGCTTCGCGCATCTGATCTTTATTCATTTCCTGCATCATATTCTGCATCTTTTCTATCATTTGTTTCATTTCATCAGAAAGCAAATTATCGAAACGCTTTTGCAGTTCTTCCTGTTTTTTCATGATCTCAGAAGCCGTATTTTTATACTGTTCCTCTTTCATCAAATTTTTATCTTGACTATCTTTGGCATCTTGAATCTTATCTTGCAGCTCTTTGTATTGTTCCATCAATGCTTCCATTTTTTGCCGGTCTTGCCAGGAAGGCTCATTTGTTTGCAGCAATTGCTGATTCAATTTTTCTAACTCTTTCACCAAATCTGCGGCTTCTTTTGCCAAATCATCCATCGAACTTTTGGTTTGCTCGTTGCCTTGAGCAATCTCTTTGTTAATCTCTTCCATCGTTTTTAAACGGAAAGTTACCGCTTGTGTTTTAGCCGCTTTATGCCCGTTAACTCCATCATTATCTTTCACTTCAAAGAAATATTCCATAGAATACCCGGGATGCAAATTCAATGTACCGGCAGCAAAGTCGAAATAATAATCCTGAACCGTCGCATTTTTATCAAATTGAATATCAATAGTTTGATTTTGTTCCAACAAGTTTTTATTTTCGTCAAAAACAGAATACACGAACTTCAAACTTGAAAAACCGTAATCATCTCTAATGTTTCCTTTAAAATACACACGATCGGAAAATAAAGAATCGGCTTGACTTTGCACACTGATTTCAGGGTACAAATCTTTAATTACTTGAATATTATACGACAAGGTATCCGGACTCACGAAATGTTGGTTTTTGGAAATTGTAGCATAGTGAAAACTTTCCCGAGCGGTGTGTGAAGTTGTAAATACTTCTTTTTCAGGAGTTAATATCTCTTCTTTATCTCGTAAAAAAAAGTCAATTTGATTGGTATTTTTGGTATAAAACTTCCAGGTAATGCGTGTGCCTTCCGGTACAGTGGCATCTCCGTTATTTTCAATAACTTCTCTGTTTTTATTCAGATAAGCAGGAAAACTTAATTCCATTACATAACTTACAATTACCGGTTTGGGGAGTACGTTTATCGTGTAAGGTTGCGTAGTAACCTCTTCTGTTTGCAATTGAAACGTCATGTCTCTCTGCATATTAGAAAAAGTATAAGCAAATTCCGTATTCGACTGTTTGGTACATCTGTAGTTCCGTTTATCATACACAATAAAAAGCTCATTGGGCGCTTCATCGCCTATTATTTTAATATATACAGTAAAATTATCATTTTGTAGCGCTTTTAGGCTCTTATTTTGCACTTCAATTTTATAAGGCGCCGGTTTTTCAAAATGTTGCTGATATTGCACAATTCGTTGTGTGGACTCCGTAAAAATTTCACTTTTGGTAGAAAAAAGCACAAAAAACAGCAGTACCGGAATCATTGCCCATTTTATAAAGCGGGTACTCTTTTTAAACGGCACCGCTTTTACAAACGCAAAAGGTTTCAGTGTTTCAATTTTGGTGTCAATAGCTGCATTAAGCAGGTCTAAACTTTTATATTTTCCTTCTTCAATTTGAGCTTCTAATTGAATTACATTGAGCAATTTATCATCAATTTCAGGAAAATATTTTCCGATAATTTTAGAGACCGTCAAGGAATTCAAAGTTTTTCCCAACCCTACTATTTTTGCAAGCGGGTAAATGACATAAATGCCAATTGTGCTCAAAAACAACGCCAAATAGGTATAAAAAAGCACTGTACGAGTCGTAGAATTTAAGTAAGAGAAGTACTCTAATAACGCAAAGGCAATAAAAACCCCCATTGTAATCATCACGAAAACAAGCGCCCCTTTGTACAGTTTATTGAGGTAATATTTTCGTATAAAAATTTTGATTTTATGGTGGATAAAAATTCTATTTTCTGTCATAGTGATGGGGTAAAAACAGTTTTAAAACGAATCAAGCGAAAATATCGTATTTTTTGATGAAAATATTAAAAAAAGTATTTTGTGCTTAACTTTTTGCGACTTGCATAATTCCCATACCATTCAACTACCCACTTCCGCCACAGGGCTGCATTTTGTGGTGATCATGCTGAGAGATGGCGCTGTGCTAACGCAAAAGATGGTGATACAGCGGTAGCAGTTAATACGGGTTACAGTTTTTCTATTTTGCTGAAAATCTGCTAGAAAAAATTTTCATATTTTTTCCGAAAACGGTTTTTGCGTTGTATATTTGCCGCGGAATTACTACTATAAACTAAACCTAACTGCCGTGTCTCGTAAACTACTCATCCGTTGCTGCTTAGCATCATTTTTTCACCTCCTTACCTGCTCTTTTATTTTTGCTCAACAGCAAGTTTCCGTTGCCGATTATTTCTATTTTCATAATCGGGAACAAAATTTTTCTATACGGGCGTGGATTCCTCATGGAACGTTTTCACTTTCCTCACAAAATCAATTTCTATTAAAGGAACTGTGTACGGCAACGATATCGGGAGGTTATCATATAAAAGGAAATGCGGTAGTTTTAACCGTTTCACATTTTGGGTATTCTAAATATGGATTGTTTACGATTTCTTCCGGCTATGCGCGAGCTTTTGCCCATCGCATTTCCTTTGGATTGCAAGTGCATTATCTGTTGCATCATGCGGAAAATTATCCGAAAAGACACTCTCTTACTTTCGATTTATCGCTTTATGGAAGAATTACGCAAAAAGTAGGTGTGGGCATATCAGCATATAATCCGGCAAATTTAAGATATGGGCTTACGGGGAAAGAAAAAATTCCGATGTGTTATATATTAATGTTGGATTATAAACTTAATGATAAAGTGTTGTTGGCGGTGGGGGCTTCAAAGCAATTGCCCGGATTTTTTGATGTTACTGCAACTGTTTGTTTTAGAGATAAATTTTATGGTTTTATTATGGATTTATCGTTGAAGAAAATGGATATACAATTTTCTTTTTGGTGGAAAGGGTTTCAATTTGATTTGGGAGGGGGCTTTGATTATCGGGTGGGGTTTTCGCCACGGGTGGGTGGGCAGTATTTTTTTTAGCACGCAGATATTATTTTAAAAAAAACTATGAAAAACTTCCTCCTCTTCCTCCTCCTCCCATCAATCGCCCTCGCGCAAGTTGATTCCACATTCACCCGTATCCATCTCGAAGACCACCTCATCGAAGAAATAGAGACTCTTGATATCGAAGAGGAAACCGACCTCATAGAAGAACTATACGAAATATATGATGCACTCGAAACAATCAACCTCAACGATCTGCCTCCCGAAATCGCCTTTTCTATTCTAAAAATGTCTGATTATCAATATTACCAACTTCAAAAATATATCGCCGAAAACGGATTTTTAATCTCTATTTACGAACTGATTGCGGTAGAAGGATTTACTATAGAATATGTGCAACAACTTGAACCTTATGTTGTAACCGACGCCGTTAAAGAGCAGAAGCGAAGTTTCAAATCATTATTTAAACGTCCCAAACACAAATTGTTAATCCGTTATTCGCAGATCTTGGAAACGAAAGCGGGATACAACAAAGACAGAAGCACACACTATGTAGGCACCCCGCAACAGTACGTCTTTCGCTATACTTTCACGGCGAGCGAGCATATTACATTAGGAATTGCAGGTAAAAAAAATGCCGGCGAAGAGTTCTTCAAAGGCTCTCAAAAGCATGGATTTGGATTTTATTCTTGTCATTTACAGATAAAAAACATCGGCATTTTACAATCAGTAATTATAGGCGATTACCGGTTGCATTTCGGACAAGGCATGATAATGGGAAACGGATTTTTAAGCAACACTTCCGGTGAGATCAGAAAAACAGGCGCCGTGCAGCGTCCGGTAACCGCCATGAGTCAGAGTAATTTTTTACGAGGTATAACCTTGCAATTAGGAACTTACAAATTTAGTGGCACAATTTTCTACGGTCATCGTTTTTTTGATGGCAATGTTGTAGAAATAGAGCCCGGTAATTTTGCTTTTGAAGGAGCCATTTCCAACACGGGGCTACATCGCACCGAAACAGAGCTAAGCAAGCGCAATACGTTGTTTAACAGAGTGTATGGAGTACATTTTCGCACACAGTTCAAAGCTTTTAAAATCGGAACACAAATCATGCGTACCGAATTTTCATTGCCAATAGTATCGCCTTCAAGACCTTATCAATATTTTGATTTTTCAGGAAAAGGGTTATGTAATGCAAGCATAGATTATCAGGTATTAGCAAAACATCATATCATTTTCGGGGAAGTGGCGGCAAGCAGTACATCCGGTTTCGGGTTTCTGCAAGGCGCTATTTTTAAAATAGATCCACGGGTAAGACTCTCCGCATTAATACGCCATTTTAGCAAAAACTTTATCGCCATTGATGGGAAGCCTTATTCAAAAAACAGCAAGCTGAATAATGAAACCGGCTTATTGCTTACTTCCGAAATTGTACTTTCAAAAAGAGTAAATATGGTGATGTTTTTCGATATGTATCAATTTCATTGGCTGCGATATTTGACAGACAAGCCTTTACCACATCTCAATGCTTCGCTGCGGTTTGACATCGCGATGAGTAGAAATTGCGCATTATTAGTGCGTTACACCTACAAAACACAAGCCAAAAACTTCAGAGAAGAACAAATCTACAATCAAGTCTTAGAAACACAGCAACATCGTTTACGGGTAATTCTTTCCTGTAATTTTCTGCAATTTCTGCAATTAAAATCGGAAATAAGCGGCGTTTACAATAGAAATATTCATCATAAAAAACACATCTTCGGATTACTTGCCTATCAAGATGTTGGCGTTAATATGAATAGAATAGGATTGGATTTAAAACTCAGACTTGCTTTGTTTGATACCGATACTTACGATGAACGATTGTATGCTTATGAAAACGACCTCTCTTATACATTTACTATAAACAGCTATTATTACAGAGGTTGCAAAACTTACTTCATCGTAAAATGGAAATACGGGTGGTTTGAAATACAAGGCAAAATATCGCGCACATTATTTTTTAATAGAAATCAAATCAGCAGCGGGTTGGAGTTGATTGATGCGCCGCATAGAACGGAAGTGAAATTGCAAATGCTGATTAAACTATAAAAACAACAACACACACCCTCCCACACTAATAAACGCCCCAAACACTTGATAAAACGTTATTTTCTCTTTAAATATCAGCGCCGACGGGAATATGATCAGAATGGGCACTAACCCCATCAAAGTGGCGGCTACTCCGGCTTTGGTATGTTGAACAGCGAAGAGGGAGAGCGACACGCCCATTACAGGACCAAAAACAGAACCGGACAACACAAACTTTACGCCCGATTTATTAGAAAATGCTTTCAAGATAGAACTCCATCTATTTAAGAAAGTTACTAATAACAGAAACGATATTCCTCCTGTAATGGCACGAATTTGGGTAGCAGAGATGGCATTGTAATCCCCCATTCCTTTTTTGCTAAGTACTAGTCCGATAGCTTGCCCTGCCGCTCCGCCAAGCGCAAACAAAAACCCTTTGAGCGGCACATTAAAATTAAATTTTTCCCCTCTTTTCTTTCCGAGCATGGCAATACAAATACCGCCCACTGTGATGCAAATACCCAAAGCTTGCTTGGCAGAAAGATATTCATTTAACATTAACAATCCGGTAATTGCGGTAATGGGTGGCGCGAGCGTCATCACAAGTTGCGCCATCCGTGAGCCGATTATAGAGTAGGAGTGAAACAAAAAAAGATCTCCGAGAAAGAAACCGACAAATCCGGAGAGCGAAAGCCAAAACCATTGATACGGCGTAGCATCTGTGGGAAGGAAGTACCCGCGCGTAACCCATGCAATTAGCCCCAACAGTATAATTGCCGTCATCAAGCGAATGACATTTACGGATAGGGATCCTATTTTACTGCCTGCCTTTTCAAAAAACAAAGCGCTTAGCGTCCAACATATTGCAACGCCGAGTGCGGAAAATTCGCCGATATGCATTTAATTTCTTATAATGGCTGCGAAAATACGAAAAACTCTCTGTGTTCTTCTGGTCTCCTTTGTGCTCTATGTGCTAAAAAACAAAACTTGTACAATTATTTCCTATTTTCGCGCCATGAACGATTCCCCCCAAAACCCACTCGGCAACCGCATCATAGAACTCTTATCTAAAAGCGGAAAAGAAAAGTACAACTATAAGCAAATTGCTGCTAAGGCAGGTGTTTTTGACCGGAAAGGACGAGACACCGTAAAACAAATCATCAGCGATTTTGTGAATGCCAAAATCTTATTTCACGCAGGAAGAGGCAAATATAGCATCAACCCTAAATATTTAACCAAAGAGAATACCGGAAAAAATTATGTGATCGGCAAACTGAGCATCAGTAAAAATGGCGCCGCTTATGTGATTATGGAAGGTTTGGGTGATGAAGATATTTTTATCGCCGAAGGAAATCTAAGCAACGCATTACATAATGATATTGTGAAGATTAATGTTTTTCCGGCGCGCAACAAACGTCGCCCCGAAGGACAAGTAGTTGAAATTGTAGAGCGCAGCAAAAAACAGTTGGTGGGCGTCATCTCCATATCCAAAGGAATTGCTTACTTCATTCCGGATAATCCGTCTTATCGCCGCGACATTCTGATTCCCGGACGTTTACTGAAAAGCGCAAAAACCGGAGATAAAGTGGTAATTCAGATTACCGATTGGGTAGTAGGAACCCGAAGCCCGCTGGGCGAAGTAATACATGTGCTGGGAAAACCGGGCGACAACAACGTGGAAATGAACGCCATTTTAGCTGAGTACGACTTTCCGCTGGCTTTTAACGAGGCTGTAGAAAAAGAGTGTGAGAAGATTGACCCCGCAATTTCGGAAAAAGAGATCGCCTTACGCCGAGATTTTCGTAACATTACTACATTTACAATTGACCCCGCCGATGCTAAAGATTTCGACGATGCCATTTCGTATGAAGCCCTTAGTAACGGCATGCACCGTGTAGGCATTCATATTGCCGATGTTTCGCATTATGTGCGCCAGGAGAGCGCCATTGATAAAGAGGCTTACGAAAGAGGAACCTCCATCTATTTGGTGGACAGAACGATTCCGATGCTGCCCGATAAATTATCCAATGAACTCTGCTCACTCAAACCGCACACCGATAAACTGTGTTACAGTGCCGTTTTCGATTTGGATGACAACGCCAAAGTGCATAAAGAGTGGTTTGGACGCACGATCATCAATTCGGACAGACGTTTTGATTACGATGAAGCGCAAGAAATTATTGAAACCAAACAAGGAGATTTTGCAGAAACTGTGTTGAAAATTCACGACTTGTCTCAAAAATTACGTCAGCAACGTTTTGATAATAACGCCATTAATTTTGAAACGGAAGAAGTGCGCTTTAAATTAGATGAAAACGGAAAACCGATCGGCGTATTTTTAAAGGTACAACGCGAATCGAACTGGCTGATTGAAGAGATGATGTTGTTGGCAAACAAACGGGTAGCCGAAAAAATCGGCAAAAAAATATCGCGTTTCAAAGAAGTGAAAACATTTGTATATCGTATTCATGATGAGCCGATTGGAGATAAAGTGGAGAATTTTAAAAACTTTGTGGCAAAAATGGGCTTCGAACTGAAAACCGGAAATCGCAAGCAATTTACCCAATCGTTAAACGACCTGTTGGAAAAAGCCAAAGAAAAAAACGAATATGAATTGCTTTCCAAGCTCTCCATTCGTATTATGGCACGGGCGGTCTATTCTACCGATAATATCGGGCATTACGGGTTGGCATTTCCGTACTACACGCACTTTACCTCGCCCATTCGCCGCTACCCTGATTTGATGGTACACAGGTTGTTAGATGCTTATTTGCACGACAAACCTTCCGTAAATAAATACCAATACGAAGAACTTTGTAAACATTGTTCCAAAATGGAACAAAAAGCCACTGAGGCGGAGCGTACCTCTATCAAATACAAACAAGCCGAATATTTAGCCGATAAAATCGGGCAAGTGTTTGAAGCCACCGTAAGCGGCATCTCCAAATGGGGCGTTTTTGCCGAATTGAAAGAGAGCAAATGCGAAGGCATCATCCCCATAAAGCGTTTCGATGACGATTTCTATTATATTGATGATGATAACTTTACACTAATCGGCTTGCACACCGGAAAAAACATTCGCTTTGGCGACACAATAAAAGTAAAAGTAACGGAGGTGGATTTGCAGAAGAAAACGATGACGTTTGATGTGGTTTAAGAAAATATTTCAATGTATTAAACAATCTCCTTCTTCCTCCTTTTCCTCCAAACCCCAAACTGTGCAAAACTCGCATACAACACCGGAATCAACACCAGCGTAATCAATGTAGAAAACGACAACCCCCAGGCTACGGTCATTCCGAGTGCATTCCACATTTCGGCGCCTTCGCCTCTGCCGAGTGCTAACGGGATCATTCCCAATACAGTAGTTACGGCGGTCATTAAGATGGGGCGCAAACGGGAGTGGCCGGCAGCGATCACCGCTTCTTTGATGCCCATACCGCGCTCGCGGCACAGTATCGTGTAGTCAATGAGCACAATGCCGTTTTTCACTACTATGCCCACCAACATTACAATGCCCAGCAGCGCCATCAGCCCGAGGGCGGTGTTTGTAACGGCTAATCCAACGAGAACGCCGGTCAGTGCAAACGGAATAGAAAACATAATCACAAACGGATATGTAAAAGATTCAAATTGCGAAGCCATTACAATATAGACCAATATGAGTATTAAAAGCACCAACGATATGATATCTCTAAATGCCTCTTGTTGATCCTGAAAAGTTCCTGCCAATATGGTGCTAACGCCAGCAGGTGTTTCTACATCTTCTAATAACTCCATAGTTGCAGAGGCAATGTCGCTCAATGCGGCGCCGGCGCCCACAATGCCCACTACTTTTACCACGCGCTCGCGGTCTTTGCGCTCAATAGTGGGTGGCGTTAATCTTTCTACCACATTGCCCAACTCACGCACTCTAATGCCCATTCCCTGTGCGTTATACACAATGATGTTTTCAATAGCGTCAATACTTTTGCGGTATTGCGGAGCGTAACGTACTCTGATATAATACTCATCGCCGTCTTCGCGGTAGAAAGAGGCGATAGAGCCGCTAAAACGGCTTTGAATGAAAGAGGAAACAGTTGCCAGATTCAATCCTCTTTCCGCTAATTTTTGCCTGTCGAAATCTATTTGAATTTCAGGTGCATACTCCGCACGGCTGATATTTACCTGGGTGCATCCCGGAATGGCGCGCATTCTTTGGGCTACTTCCGATGCAAATCGGTCGGTAACGTTAAAGTCGTAGCCATACACTTCAACCGTTACGTTATTTCCTCCGCCCATGCCGCCGCCTGCATCTACTGCAAACCTGTTAATTTCAGGGAACTGGTTCAGTCTTGCCCGAATTTCATCCGCAACCTCTTCAATACCACGAGTCCGTTGCGTTTTCTTTACCATTCTAATTGTCATGGAAATAATATGCGAGCCGTTGTCTTGCAATCTTCCCCATGCGTTGCTTTCGTCGGGTTGCCCCACACTAAAGTTAACCCGTATAATCTCAGGATATTTTTCACGCAACTCATTTTGAAAATCCAAAGCAAAAGCTCTAGTAATCTCCATTCTTGTTCCAATCGGAAACTTGATATTGACCCCAATACGCGCATTATCCTGTGTAGGAAGAAATTCGGTGGGTATAATCTTCATCAACATCAACGAAGAAGCAAAAACTAATGTGGCGCCAACCACTACAATAAGTTTGTTGTTTACCGACCAGTTCAGCACTTTTCCATATCCGATATCTAATTTATCTAATGCTCTTTCAATGGGTGAATAGAGTTTTTTGTACCATTTGCCTTGTTTATCGCCTTGTTTCAGCATGTAAGCTGCCATCATGGGCGTTAAGGTGAGCGCCACAATAGTAGAGATCACGGCTGTAATACTAATAATCCAACCCATTTGTTTGAATAAAATACCTGCCATACCTTGCAACATGGTGAGCGGGATAAACACCACCAAAATCACTAAAGTGGAAGCCACTACCGATAAGTAAACCTCGCGGGTGGCAAACACCGAAGCCGCACGCGGTTTGCTGCCCCGATCAATATGTTTGCTAATGTTTTCCAAAATGACAATCGCGTCGTCTATTACCATCGCAATGGCAATACTTAAAGAAGATAAAGAGATGATATTGATTGTGTTGCCTGTTATTAACAAATAAATAAAAACTGCTACGAGGGAAACAGGAATGGTAATGGCGATAATAAAAGTAGCACGCCATCTGCCCAAAAACAGCATGATCACTACTATAATAAGCACCAAAATGATGACAATGGCATTTTGTAAACTATTGATAGTATTGATAATACTTTCGGAACTATCCCAAACCGGAGCAAGTTTAACATCGGGAGGAAGTGTTTTTTCTAATCCGGGTAACAACTCATTTATTTTTTTACAAATCTCCACTGAATTTGCACCTGCTTGTTTTTGAATGACTAACAAAGCACCTTGCTTTCCGTTGGTAAAAACCTCCTGCAATCGTTCCTGAATGGTGTCGGCAACTACAGCCACATCGTGTAAATATATATTTCGATTATTGAAACTGCCCACTACAATATCGTTCATTAACTTAGTATCCATAAACTCGCCTTGCACGCGCATGGAGTAGGTTTGTGTGCCAACATCAATGGTGCCTAACGGCAAGTTCATGTTTTCCATACGGATGATTTGCGTAATTTGCTCAATAGTTAACCCGTAAGATTCTAATTTAAAAGGATCTGCGTAAACATTGATTTCGCGTTTCGGCGCGCCGGAGATGGAAACCGTTCCCACGCCGTTAATCCGGCTAAGCGGTGACGCCACTCTATCGTCTAAGATTTTATACAGGGCATTGGTACTCTCTTTGCTTTCCACCGAAATCATCATAATGGGCATATCTGCCGCGCTAAACTTGTAAATGAAGGGTTTGTTCACATTGTCGGGCAGCATCGGCGTAACCATATCCAACTTGTCGCGCACATCGTTTACGGCTTGTTCAATATTAATGCCATATCTGAATTCAAGCGTGATGATGCTGTAATTTTCGCGCGAGTTGGAAGTAATGTGCTTCAAATCGCTCACCGTGGCTAATATATTTTCGAGCGGCTTGGTTACGTTATTCTCAATATCAGAGGGACTTGCACCGTTGTAGCTGGTAAATACCAAAATGGTGTTGCTGCCCAAATCGGGCAAAAAGTCAATCGCCAATCTTGTTAACGAATAAATACCGATAATGGCAACCGCTACATACACAAGCGCTGTGGTAATAGGATTTTTTACGGATGACGCAGAGATATTCATAGTGTTTTTCTGTTTTAAAAATAAAGGTGGCGAAAATATATCTTTTTTTGGAAATTTCTCAAATTTTGTATCTTTTGTAGGAAATTGTGAAATTCAATATCAAACAAAGTTATCCGTTGGCTGAAGTCAACAGCAATGATTTTGTCCTCATTCCATCGTTACCACTCGCTGCCCCACCACACAATCAATGCACCTTTTTTTCTCACAATATTCGTTATGCAACTCCAGCAACGCTTGCGAATCTCCGGCGTTTTTTGCACAAAATCCTAAACATTTGTATTTTTTTGTGATGCAATTTTCTTCAAAGGGCAGAAATTCAAGCAATCGCATGCTGTATTCCTGAAGTTTTTCGTTGCCTATGAAGGTGCCGTAAACATAAAGAAAAGGAATCAGCGCATTGATGAGGAGCAGGTGGAAACTCTTTTCACCCATTATTTTCTCGCTTTTACGGCTTGTTTTGCCAAAATAATAGTGTGTATCCCAATAATCGTTGGGCTTGTTAATGAAGATGCTTTGGAAATAGGTGAGATTTTTGGAAGTGGTAATTTTTGTAAATAAATTATGATGGGTAAAAATGATTTCGCCTAATTGCGCCAAACGGATGCAAGGGAAATTGTGAGGACGTAAACGCAATAAATTCCAACACTTTGCATCAACAGGAACCAATTTATATTTTGCTCTGAGATATAAATACTCGTTTTGTAATGATTGATAATAAGCATCTTCTAACTCTTCTTCCAACATTCCGGCTTGTCCGAAAACAAGTGCGGAAATTTGCAAGTGCGAGTCGGCATGTTTCTTTAATATTTTGTATGGTAATGCTTTGCCAAGCATTTCAAAAGCAGGCGCATTGGTTTTAAATCCAAAACTTTGACATAGAATGTAAAATAGCGCCTGTTCCCAATCTTCTGAAAATGTGTGCAATATCTCAAAAACCTGGGCTTGCCTTCGCATTAATCTGTCGAAAGCCAATCGGGTAAAAAAAGATTGCATCGTTAAAGGATGGATTCTTTCAATGTATGCCTCGCAAGGCATCGGACGTGCAGCGTACATCAATTGACTGTACCGCAATAAAAGCTGGGAAGATAACAACGGTTGCAACTCCAACGTGGGCAACAGCGTTTCTTGCGCTATGAAAACATCCTGGTCGTGCTCGTACACCACATGCAGCACCACCGAGTTGTATTTCATATCATATTGGTGCTGATGTTTGTACCAATCGGAAGAGCGGATGTGTATTTCCACATTGCCTGCCCATGTAACGTCGTCAATTTTAATAATTGCCTGTTTAAAATCGGGACCGGCATCCTGATGCGGAAACCCTTGGTTTAATATGGCAAGAGGTTGGTTGTGAACAGTTTTTAACTGCTCTTTGGCAAACCACTGGTTTTTCCAAATGTAATGCAATAGCTTTTCTGAGATCATAACGAGTTAATTTTGAGTGTTTATAGTTTTTTTTTGCGAACGTGCAAATATATATTTGAAAATTACGTTTGTCAAGGGGTAAATACATTTTTTTTATGAAAAAAATATTTATAACTGCAATTTCATTTCTTTTTATGGGATTTGCTTACACGCAACCTATTGATACGGCGAGATTTAGATTAGACTTTACGCCCAAACTTCAAAATTTTCATAAGATTACGCAACCTGCTGTCATTCCTGAGGAAACGCAGGAGCCGGTAAATTTTGAATATGAAATAGTTCCGCAATCCATTGATCTTTCTTTTTCGCCCACGCCCATAAAACCGGTAAAACTTCCCGGAGAAGTAATGAAAAAACTCTACCGCAATTTTTTGAAGGTAGGTTTTGGCTATCCGGTTACCCCGCTCGGCGAGCTTTGTATCCACAATTTCGATAATTCTAAATTCTCTTACGGGCTGAATGTCAACCACATTTCAGGTTGGGCGGGAGCGATCGGAAAAGAGATGAAAAATTATGCTTATGCACCGTTTAGCGATACGCGCACGCTGCTGTTTTTAAATACCTTTTTTAAGAATCAAACACTCTATTCTTCTGCAGGTTACAATCATCAAGTAGCACATTTATATGGATTTGACCGCAGACTTGGTTTCGATTCTCTATATTATGAGGAAAATTACAGAGATACGTTGAAAAACAATTTCCATCATGCGCATGCCGAAATCGGGTTGCGCTCTAATTACCTTCAGGATGATGCTAAGCTTAAGCAAGATGTGCGTTTGAGTTATGATTTTCTTTACACGCACAAAAAAGATATGGAAAATCGTATCGGGTTGGCTTCGTTTTTTGCTTATGATGTGCTGTTTAGAAAACTTAGCGGTTTTCTTCGCCCGCAATTGGATTTCAACATGGATTTTTACATTAACAGGTGGCATAATCATTTTGAATATCAATGCATTACAGAACCATGCCCAGGCTTTCAAAACACTACAAACAGTTTTAAATTAGAGTTTGCGCCCACTGTTAAATTTTCACTACGAGAATATCACTTCCGCTTAGGTCTCGGTATTCCTATTATTAACGCGGACGGGAATGCAAAATGTCCAATATATCCGGTAGCAGAAGTGCAGTTGGGCATTGTGCCCGGCATTTTGAGTATTTACGCCGGTCTGGACGGAAATGTTAAATACAACTCACTCAAAGATTTACTCTATGAAAATCCATTTGTAAAACCCGGGCTGGATTCGCTCCGGTTTTCAAAAACACAAATCAGTATTTTCGGTGGGGTAAAAGGAAATTTGGTAAAGAAGTTGAATTACCATGTTTCGGCGCGCTACTCAAATACCCAGGATATGGCGTTCTTCTTTTTGGATACGGCATCGTTGCTTAAAAATCAATTCGATGTAGTGTATGCCAACGTGAATTGGGTAAACGTTTGCGCCAATTTAAACTGGCAAGTGGTGGATAGATTGTATTTGAATTTGGAAGCGAATTATTGGGGCTACTTCAAGTATCAAGAACAAATTGAAAAGCCTTGGTACAAACCCACTTGGGAAGTAGCCTTCTCCGGAAAGTATTACCTCAAAGAGAAATTCATCTTCGACCTCAATATGAAATTAGGGTTTGACAGCTACGCCTTGAAGCCTTCTTTAAATGAAGAACAAAAGATTGTATATGACATCGTTAAAATGAGCCCTGTTATAAACTTTGGCGTAGGTTTTGAATATTTAGTTACGAAACGGTTTTCATGCTTTGCCACTGTAAACAACCTTGGTTTTCAACATTTTGAGAAATATTATGATTTCAAGAATGTTGGGTTTAATGCAATTATTGGGGTTACTTATTCTTTTGGGGATGAGAGTTTGAGGAGGGGGAAGAGGTAATTAGAATAGCGTCAGCTGTTCCCATTCTTCGTCGTCCTTGTTCTTTTTAATGGGCTTTTCCTGTTCTTCAATTACCTCTTGTATTTTTTCGATTACTTCGATTTTTTCGACTACCTCTATTTCTTCGATTACTTCCTCTATTTCTTCGATTACTTCTTCTATTTCTTCAACTTCTTCATCTTGAATTACTTCTTCCTCCGGCTCCGGCAACGATTCTACGGGCGTAATAGCCACGATATTTTTAAAACTAATCCGTTTTCCACGCGCCTTAATGCTCATTATCTCTACAAAATCGGCGCAAGAAATAGTTGCTTTCTCAACTTCATCCGGTTTTTTCTCGTAATATTCTACTTCAATTTGCGGGAAATGGTCGTAGCTGATGAAAATGGGGCAGATCGTTTTATCATCTCCCAGAAATTCAACCTTTTTATCTGTAACTTCCGGAAAGAAGCGCTTCATGTAAAACTTGCCGTCCTCCTTGTTTTCGTAAACTGCAGTAATCGGTTTTTGGGCGTTATGTTTTTGAATGATAGAAAGATTATCTTCAAAGTGGGTGGAAAGGTCAAAACCGGTAACTCGGTAATTTCCGGTTTGGTAAATGGAGATAATTTTATCGTCTTCTTTAAATGCGCCTAATAAATCGCCGCGCTCATCGCTGTTTAAACGCATGACAATAGGGTCATAAAAAATGTTAATGGCGCTTAAGGTAGATACGCCTTTGGAGATGATTTCGATTTTCCGCACCGGATTTCGCGATAAGATATTGCCTTGCGAAGCACGACCTTTTATGGCTAATGTGCTAAAGTCGAAGTCGAATTGTAGTTTTTTAAGTTTGGCTTTGGCTTTGAGAAATACGCGTACTTTTTCGGCTTCCCCGTTAGGATTTGAAGTAAAGTAAACCACTTTCGTTCCGAGAGTTCCTTTAGTTAAATCATATTCCCTATCTCTGGTAACGCCGCCCACCGAAAATCTTTTCACCATGGCAAAACCGTTGTAGCCATCGGCATATACCATATTGTAAACCGTTCTGTCGTCGTTTCTTTTAAACACTTCTACATGAATGATGTCTTTTCCAAAGAACTGTTTTTCTGATACTTTGCTCACCATAAAAGTTCCGGTATCGCGAAAAACCACCACCTCATCAATGTCGGAGCAGTCGCACACGTATTCTACGTCTTCATCTTTTTTGAGCGCAGTTCCTACAAATCCTTCTTTTCTATTTACATACAACTTTTGATTTGCTACTGCCACCGTTGCCGCCACGATATTATCAAAGTTTTTAATTTCGGTTTTGCGCTCTCTGCCTTCGCCATATTTTTTCTTTAGATTTTCGAAATAAGCAATCGCATATTCAATTAAATGATTCAAATGATGAAGCACCTGATCCATTTTCTCTTCAATTTGTGCAATTTTTTCGTCCGCTTGTTTGATGTCGAATTTAGAAATTTTACGAACAGGTTTTTCACATAATTTCAGCACGTCTTCTCGTGTAATTTCCCTTCTAAACATATCACGATACGGATCGAACGCTTTTTCGATGTTGTCAATTTGCTTTTCCCACGTAGCCGTATCTTTTTCGAGTTCTTTATAAATTCTTTTTTCAAAGAAGATTTTTTCTAACGACCATTTGTGCCAATCTTCCTCTAATTCAGCCAATTCAATTTCAAGCTCACGTTTCAACAGCGCAACCGTATTTTCCGTATTAATACGCAAAATCTCTTTTACCGACAAAAACTGCGGTTTTCTATCATAAATTACGCAGGCATTGGGCGAGTACGACATCTCGCAATCTGTAAAAGCATACAGTGCATCAATGGTTTGGTCGGGCGAAACGCCGGGTTGAAGGTGTAGCAATATTTCTACCTTTTCTGCCGTATTGTCATCAATCTTCTTAATCTTCAATTTCCCTTTTTCAATGGCGGGCGCTATAGAATTGGTAATGAGGTTTGTAGTAGTTGTCCCATAAGGTATTTCGTGGATGACCAATATTTTTTTATCCACGATAGTAATTTTCGCTCTGTTTCTCACTTTTCCGCCTCTCACGCCATCGTTATATTTTGAAATATCCACTGTGCCGCCGGTAGGAAAATCGGGGTAAATTTCAAAATCTCTGTTTTCCAAAATGGCGATAGAAGCGTCAATCAGTTCTATAAAATTGTGTGGTAAGATTTTGGTAGCCAAGCCCACAGCAATTCCTTCCACGCCTTGCGCCAGCAGCAACGGAAATTTTACCGGCAGGGCAATAGGCTCTTTGTTGCGGCCGTCGTACGACTGTTTCCATTGAGTGGTTTTAGAATTAAAAACTACTTCCAATGCAAATTTCGTCAACCTTGCTTCGATATATCTCGGCGCTGCCGCGTCATCTCCGGTGAAGATATTTCCCCAATTTCCCTGTGTATCAATGGTAATCTCTTTTTGCCCCAGTTGCACCATGGCATCGCCAATGGAAGTATCGCCATGCGGGTGGTACTTCATGGTATTTCCGATAATATTCGCCGCCTTGTTGTAACGTCCGTCTTCTAACTCATACATAGAGTGAAGGATACGGCGTTGCACCGGTTTCAGCCCATCGTAAATATCCGGCACTGCGCGGTCTAAAATTACATAAGAGGCATAATCCAAAAAATAGTTCTCAAACATGGATTGCACAAAGATGACTTTGTGGAGGTCGGAGGTTGGGGGGATGTCGTTGGTTAGCTGTTGGTCTTCGTTGATTTCTTCCGGCATGTTGGGTTTTTCTTTGGGCTAGTTTACTTTTTAACAAAAGTGTGGGCAAAAATATATGATTTCGTTTATCGTGGAATTGTGGGTTAATCTTTTTTTAGGGCAAAATCATTAATCTTTATTACTTGGGCGTGCCCACTCGCTTTCCTCCGCGCGTTCGGCGGCGGCTCTGCCGTCGTCGTTTTATTCTATTCTCTACCGCCGATGCCATCACACGCTCGGGTCGCGGTGGCTACGGGGTTCGCTTCGCTCCCGTGCTCGCCTTCGGCTCGCACCGGCTTCGCCGCCCTCCGCCTCGCTCACGCAGGGGGAAATACAACGGTCTGTGCGTTGGGATAGGAAGGCTGAAAGCCTTGTAATCAATAGCATAGGGCAACGCCCTATGGAAATGAGCGTCATCTCGTTTGTCAGGCTGAAAGCCTGAAATCTAAATGATCGCGCCCTTTCAGGGCTTATCTTTGGACGCACGTCCTTTCGTAGGGCGTTGCCCTACGCTATTGATTACAAGGCTTTCAGCCTTCCTACCCCAACGCACAGACCGTTGTACTTCCCCCTGCGTGAGCGAGGCGGAGGGCGGCGAAGCCGGTGCGAGCCGAAGGCGAGCACGGGAGCGAAGCGTACCCCGTAGCCACCGCGACCCGAGCGTGGGTAGGATGAGGCGGCAGGGGACAGAGCGACGGCGGCAGAGCCGCCGCTGAACATAATTGAGCCGCCGCCGAACGCGCGAAGGAAAGCGAGGGGCACGCCCAAATAATAAAAAAACTATTTTTGCACTTCAAAAATTAAACCCCAACCCAACATGAAAAAAACATTTCTCCTCCTTTTCGTAGCCTTCTTCGCTACTTTTTCCGTGCTTCATGCACAAAAACAGTACAAATATGAAACGGTTCCCAACGATCCGTTAAATGCTCGTATCTATAAATTAGACAACGACTTAACTGTTTATCTAACCCAATACAAAGAAGCGCCGCGCATTCAAACTTACATCGCGGTGAAAGTGGGAAGCAAAAACGACCCCGCCGAAACCACCGGATTGGCGCACTATTTTGAACACATGATGTTTAAAGGCTCGCCAGATTTTGGCACCATAGATTGGGAAAGAGAGCAAGTGATGATCGCCCAAATTGAAGAATTATTCGAACAATACCGGCTTTTGTCGGATGAAGCCGAGCGAGCCGCACTCTACAGAATTATTGACAGTATTTCGTTTGAAGCCAGCAAATTGACAATTCCCAATGAGTACGATAAACTGATGAAATTTATTGGCTCGCAAGGTACCAATGCGGGAACGGCAAATGATTATACCGTTTATATGGAAAATATTCCTGCCAATCAATTGGAAAATTGGGCAATCATTCAGGCAAACCGCTTCGATCATCCGGTGTTGCGCCTGTTTCATACGGAGTTAGAGACAGTTTATGAAGAAAAAAACATGTCGCTTACTAACGATAACCGCAAAGGGAGTGAAGCTATTCTTGCCGGATTGTTTCCCAATCATCCTTACGGACAGCAAACTACGCTGGGAGAAGCCGAACACTTGAAAAATCCTTCCATGAAAAATATTCGTGAGTTTTACGAAAAATACTATGTGACTAATAATATGGCAATTGCCATGTCGGGAGATTTTGAGTTTGATGATGCTATCGCTATCATTGACAGGCATTTCAGCAAGTTAAGACGAGGCAACGTGCCGGAATTGATTTATACCGGAGAAACGCCTATTACCGAGCCTGTAGTGAAAGAAGTGGTGGGTTTGGAAGCTGAATTTCTCAATATGGCGTTTCGCGTGGATTTACCTGCAAACGATCCTAATATCTATACTTTGAATATGTTAGTTCGCATATTGTATAATGGAAAATCGGGATTGATTGATTTGAATTTGAATCAGAAACAATTGGTAATGAGCGCCGGAGCGTTCCCCTACGTGTTAACCGATAACTCCGCATTATTTTTAACCGGAAAACCAAAAGAAGGGCAAACATTAGAAGAAGTTCGCGATTTATTATTGAAACAAATTGATTTATTGAAAAAAGGAGAATTTGATGATGATTTATTAACCGCCGTAATTAACAATATGCGTTTAACTGAAATGCGCCAGTTGGAAAGCAATGCCTCGCGCGCAAGAATGTTTACAAGCGCCTTTTGGAATAATATTCCCTGGGAAGTTGCCTCTCAATCCATCGCCAATTATTCCAAAATCACAAAAAAAGATATTGTTAATTTTGCCAATAAGCACTTCCACAATAACTATGTAATTGTGTTTAAGCGACAAGGCACGCCTGAGGAAGTAACTAAGGTGAACAAGCCTGCCATTACGCCCATTCATATTAATAGAGATGAAGAGTCAAACTTTATGAAGAAAATAAAAGAGGCTAAAACAGAACCCTTAGTAGCTGTTTTTATTGATTTTCAAAAAGATATGACAATCATTCCCAATAAAAACTTCAACATTTATTATATTAAAAATGTAGAAAATGCTACATTTAATTTGCAGTTTCGTTATAAAACAGGCGAGTTGAATGATTTACGTTTGCCTTTTGCCACCGACTATATTGATTATTTAGGAACTTCAACGATGAGCGCCGACAAAATTCAGGAGGAGTTTTATAAATTGGCATGTACCATGAATTTGTCGTGCAGCGACGAATATACAACGCTCACTATTACCGGTTTAAGCGACAATTTTGCGAAAGCGCTACAACTTACCTCATCGGTGATGAAAGATGCGCAACCTAATGCCGAAGCGTTGCAAAATCTGATTTCCGATGCGTTAAAAGCGAGGAGAGATGCGAAAAGCAATCAAAATGCCGTGCAAAACGCACTTCGCAGCTATGGCGAGTTTGGGCCTGACTTGGCGCAATATATCCTTTCCGAAGAGCAACTTCAAAAGCTTACGCCCAACGAATTAATTAGCATCATAAAAGATTTATTGAACATAAAACCGGAAGTTTATTTTTATGGCAACCTCTCTACTGATGAATTTAATAAACTTTTATTGAAAAATTACCAAATACCGAAAAAATTCACCGAACCGGCGCCAGCTCAAGTATTTAACCGCCTTCCAGTAACAGAAGATAAAGTTTATTTTGTACATTATGATGCCAAACAAGCCAGATTGTTTACTTATTCCGACGGTACACCATTTAATGTGCAATATTTACCCAATATTAATATGTATAACCAATATTTTGGGGGAAGTATGAATGCCATTGTATTTCAGGAAATGCGCGAAAAACGCGGCTTGGCTTATACTGCGCGTTCGGCTTATATTTCTGCCAATGAGCTAAATAAGATAAATTACAATTTCTCTTTCATTGCCACTCAAAACGACAAAGTAACGGATGCTTTTGAGGCTTTTAATGAGCTGTTTAATGATATGCCGCAATCGGAAGCTGCTTTTACATTGGCAAAAGAGGGCGCTTTACAAGCTATTGAAACCAATAGAATTCAGAAAACCGCTATTTTCAACGCGTGGCGCAACGCACAAAGAATGGGCATTGACTACGACATTAACAAAGTGCTATATGAATCCTACAAAACCTTTACATTGGATGATGTCGTAAAGTTTAATCATAACCATGTGAAAGACAGAAAGAAAGTATATATGATTGCCGCCAAAGAAGGAGATATGAATTTTGAAGAGCTGCAGAAAAAATTTGGTCCGGTACAAAAATTAACATTAGAAAATATCTTTGGATATTAATGACTTATCCTGAAATTATAGCGCATATTTTCCAATCCTTCCCTATGTACCACCGCATTGGAAGTGCGGCATACAAAGAAGGGTTGGAAAATATTGAGCAGCTTGCCGAAATGGCAGGTCATCCCGAAAAGAAAATCAAAACCATTCACATTGCCGGAACCAACGGAAAAGGCTCTGTAGCGCACTTATTGGCTTCCTATTTTCAAGAGTTGGGCTGGAAAACGGGCTTGTTTACCTCACCGCATCTGATTGATTTTCGCGAACGCATAAAAATCAACGGCAAAGAGATTTCCGAAAAACAAGTAGTAGATTTTTTTGACAAATATCAAGAAAAAATGGCAAAAATTACGCCTTCTTTTTTCGAAATGACGACAATTTTAGCCTTCGATACATTTGCCAGCGAAAAAACCGATATTGCCATTATTGAAACCGGTTTAGGCGGAAGATTAGATGCCACCAACATCCTCTCCCCTATCCTATCGGTAATTACCAATATCTCGTTGGAACACACCCAAATGCTGGGCAATACGCTGCCTGAAATTGCTGTTGAAAAAGCCGGCATTATTAAAAAAAACACTCCCGTAGTGATTGGCGAATATCATCCTGAAACATTTCCGATTTTTGAAGAAATCGCAAAAAACAAAAACGCCCCACTTTTTTTAGCGGAAGAATATATTGGGGATTTGCAACTTAGCGGCACTTACCAACGAAAAAATATCGGAACGTTTTTAAAATGCGTGCAAGTTCTTAAAGAAGAAGGAAGAAAGAAGAAGGAAGAAATATCCCCTTCAAATTTTGAAGGGGTGCCCGAAGGGCGGGGTAGTTTATATAAAAACATAATTCACACCGCCATCCAAAACCTTTTCAAAAACACCGGTTTTGCAGGCCGCTGGCAAATCATCTCCCAAACCCCGCTTACCATTTGCGACGTGGCGCACAACCCCGCCGGAATAGCCTTAGTGATGGCGCAATTGCAGGAGTTTCCACACCGCAACTTACACATTATCATGGGTTTTGTTAATGATAAAGATATTGATGAAATTGTACCTCTGTTGCCCAAAAATGCAACCTATTACGCCTGTCAGGCTCAAATAGAGCGTGCTATGCCTGCGGAAAAACTGTTTCAAAAATTATCTTTGGCTAACCTTAATGTTCTTAAAATCTCTAATGTCTTTAATGCCTATAATGAAGCTAAACAAAATGCCGATAAAAACGACCTCATTTTCATCGGCGGAAGTTTTTTTGTGGTGGGGGAATTTTTGAAAAAAAATGACACAAGTGGGTAATTTCTATAAAAAAGTTGCTTCTTTTTAATGAAAATGTACAAAAGGCATCTATTTTTAACACATTGATTATTAGAAAAATAGTTTATACAATCAGATTGTTGAATTGATTTTTTAATATTTTCGCGGCATATTAAATAAAGTAAAAATAGTTACAATGAGAAGTAAAAATCAATTACCCCCGGCAACATTTGAAAGTGTATGGGCGCTCTTACAAGAATCCATCAAAGATACTCAAGAAATAAAAAAAGAGAATCGAGAGATGAAAAAAGAAATGAAAAGAGAGTCGAAAGAATTTAGCAAAAGAATAGACGAAATGATTGCCGAGAGTCGTCGAGAAAGAAAAGAATTGAACCGGCAACTTGGCGGCATTTCAAATAGCAACGGCGAAATGGCGGAAGCCTATTTTTACAACGCTTTTAAGGTAAATAAACGTTTTGCCAATGAACAATATGATCATGTTCAACGACCAACAAAAATAACAAATGGTGATATTGAAGCAGAATTTGATATTGTATTATCCAATGGAAAAAGCGTTGCTATTATTGAAGTAAAATACAATGCTAAACCGGATAATATTTCTGTCAGAAGGCTGATTGATAAAGTAGAAAAATTTAAAATATTGTATCCGAATTACAAAAATCATAGCATTTATTTGGGTGTTGCTGCCATGACGTTTAGAGGCGGATTGGAAGAAAGGTTACATCGCAACGGCATCGCCACTATTCATCAAGTAGGAAAGAAAATGGTGGTGTACGACAAGGGAGTGAAGGCGTTTTAATAAAAATTTCAAGATAAATATAAAATCTCCTTCACTATTCCATCTATCGCCTCCGGTTGCGCAAACTGCTTCATTTTTAGCGCCATATCTTTCGATTTTCCAACATCTTCCATAAGATTAACCAACGTTGCGTACAATTTCTCTTTCACCTCTTTATCCGGCAAAAGAATAGCAGCTCCCGCATCGGAAAGTTGCCGTGCATTTGCAGTTTGGTGGTCTTCTGCAGCAGTGGGCAACGGAACTAAAATGGTGGGCACGCCCACTATTGTAAGCTCTGCGATGGCAAGTGCGCCGGCACGCGAAACAATGTAATCGGCAACGCTATACGCCAAATCCATGCGTTTTATAAAAGGTAAGATTTTGATATGCTGCGATTTCAATTCAGATAATGGTGCCTCGTTTGAAGTATAGAAAAGCTCGCCCGTTTGCCATAATAACTGAACATCCATTTTCTTAAAATTCTCAATATGATTTAAAACAGCTTGATTTATAGTGCGTGCGCCCTGACTTCCGCCAATAATGAGAACTGTTTTTTTGTTTTTATCCAAACCGAGAAACGAGTAAGCTTCTTCTAATTTGGGTTGAAAGTTGATGATTTCGGCACGCACAGGATTTCCTGTTTTCACAATTTTATCTTTTAGAAAAAAACGCTCCAATCCATCGTATGCGACACAAATTTTAGCTGCTTTTTTGGATAACCATTTGTTCGTTTTTCCCGGATAGGAGTTTTGTTCTTGAATGACTGTAGGAATATTCAGGTCTTGGGCGGCGCGTAATGCGGGACCGCTGGCGTAGCCTCCTACCCCAATTACCACATCGGGTTTAAATTGGCGCATCACTTGTTTGGCTTTGCGCATCGTTTTAAACAATACAAAAGGCAATTTCAAATTGCTTTTTATGCCGCTCCACGACAAATCTCTGCGAATGCCAAAAACATCTAACCCCACGATGTTGTAGCCGGCTTCGGGCACGCGGGTCATCTCCATTTTTCCGTTGGCGCCAATAAACAGGATTTCTGCATTGGGGATCTCTTTTTTCAATTGGTTGGCAATTGCCAAGGCGGGGAAGATGTGGCCGCCGGTTCCGCCGCCGGAAATGATGAAGTGGGTCATGTTACAAACTTTCTTTATTAGCAAGTTTAATATGCTTAGAAACATGAGGAGTTTTAGTGGATAGTCTATGTCTTCTTTCTTCAAAATATTTTTGCATCTCAACAAAATTCATATCTTTTATTTCGTTGCTTATTTGGTCGCGTTCTCGGCGCATAAATTCAACAGCCTTAAAACCATCATACAATGTTAATTTTCGCTCTTTCATAGTTTTTTCCATTTTTTAACTGCGGTGCAAAACTACATTTTATTTGACAATTATCACCGTTAATATACCAATTTTACTAAATCCCACTTCAAGAGATCCTCTCCTGCACCCCCTTAAACACCACAAAAAACACCGGCACAAACAACAACCCCAAAACCGTCGAAATCAAAAACCCGCCGGCAGCAGCGATGCCAATGGAGATATTTCCGGCAGCGCCGGCGCCGCTTGCCAAACACAACGGCAACATGCCAAAGATAAACGCAAAGGAGGTCATTAAGATGGGGCGGATACGTTCTTTTGCCGCTAAAACAGCCGCTTCCGGCAAACTCATGCCCTGCTTTCGCTTCAGCAAGCCGAACTCGACAATTAAGATGGCGTTTTTGGCTAACAAGCCCAGCAACATGATCATGGCTACCTGAACGTAGATGTTGGCAGGCAAGCCCACGAGGTTTATGGTTACATACACGCCGAAAATGCCGAGCAACAGCGCCAACATCACAGATATAGGAACAATGTAGCTTTCGTATAATGCTGCAAGAATGAAAAATACCAAAATAAAACTCAAAGCAAAAACAAAAAGTTGCTGTCCGCCCGATTCAATTTCATCGCGGGTCATTCCCGAATATTCATATTTAAAACCTACCGGCAATTCCTGCGCCACAATCGCCGCCGCATCCATCGCCTGGCTCGTGCTGTAGCCATCTGCCGGCGAAACGTTGATGGTCATACAAGGAAACATGTTGTAACGTTTAATCAGGTCGGAGCCAAATACGGGCTTTAAGGAGACTAATGAGTTGAGCGGCACCATTTCCCCTTGCTTGTTTCTCACATACATAATGTTCAAATCCATTACGCTTTGGCGCGAAACTGCATCGGCTTGCACCATAACGCGGTAAAACCGAGTGAACTTATTAAAGTCGCCGGCTACCCCGCCGCCAAAGTAAAACTGCATGGTATTGAACACATCCGCAGGCGAAACACCCATCATTTTGGCTTTATTCACATCCAATTCCAGCTCATATTGCGGCACATTTACCGTGAAGCTGCAAAATGTTTTGGAAATCTCCGGACGTTCATTCATTTTACTCATAAACTCCTGTCCCACATTATACATATTGATAATATCGCCCGATCCGGTTTGATCCAAGAACTGCATTTCAATATCGGAAGAACTGCCGTAGCCGCTAATGGTAGGCGGCACAAAAAAGAGCACGGTGGCATCTTTGGTTACGTTAATTGCCGTTAGCACATACATCTGCATTACAATGTCTCTTAGAGAGATAGCTTCTCTTTGCGACCAATTTACCAATCTCACAAATCCCAATCCATACGAGCCGCCTACCGCACCCGACAACATTCCAACACCGCCTACGGTAACCACCAACTCTACTTCCGGTATCGTTTGCAAAAGCGTATCTAACTGTGCCAACACATTTTCCGTCCTATCCAAAGAAGTTCCTTCCGGCATGGTAATATCGAAAAATATTACGCCCTGGTCTTCTGTAGGGACGAAAGCGGTTGGGGTTGTTTTTAACAAAAAGAAGGAAAAGCCTGCAATGATAAGGAAAGCGATGAACACAAGCGTTTTGCGATTCATAAATTTTTGCAACAACCTCCCATATTTTTGCACCATCGCATTAAACCCAACATTAAACCCATCCCCCATCCTCTTCAACAAATTCCTTTTCTCCTTTTCTCCCTTCTCCTTTTCTCCATGTTTTACCTTTATCATAATCGCGCACAACGCCGGACTCAACGTCAGCGCATTAATCGCCGAAATAGACACAGCAACGGCTAACGTTACGCAAAACTGTTGGTAAAATGCGCCGGTCGCGCCGGTCATCATCACTGCCGGAAGGAAGGTGGCGATAAACACTAAGGTAATGGAAATCACTGCTCCGGTAATTTCGCCCATAGCAGATTTTGTCGCCTCTAAGGGCGAAATATTTGGGTCGGCTTCGAGTTTGGCATATACGGCTTCGACGACGACGATGGCGTCATCCACCACAATTCCAATAGAAAGCACTAAGGCGAACAGCGTAAGCATGTTAATGCTAAATCCGAAGATTTGCAAAAACATAAATGTGCCTACTAACGCCACCATTACCGAAATGGCAGGAATAATAGTAGCCCGTATGTTTTGCAGGAAAATAAACACCACCAGAAACACCAAAATAAACGCCTCAACCAATGTTTTTTTTACTTCGTGAATAGAAGCGTCTAAGAAATCCTGGCTATCTACTACTAAATCGTAGTGTACACCGGCAGGCAGATTGGCTTCGAGGTCTTTCAAAACAGCTTTAATTGCGGTGGAAATATATTGAGAATTAGATCCTTTCATTTGATACACCGCCATAACTACGGAAGGCTCGCCGTTAGTTCGCCCAATAATGTCATAGTTAAATGCGCCGAACTCGATCGTTGCCACATCTTTCAAATATAAAATCTCTCCGGTGTTGCTTACGCGAAGTACAATGTTTTCGTATTGAGACACTTCTGTTAAACGTCCTTTATATTTAATGGTAATTTGAAACGCTTCTCTGCTGTTTGCGCCAATTCTTCCGGGGGCAACCTCCAAACTTTGTTCTTTAATGGCTTGCACCACATCGGTGGGCTGCAGGTTATATACTGCTAATTTTTCCGGATGCAGCCACACCCGCATGGCGTAGTCGCGGGCGCCGAACACTGCCACATCTCCCACGCCGGCAATACGTTGCAGCTCCGGAAGGATGTAAATACGGGCATAATTTTGAATAAACGTTTCATCATACGCAGGATTGCTGCTTGCCAGCGACAACACCAGCACCATGCTGTTTTGTTTTTTGGAAGTTCTTACCCCCATCTGGTTTACCACTGCCGGCAAGCTGCTGATGGCAGACGATACGCGGTTTTGCACATTTACCGCCGCCATATCGGGGTCGGTATCCAAGGTAAAAAACACTTGGATGGTAGCGCTGCCGTCGTTGTTGGCAGAAGAAACCATGTAGGTCATGCCCTCCACGCCGTTTATTTTTTCTTCCAACGGGGCAACTACGGAGTTGAGCACCACATCGGCGTTGGCGCCCGGGTAGCTTGCCGTAACCTCTACGGTGGGCGGCGCAATATCGGGGAATTGCTGAACGGGGAGGGAGGTTAATGCCACCAACCCCAAAATCACGATGATGATGGAGATTACGGTGGAGAGGACGGGGCGGGTGATGAAGGTTTGGAGCATAGTTTTAAAAATTAGGAATTAGGAATTAAGAATTAAGAATTAGGAATTAGGGATTAGGAAACTTCGTTCATTTTTCATTGAGTCAAATTTACTGTTTTTTTATTGAAAGTACGCCGAAGTGTAAATCCTATCAACCAATCAAAATGCGACCAAGGGTTTGTATCCGGAATGAAAAAATAGTCATTCAAATTATCACCTGAATTAAACAACATACCATAACCGGGTCGCAAATCTATCTGCAAAGCAATAGGGGAATTCTTAAATACAAATTCCAAGCCCAATATAGCATTTGCTCCAAATTTTCCGTTTGGCCCCAATACTTCACAACCTAAACTTGCTCCTCCACCAATAAACCAAAATAATTCGGAGTTTTTTTTATCTTTTATCTTTTTTTGATACATCACATTGCAATTTAGTTCTACTGCAGGGTAGAGAGCGAGATAGATTATGTGTTCATCTATATATCCTCCAAGCGTTACTCGCCACAAAAGATCTGTCTGAAGAGAAAAATTGTCTTTTAAAAATGTTTTAAAAGAAGGACCCGTACCGGTACTACCGTAAGGAAGCATTCCGCCAACACTTGTTTTATAAGGTGCTTGCGCTGTAATTTCATTGCAAGGCAGGCACAATAAAATGATTGCGGTTAATAAGAGATAGAGTTTTTTCATAATTTTTTATTTTGGTTCATGATTTTGTCATATAAACTACCCCGTCTCGCTTCGCGAGACACCCCTTCAAAATTTGAAGGGGATTTTTCATCAGCTCGTCAAAAAACAGGGTTTATCTTCTTTCCATCACGTAGCTTACTAACTCCTTCCAACACAATAACATCTCCGGGTGCAAGTCCTTCCGAAATCACGTAGTTATCGCCGCTGGAGCCGGCAATGGTAATGGGTTGCGATTGTGTAACATTTTGGCTGTTAACCGTAACCACCATCGTTTTGTCTAATAATTGGTAGGTTGCCGATTTGGGGACGAATATAGCGGCCGGTACTTCAAAAGGGATAATCAGCGTGCCGCTGGAGCCTGTGGTCAGCTCACGTTTCGGGTTGGGGAAAACGGCTTTCAACAGCACGGTGCCGGTGGTGGGGTTTACAATTCCGCTGGCAATGTCAAGTTCGCCAAATTCGCTGTATATGGCGCCATTGGCTAAGCGCAGCTGTGCCTTTGGAACGTAGGCAGGGCGCTCGTTGGGATTCAATAGTTTTTCGCTTATGGAGAAATAGGCAAACATGTCTCCATCTGCGGAAATGGTGGTCAGCGGCGATTGCGACATCACTTGCACCAAAGCGCCTTCGCGGATGTTAATGGCGCTTGCCGAGCCCGAAATGGGCGCCGTAATTTGGGTATAACTTAAATTGATTTTGGCTTGCTCTAATGCCGCCCGCGCTTGCTCTACGCCGGCCTGCGCCGCCTTCAAATTCATTAACGCACTCTTCAATTCATACTCGCTTACAATATCTTTTTCTACCAACGGCCTTACTTTTTGCACCTCATATTCGGCATTCGCCAATTTTGCCTCCGCAGCATTGAGGTTAGCCTGACCGGAATAAACTTGCTGCTGATAAACATCAGGGTTAATTTGAAACAAGAGCTCGCCTTTTTTTACACGGGCGCCTTCATTAATAAGCACTCTCTCCAAAACGCCTTCCACACGCGGACGAATTTCGATAACCTGCCGGCTCTGCAATTGCGTGGGATACTCCACCAAAATTACACCACTCGACAATGCTAATTGCATTGCTTTGTAATTTGGAATCTGAGTCTCAGTCACTTTTGGCTTGCAAGCAGAAAAGAGAATGATCAGGATAATTAAAAAATAAAATCTATTCATTGTTTGTTAATTTTATTGCATTTTAAAATATTGGGCGAAATTATATGAATTTCCTTTTCATCAAATATTTTATTTACTTCGCCGATAATTTTAAAAAACTCATTCAAAATGAAAAAAATCCTCGGAATCGGTAACGCCTTAGTAGATGTGCTCGTTGAAATAAAAGACGAGTCCTTGTTCAAAAAATTCGGTTTAAAAAAAGGAGGCATGGAAATGATTAGCGCCGACTTAAAAAACGAAATTCATAGAGAGATTCATGGGTTGCAACAAACCGTTGCCTCCGGAGGCTCCACCTCAAACACCATTTACGGATTGGCGCAATTGGGCGCTCCGGTGGGTTACATTGGAAAAATTGGAGAAGATGATATGGGGTACTTTTTCAAAAAAGATATGGAGGAAGCAGGTGTAACAACGCATCTTATTCATTCTAAAATAGATACAGGAATTGCAACCACCTTCATTACCAAAGGTGGAGAGCGTACTTTTGCCACTTACCTCGGCGCTGCGGCAACCCAAACCCCTGAAGATCTGCACGAACGCATATTCTCTTTGTACGACCTCATCCATGTGGAAGGCTATCTGATTTTTAACAGAGATTTGATTTTAAACATCTGCAAGCTGGCAAAAAAATGCGGATTGCAAATTTCAATGGACATGGCAAGCTACAACTTGGTAGAAGCAATGCACCCTTTGGTAGAGGAACTGCTTCGCGACTACGTGGACATTATCTTTGCCAACGAAGAAGAAGCCTTCGCCTTTACCGGAAAGAAAGAGCACGAAGCTTTAGAAGTTTTATCCGGCTACTGTCCGGTTGCCGTAGTAAAGTTAGGCGCAGAAGGCTCCTTAGCGCGCGTACACGGAGAAACCACAGTAATTCCCGCCATCAAAGCGCACCCTAAAGACACCACCGGCGCCGGCGACATCTACGCCGCCGGTTTCCTCTACGGCCTCATCAACAACTACCCCATCGCCAACGCCGGCGCCTTAGCCTCAAAACTAAGCGCAAAGTGCATAGAGGCGATTGGGGCAAGGATTGGGGGGTAAACTTAAGGGAGAAAGGAGAAAGGAGAAGGGAGAAACGAGAAGGAAGAAAAGAGAAGGGAGAAGGGAGAAGGGAGAAACGAGAAGGAAGAAAAGAGAAGGGAGAAGGGAGAAGGGAGAAACGAGAAGGAAGAAAAGAGAAGGGAGAAGGAAGACGGAAGAAAAGAGAAGGGAGAAGGAAGACGGAAGAATATCCCCTTCAAATTTTGAAGGGGTGTCTCGCAAAGCGAGACGGGGTAGTTTATATAAATATCACTTCCCAAACCTCCCCACTATAAACCCCTCCAAATCCAACAACACACTCCCCATAAAAAACCGCACACTCTCATCAGCCACCCTGTAAACAACCAACCCCAACGATTCCAAATACGCACTCCGTTTCTCATCATATTCTTCCTGATATTTATGAATACCCCCATCAATTTCAATGACCAGCCCTAAACTCTCTACATAAAAATCAACAATATAATTCCCAATAACTCTTTGTCTATCAAAATCAATTCCATAGAACTTCTTTTTATTGACGTGCATCCAAAACATAACTTCTGAAAAAGTGGAGTTGCTCCTTAATTTTCGCGCTCGGTATTTTAGAGATTCGTTATATGGTAAGGAGTGGATGTAGCGGGTAGGGATTTGGAGGTCTTTGATTTTGATGTGTTTGGTGGTTTTCATGAGTTGATTTTTTTAAAAATTCTACTTTCTTTTTAGTTTTTAATTTTCATATAAACTACCCCGCCCTGCGGGCACCCCTTCAAAATTTGAAGGGGATGTTTGGGTTGTCCTATACCGAGATATAGGACAGAAATTTAGTTGGTTACAGGCTTTGTTGATGTAAATAAAGGGATCTGATTTTTCTGCGTAAATTTCGCGGCGAAGATATATAATGGAAAGGCGTTTGTCAAGAGGGGATGTTATTTTTTACTAAGTCTTTTTACAACACTATCATTTTTTTTGTTAATTAGCACCCAAATTTAAAACAGCAATTTCTATGAAAAAACTTGAATTAAAATCAAGAAGATTGTTAAGAACAATTTTCGGCTGTATTAGCTTTACTGCGGTGGCTTTTGTTTTTCAGGCGTGCTATGGTACACCCCAAGATATGGACTTCCTTGATGTAAGAATTACCGGTACAGTGAAGTCTAAAACTACAGATCTGCCTATCGAAGGGATAAAAGTTAGCATTAAGGACTTACCATACGATTATGGACTTACTGATACAACGGGCGTTTTTGACTTTTATGCATATCTTCCGAATTATGTGCATCGGGTCAATGACAGTGTGGTTTACAAACCCGACAGCTTAAAAATTCAATTTCTTGATATTGATGGTATCGAAAATGGCAGTTTTAATGATACAACAATCTACGTTCCCACATATAGGAAGAGGATAGAAATTCATGTAGCATTAGAGGAAAAATGACAAACCTCCTCCACACCATCTTCCGCAAAAACGAAACAAAACTCCACATCCTCAACTACCTATTTTGGGAATGCACCTGGCGTTGCAACCTGAAATGCCACCACTGCGGCTCCGATTGCAAGAGCAGCAGCACTCATCCCGATATGCCGTTTGAAGATTTCCTCAACGCCATTCAACCGCTTAAAAAAGAATACCCCAAAAATTCCATAACCGTTGCCATCATGGGTGGCGAGCCCCTGCTTCGTTCGGATTTGGCCGAGTGCGGCAAACAACTGCGCGAGCACGGCTTCCGATGGGGCATCGTTACAAACGGCTATGCCTACGACGAAGCGATGCACTCCAAACTGATTTCGGCAGGAATGGGCAGCATCACTGTCAGTTTAGACGGTTTGGAAGAAAATCATAATTGGCTAAGAAACAATCCGAAAAGTTTTGAACGCGCCGTGAAAGCGTTAGAGCTGATTATCTCTTACCCTCGTTTGAATTATGATGTTGTAACCTGCGTTCATCAAAAAAACATCGCAGAACTGCCTGATTTAAAAGAATTTCTAATTTCCAAAAACATAAAAAACTGGCGCATTTTTACCATTGCGCCCATTGGCAGAGCCGCTGAAAATCAAGAAATGCTACTCTCAAACGAGCAAACGCGGCAACTCATGAGTTTTATTGCAGCATCTCGCCAAAACGATCCCCGAATAAACCTCTATTTCAGCTGCGAAAGTTATGTTGGAGCGTATGAAAAAAAGGTGCGCGACAGTTACTTCTTCTGCCGTGCAGGCATCAACATCGGCTCAGTGCTGATTGACGGCGCTATCTCCGCCTGCCCAAATATTGATAGAAGTTTTGCTCAAGGCAACATTTACAACGACAACCTTTTAGAAACATGGAAAAATCGTTTTGAAATTATGCGTAACCGAAACTGGTGTAAAACAGGCATTTGCAAAAACTGCAAAGATTTTAAACGTTGCAACGGCGGCGCCATGCACCTTTGGAATGAAAGACAAGATGGCATCATGGCTTGTATTGCAGAAAAATTAAAATTTTAATATGTTTTTCAAAAAAATATCGTTATATTCATTATTTATGAATTTTAACCTAATGAATACCCAACCTCACCATCCAAAATTCTCAATTCTCAATTCTCAATTCTCAATTCTCATTCTCCTTTTCTCCCTTCTCCTTGCTCCTTTTACCTCTGTTTACGCCCAAAAAAAACAAAAAAAAGAAAAATCCACTAAACAAACCGAGCTTGTAATCAACGAGCGCAAGCAATCTATTGTTTTTGCCGATGGGCTTCGCGAGTTTTATTCGCAAAATTATTCTGCAGCAAAAAAATCGTTTCAGGAAGTATTGAAACAAAATCCTAAAAATCATGCGGCTCATTATCTGCTGCATAAAATAGCGGTGGAGCAACAAGATTACCTGTTGGCTTCCCATTATTTAAAGGAAGCGATAAAATTGGATAAAAAAAATGAATGGTATCAGATTGATTTAGCGGGAGTTCACGAAAAATTGGGCGATTATGTAAGCGCTGCAAAAATTTGGGAAGAAATATGTAAAGTGAAATATAATAATGAATATTATTTAATATCGTTGGCAAACAGCTATTTACATTTAGGAAGATTGCACGATGTCATCAAAGTATATGATCGAATAGAGAATCTCTTGGGAAAAAATGACGGTCTCACCGAAACCAAAAAAAATATATGGCTCTATTTAAACGATGTAAAAAACGCCGTGCGGGAATATGAAAAATTGATGGCGCTTTATCCTCATGAAATTGGATATTACATTATTGCCGGCGAAATTTACTTGTCGAACAACATGCCGGACAAAGCGTTTCCTTTCTTTCAGCAAGCCATGCAGATAGATGCAGAAGATCCTGATTTGAACTTGGCATTGGCAAACTATTACGAGCGCGTTAAAAAACCGGAGGAAAGTTTTGAGGCATTATTAAAGGCTATTTCGAGCAAGGAGTTAGAGATTGAAGAAAAAATTCCTACACTGAAAACCTATTTAGCCAACGCTTTTCGTTTGCAAGTTCCCGACATATTGGAAAAAACTGAAAAATTAGCCCAAGCGGTTACCATAGCGCATCCTTTCGATTTGGAAGGTTGGGCATCTTTAGCCAAACTCAGCTCGCTAAAAAAACAATATCAGGAAGCTAAGTTGCTCTACGAAAAATGTATAGCGTTAGATGAAGCACAATTTTCCATTTGGGAAGATTATTTTTATGTGTTGGCAAAATTGGAAGATTATCAAACCATTATCGCCAATGAGAAATTAGTAGAAGAATATTTTCCTACCAATGCCACCATTCAATACAGTTTGGCGCTGGCTTTATACAAAGAAAAACAGTTCGAGAGCGCTTTAAAGGCTGCCAAACGCGCATTAGCATTCACTTTTGAAAATAGTTTCGTAGCAGATTTGAATCTATTACTTGGCGACATCGCGATTGAATTGGAGCAAAAAGAGGAAGCGGTAAAATATTGGAAAACAGCGCAACGCCGCGGGATTAACACCCCTGAGCTGCAAAACAAAATAGAAACCAATCAATAACCGTTGGCTAAAGCCAACGGCAATATCTTATGAAACGCCTCTTTATTGCCATAGACACTGAGTTGTCGAGCGAATTTCAGGCATTAACCCAACAACTGCAACACGAGTTAAGAAACGACGATATTGTGTGGGTAAAAAGCCACTTACAACACCTTACCTTGCGTTTTCTCGGCGAAACCCCCGAAGCCAAAATCGAGCCCATTGCGGACGCTTTGGTTGCCATAGCAAATATAACATCACCCTTTGAATTACAGTTAGATAAAATGGGCGTTTTTGGCAGTAAATATGCGCCTTCCGTTTTGTGGTACGGTTTTTCCGAATTTTCATTATTCAAAAATCTGTTTGAAAACTTGGAAAAAGAGCTGTTTCAAATCGGATTTCAGGAAAACTATGGAAATTTCGTGCCTCATATCACAGTAGGAAGAATAAAAAAAGTGGATAGCAAGAAGCGTTTTTGGGAAACGATTGAAAAGCGGCAGCCGCATTTCTCGCAAACCGTGCCCGTTCAGCGGCTTAAGCTGATGCAGAGCAAACTTACGAATGAAGGACCTGTGTATAGGACGTTATTTGAGTTTGAATTAAAAAACATTTAATATCTTTGCCCCCAAAATCATAGGAGGTGCCGAAAATCCTTTAAAGAGTAAGCGTAATTATTTAATATTTAAACTTATGAAAAAAATATTTGTACTATTAATAGCAGTAGCGTTCTGTTTTGGCGTCATGTCCTGTGTAAGAGACTGCAAATGTATCGGAACTTATAAGGTAGTAAAAGATGATAAGGTTATAGATGAGGACATTATTAATCAAACGGTACAATTGACCAAATCTGACTGCGCAAAATACGAATATAAACCTGTTGATCCTGATCCTGAAGTACAGGTAATCACAGATATTACCTGCACATCTGAATAAAAAAATATTCAAACGAATAGAAAATAAAATTATAGCCCGTGCTCAATTTTTCAATAATCATTACTGTTTATAACACGCCAGATGAGGTTAATGAATTTCTAAATAGCCTGACCATGCAAACTGACCCGAATTTTGAGGTCATTGTAGTGGAAGACAGCTTAAAAGCTCCGTGTAAAGAGGTTTGCGAACAATATTCAGATAGATTAGAGATACATTACTATTTCGTTCCCCCATCGGGGCGCAGCGAAAAACGAAATTTTGCCATGCAGCAGGCACACGGAGATTATTTTATTATTTTTGATACGGATTGCATTATTCCTCCCCATTATATTGAGATTGTGCGAAGAAGATTGACCTCCAACTATGTAGGTTGCTACGGAGGGCCTGACAGTGCAGACAAATCATTCACCGATACGCAAAAAGCTATTAATTTTACTATGACCTCTACGATGACTACCGGAGGAATCAGAGGTGGCGCCATCAAACCTGAAAAGTTTTTCCCGCGTTCCTTCAATATGGGATTATCTAAGCAAGTGTTTGAAACAGTAGGAGGTTTCAGAAATGTAATCGGAGAAGATACGGATTTAAGCATCCGCATCAAAAATGCAGGATTTCGCGTAATGCTTTTAAAAGAAGCGGTGGTTTTTCATAAACGAAAAATAGATTTTAAAAAGTTCTTTAAACAGGTAACTACCTTTGGCAAAGCAAGAATGATATTGGCAAGACTACATCCGGGCTCGTTAAAACTGATACACCTTTTCCCTGCTTGTTTTCTATTGGGCAATGTGGCATTAGTTTTATTAAGTTTGATTTTTCTTAACTTTTGGCTTTTATTACCAATCGGAATATTTGTCTTAGCTATATTTATTGAATCTTTATTCAAAAACGGGAAAATGAATATTGCATTGATGGCAATTGCAGCCTGTTATATTCAATTATTCGGCTATGGCTTCGGATTCCTTTCGGAATGGATTACCAAAAAGGCTTCTAAATCAACACAGGAAGAGTTGTACAAATAAATTATTCGTGTATTTTTTTATACATTTCAAGACCATCTTCCAAAGAAATTTCAGTTTTCCAATTCAATAACTCCATATTATTGTTCACCGGAGCTACTGCATACATGGTATCTAACGGACGATACGAAATTCCGCCCCAATTTGCGTTGCAACTTTTTCCGAATATCTTTTCCATCATTTTTGCTAAATCTCTAACCGAAGTGCCTGTTCCTGTACCGATATGAAACTCCTCCCCTATCGGAAATTGAAGAAATTGATCAAACTTTTTGATAATTAAAAGAAAGAATGAAGCTATATCTTTAACATGAGTAAAATCTAATATCTGTTCTCCTTTCGACATTTTCACAGGCTGTTCGGCATCCAAAGATTCCCGGATATAATCAATAATTTTCTTAGCAGTATCTTTTCCTCCATAAAGAGAATAAGGAACTAAGTGAACCGCCTTAAAGTCCGATAAGTTAGCATAATATTCTACAAAGCAACGAAATGCGGATTTTGTAGCAGAATAAAGATAACTATTGCTAATTTTTTGTGTACCTTGATTATACTCGGCAAACGTGCCTATATTCACAAAAAGTTGCAAATTGTTACAAAAAGAAAGGTGATGCAGCAATTTTACACCAAATTCTATATTGGCTTCCAACATCGGATGAATAATCTCCTCATCATTTCTGCTGGTGGAAAGCGTTGCCAAATGATATACCAAATTAGGGTTAAAATATTGAATAAGAGGCAATTCTTGTATCGAAATATGTTTACATTGAGAATATGGAAACAATCCGCTTGCTTCTTCCACAGAAAGATTTACCGTCATGATTTCAACCTCCGGAAAAGTTTGAATAAGTTCTGGAATAAAATTTTGTCCCACATATCCGGTGGCTCCGGTGATTACTATTTTCATCTCGCTTAGTTTCTAAATTTATATGCGCCAAAAAGGGGTAAGTCTTTATCTTTTTCCGATAAAATGGGATGTACAATTTCCCAATCAAATCCAAAACTATCGTATCTGATGCCTACATCATCTTTCGGAACGTGTAATTGTGTGGCCATATACATTACGATAGAATTATCAGTTAGTACTCTATATCCATGGGCGCAACCAATTGGAATATAGAGCGCTTTCGGTGATTTTTCATCCAAAATAGTATCAAAATATTTTCCATAGGTGGGCGATTTTTCCCTGATATCCAAAACAACGTCATGCACTTTTCCTTGAATAATTGAAACAATTTTTTCGCAGGCATACTCGCCAACCTGCAAGTGCATTGCCCGTATCACATCTTTTTTCGATTTGGTGAACCATGTTTCCTTAATGTCAATATTTATTTTTTCGGGTAAATTATGCTGGTAATTTTCTGCATTGAAAGGCTTAAACAACTCGCCTCTAAGATCATGGAAAGGATTCAGTGCAATTGTATAAACTCCTTCTATCGGTGTGGATTCAAAAATCATAAGCCATATATTGTTGTATCTGTTTCAAACAGAGTTGATAAACATTTTGATTTTGATAGTTTCGATACCAGTCAACGGTCATTTTCACCGTTTCATCAATATTCATTCTTGGTTGCCAACCCAACTCAGATTTTGCTTTATGTATATTCAGCATCAACAAATTGGCTTCATGGAAGTCGTGAGGATTTGAAATATCTCTCAACACTCCTTTTCCGTAATATTGTATGACTTTAGAGGCAACAAACCACACATTTTCAATAGATTTCATCTCTGGCCCGAAGTTCCATCCTTCACAATATTGAGCAGGTTCTTCCCACATTCTTTTCGCCAGCAACAAATATCCGTTCAAAGGTTCTAAAACGTGCTGCCATGGGCGAATAGCTTTTGGATTTCTGATAAGAATCGCTTCATCTGCTTCTAATGCGCGGATACAGTCGGGAAGGATCCGGTCGGCTGTCCAGTCGCCGCCCCCGATTACGTTTCCGGCTCTTGCGCTGGCAATTGACTTACCATGTTTTGCATAATCTTTCGGATGCATGAACGAGCGTCTCCACGAAGATATGGCTAATTCTGCCGCTCCTTTAGAAGACGAGTAGGGGTCGTAGCCGCCCATCCGGTCATTTTCGCAATACCCCACAGTTTGCTCTTTATTTTCATAGCATTTATCGGTAGTAATCATAACAACCACTTTCGCCGAGGCGCATCTCCTGAAAGATTCCATCACATGAATACTTCCCATGACGTTTGTTTGATAGGTTTCAACAGGCTCTTGATACGACAGCCGCACTAATGGTTGAGCCGCCAAATGAAAAATAATGTCAGGTTGCACTTGTTGAATTACCTCATCTAAACATTTTGCGTCTCTAATATCTCCTCTAATATCTTTTATTTTTGAAGAAAGCTCCGACAAAACAAAGTTATCTCTATTCGTGTATGGATCTAAAGCAAAGCCTGTTACTTCCGCGCCCAACTCGTGCAGCCAAAGCGACAACCATGAGCCTTTGAATCCAGTGTGTCCTGTAACCAAAACCTTTTTACCTTTATAAAAATGATTGAATAGATCCATATTATTTGTCATAGTTTGAATAGATTACTTCCAAATTTTCCAGGGTGCTTTCCCTTGGCTCCACAATTCGTTAAGTTCGGCGTTGTCTCGCAATGTATCCATAGGTTTCCAAAAACCAAAATGTTTATATGCATGTATTTGTCTGTCTTTCATCAGGCGGTCCATCGGCTCGCGTTCCAGCATTTCGTGGTCTCCTTCTAAATAATCAAACAGCTGAGGCTCACATACAAAGAAACCTGCATTGATCCATGAAGCGCTTTCGGCAGGTTTTTCAGTAAAAGACTCTACTATATCTTGTTGATCAATATTGAGCACCCCAAGGCGAATGGTGTGCTGGTAAGCCGTCATAGTTAATATTTTTCCCGATTTTTTGTGTTTTTCAATCGTTTCGAGAATATCTACATCTGCTACGCCATCGCCGTAAGTGAGTAGAAAGGTTTCGTTTCCAACATATTGCTGTATGCGTTTAATACGTCCGCCGGTCATCGTTTCCAAACCGGTGTCCACCATCGTTACTTTCCAATTCTCAGAGTGGTTATTCAAAATTTGCACACTGTTATCCGATAAATTCACCGTCATATCGCAATTATGTCGAAAATAATTGGCAAAATATTCTTTAATCATATATTGTTTATAGCCGCAACAGACGACAAACTCATTGATACCGTGCATGCTATAAATTTTCATGATATGCCATAAAATCGGTTTGCCTCCAATTTCCACCATGGGTTTTGGGATCATTGCCGTGGATTCACTCATTCGAGTTCCTAATCCACCGGCTAAAATCACTGCTTTCATACAAGTTTAATTTGATGCGCGAAAATACAAGTTTTTCAATATTTTCGCAACGTTAAAACATCACTAAAAAATTCTATCTGATTCCGTACATGAAAAAGAAAAAAAAATCGCCCTTTTCTTTCAAAAAATTTCTGATTATTCTCTTATTTCTTGCGAATTGTGTAGCGGCGTTAGGATTACTCCTTGCATTTTTAGCACAAATTCTACCTCCTACAGGATATAGCATCATTGCATTTTGCGGCTTAGGTTTTATATACATTTTAATTATTAATGCACTTTTTGTAGTTCTGTGGATTCCCATAAGATACCCGCTCGCTTTACTTTCTCTTTCATTAATTTTGTTAAATGTGGGCACTGTTGATAAACATTTTCAGCTTAAAGGGGCAGAAAAACCGCCCAGATGTGTCAATTGTGTCAAAGTAATGAGTTATAATGTAAAATTGTTCGGGTTATACGATACCGAAAATAAAAAATTGCGCGAACGAAGAAAAAACGAAATTCTAAGTTTTATCAATGAAGAACAACCAGACATCGTGTGTTTTCAAGAATATTTTTACGATAAATCGAAAAAATTAAACTTTAACACCACCGATACGTTGCTTTCCATTTTAAAATTGAAAGATAAAAATCATCATTTTGAGTATTTTACTGCAAGTAGAAATGATGAGTTTTTTTATGGATTGGCAACATTTTCCAAACACAAAATTGTAGGAAAAGGCACGGTAGAAATGCCCGACAGTACTGTAATTGCCACTTATATCGAATTTAAGCATAAAAACGACACCGTTCGTGTTTATAATTGCCATTTAGCTTCCATTCATTTTGAAGATGAAGATTATGAGATTGGTAAACAATTGATTATTAATCGTATGAATGACCCGAAATGGCAGAAAAAAGTAAATATTTTGTACGAAAAATTAAGACTTGCTTATGAGATTAGAAAAGATCAGGCAAAAGTATTCAAAAAACATCTTAAAAGTTGCCCACATTATGTGATCGTTTGCGGAGATTTGAACGACTCGCCGGCTTCCTTTGCCTATAACAAAGTAGCCGGCAGTTTAAAAGATTCTTTCAGAGAAAGCGGCAAGGGAATGGGCAGAACTTATTCGGGAGAAACTTTTCCCAATTTCAGAATTGATTACATTTTGCATGACAAAGCTTATAAATCTTACGGACACACGGTTTGCACAGATATTTCAATATCAGACCACTACCCTATTTATACGTGGATATCGTTATTGCGGAATTAATTTTAAACAATAAACCTTTATATTATGAAAAAAAACGCTCTTTATTTTAGTTTTCTGCTACTATTAACAACATTATTGCTTTTTTCATGCAAAAAAAGCGGTATAAGAGGAATAAAAATAGATAATTTTTCCAGCGGCAAAGCAGGCGAGGTCATTTTGGTGTTAGACAAAAAATACGCCTCAGAATCTGTATTGAGTTATATTGAAGAAGTGCTTGGCCAGCCACAACCTGCACTCAATCAAATTGAACCCATGTTTGATGTGCTACGTTTTGATAATAAAGAGTTCTCATCTCATTTTCAACGCCACAGAGGCATCGTTCAATTTGATATAAATCCAAAATTTGCTTCCAATACATTTAATATGGAAGAAAATGTATGGGCAAGACCACAAGTGCATATCCATTTGAGAGGCAATAATGTGGATAGTTTGTTGGCGCTCTTTAAACAAAACGAAAATGAAATTATTGAAGCGCTTTATACTAACGACTTAAAAAGAGTTCAGTATTTTATTGCCACCAGAAATGATGCCTATATTGAGAAAAAAATAAAAGAAAAATTCGGCATTCAGGTTACGATTCCCAATACTTACAGCATAGCTCGTGAAGAGGAAGATTTTATGTGGCTTCGTTTTCGTACCATACGCAACGACCGGTTTATTATCATTTATAAAACCCCCGGCAACGATTTATCAAGACGAGGTCTGATTGATGCCCGCAATGAAAAAACCAAAGCCTTTATTCCTGGGGCTGTACTGGGCGCGTATCCAATTGTTGCTGAGGTATATCAATTTCCATTATACAATAAAAATGTAACGATTGGAACGATCGCCGGCGCTGAATTAAGAGGGCTTTGGGAAAGTGTGAATGATAAAATGGGCGGGCCTTTTTACCACTTCTCTTTTTTGGATAAAGCTAATGAAAATGTAATTTCTGTAGATGGTTTCGTCTATGCTCCTGAAGAAGACAAACGCGATTATCTGCGTGAAATAGAAGCAATTGTAAAAACGGTAAAGTTTTAATATTTTACCAATTTCAAGCATTCGCTCAAAATTCTACAAAAATATATCCCATTCGGTTGGTCAGATATATCAATCAATGAATTTTCCAAATTTCCGGTTTTTATTACTTGACCAAAAGCATTATAAATAACGTAACCGGTATTATAAAAATCAATAATATCACGATTAATAATCTGAAATTGCCCTTGGTTTGGGTTGGGCGCAATGAAAAATCTGTTACTTTTTTTTTCCGGCGTATGGATAGAATTGCCATCAATGGAAACGCCACGTAACGTAATGTTATCGAAGCGATTATTGCCGGTTGGACCGGTAGCGCCGTCTAACGTTAAACGTAAAAAAACTTCATATTGGTCGTTCAAATCATCTATATTTCTCAAATCTAAAGTGGTCAACACAAAATCTCCGGCTATAAGTGGGCAAGTAGCAGTACTTTCAATCAGCATGTAATTTTCACCATCTAAACTCCACTCCCATTCGTGCGAGTTAAATCCGGTAGCCGTTCTTTGTACTGCCATACTGAGAGCCAAATTAAAATATCCTTTTGTAGGAAATTTGAGAACCACCGATTTTCCGTTTGCAGTGGTATTGGCAAAAGCAATGGCTCTTCCTGCTCTGGGGTTGGGGCGCGGATCTCCCACTACGGTGCCGTTAAAAGCATCTAACTCAGTAGCATTGCCTGGGGCGGATAAAAGCACACTCGATTGATAAGTACCATCACAAAACAAAACAGCTTCGGAAACCGTATCCAACAACAAATGGTAATCGGCAGCTATTCTGTTCGGTGTATTCGGTTTGGAGGGCAAATTGTCGAAAGTCCAAGCCAGCAGCGGTATTTGCTCCACTTTGTAAGGATATAAAAACGAAATCACGGTATCCTTTATAAAAGCCATGTTTTGCGCCAATACATGCCGGATAGACAAATTGTAAGTTACATTTTGAGAGAATAAACCGCCGAGATGCAACACTAATGTGTCGTTTAAATAATGCAGCGAAGTAACCGATACTGTTTCGCCGATGTAATAATTTCGTGGATTTTCAGCGGTCCATCCTACCATTGGCTGGGTAAAGGTCATTTTTAAAGTTCGATTATCCGTAAGTGCAAACCACTTAATTTTAGGGTTTTCGGGAAGCGCTTCCGGAGTAATTTGCAGAGGGTTTATAGAATCGCCGCCCCAAATTTTAGACACCCATTCCGGATGATCTATAAAAGGGTTTCTGTTTTTCTGTATCGCATAAATGGCATTATTCCGGTCTATCTCTTTTTGACTTACCGGGTCTAACTGATGCCATTCCATGAACATATTCAACGCCCAAGGTTGCAATTGCGATTTGAAAGTCATGGGAGATTCCGCTTGAAAACCGCCATCTTCAAACATGTAACGTGCTGCCATGTAGAAAAATGAGCGGGCAAGATCGCCTTTATACTCATCTATCGGCTCATAACAAGTAACACTCGGAGCGCCGGGATAAGTATTGATTCCCATTTTTGAGCCATTTTTAAAAGTGAGGGAAGGATTATCTATTTGTCCGTATGGATTATTGCTCCTTTTGGTATTTATCCATCCATCAACAGGATAGAGGTGGAAAATATCGGTATAGGGCGCCGCTTGCCCGCCTCCAAACCAGCTTTGGCAAAACGAATGCTCGCGTGTGTAACATTTCCCTTCTTCGTTGCCGATATTTATACATTGGTCTGTTCTAAATATAAACTCATACGCCGGCGTTCCTTGCGGATTATCGGAATAAATATCCCAAATTGTTCCATTTGGTTTTAAATCAGTAAATTGATAATATATCCAAACCTCCGCGTAGGTAACACTTCTGTGATTGTTTATAATTTGATTTAATGCAATTTGAAGTTCCTTCCCTTTTTTCCCATTCACCGTATTGTAGTACCCTGAAGGAATTTGTGCATAAATTTGTACAAAAAGTGCAAGAAAAAAGCAGAAAAGTGTAAAAATGTGTTTTCTCATGATAAAAAGTATGCGCGAATAAACATAAAATTTTGCTACTTCTGCATAGATGGATAAAATTATCAAGGCAAACGCATTAATTTTTTTCTACTATTTTCGCGGCAATTTTTAACAAACACATTTTATTTTGAAATGATGGAAAAAGAACTGACCGTAGGCACAAGAGTAAGCCATGAAAAATATGGCGAAGGCATCATCAGCAAGAATAATACAATGACTTATAAGGTTATTTTTGTAAGAGGAGGCGAAATAGAGTTTTCTAAAATGGGCGCAAAGTTTGAGGTGGTGGAAGAAAATCCGCAAGAGGATGACGGAAACCCCAAAATCAATATGAAAGAGGTAGAAATGATGTTGAAATATGTGTTAGACAAATTTAACGGATTGCATTACAAAATAGACTTAGGGAAAAAGTGGGATAACGGCATCATGATTCTGCAACCCGGCAACAAAGATTTGAAACCCAAAGAGATTCCTATAGACACTTTCTTTCACAAAATTGTGATGTTGCGCGACAGGCTCAGGGTGCTCGAGCAAAACATTAACAGTCACGCCGGTTTGAGCGATGAGGAAAAAGTAAATCTGCAACAATATATTACCCGTTGCTACGGAAGTTTAACTACATTTAATATCCTTTTTGATGATAAAGAGGATTTTTTTGTGGGCAGTAAAAGCTAAATAATTATTTATAAACATAAAACATTTATGAAAAGAGATTCTCAAGTTTTTGAATTAATTCAGGAAGAACGCAATCGCCAAACACATGGCATTGAGCTGATTGCATCTGAAAATTTTGTAAGCGACCAGGTAATGGAAGCGCAAGGCTCGATATTAACCAATAAATATGCCGAAGGGTATCCGGGAAAAAGGTATTACGGCGGCTGTCAGGTGGTAGATAAAACTGAGCAGCTTGCCATTGACCGCGCCAAAGCGTTGTTTGGTGCGGAATGGGCAAACGTGCAGCCGCACTCCGGCGCACAAGCCAACATGGCGGTATTGCTCACTTGCCTCAAACCCGGCGATACGTTTATGGGGTTGGATTTGTCGCACGGCGGACATTTATCGCACGGCTCGCCCGTAAACTCATCGGGCATTTTATACAAAGCAGTGGCTTATTGTGTAGAAGAAGAAACCGGCATGATTAATTATGATAAAATGGAGGAGGTGGCGCTTCGCGAACGTCCGAAGTTGATTATTGGCGGCGCTTCGGCTTACTCCCGCGATTGGGATTGGCAACGGATGCGCGAAATTGCCGACAAAATCGGCGCCATCCTCATGGGCGATATTTCGCATCCTGCCGGCTTGATTGCCAAGGGCTTGCTGAACAATCCGGTGCCTTACTGCCACATTATCACTACCACTACGCACAAAACGTTGCGGGGACCGCGCGGAGGGCTCATTCTCATGGGTAAAGATTTTCCAAACCCGTGGGGGTTAACTACGCCCAAAGGGGAAATTAAAATGATGTCGCAATTGTTAGATTCTGCTGTTTTCCCGGGCATACAGGGCGGCCCGCTTGAGCATGTGATTGCGGCAAAAGCCGTAGCTTTCGGGGAAGCACTATCCGATTCTTATCTGGAATATATTAAACAAGTGGCGAAAAACGCACAAGCCATGTCGAAAGCATTTACCGACAGAGGGTACAAAGTAATTAGCGGCGGCACCGATAATCACTTAATGTTAATAGATTTACGTTCAAAATTTCCGGAAATTACAGGAAAGCAAGTAGAGAACACCTTAGTATTGGCAGACATCACTATTAATAAGAACATGGTGCCTTTTGATAGCCGCACGCCGTTTAGCACTTCGGGAATTAGAGTAGGCACGCCGGCGATAACCTCGCGCGGGCTGAAAGAGCACGAAATGGAAGCTGTTGTGGAGTTGATAGATGAAGTGATTTCCAATATTAATAATGAAGAATTGATTGCAAAAGTTGCTGAAAAGGTAAAGGCGATGATGGCGCACAGGCCGTTGTTTGCCTGGTAGGTTTTTCTCGCAAAGGCGCAGAGGCGCAAAGAAAAAAAACTTTGCGCCTCTGCGCCTTTGCGAGATACTATACGAAAATTACGGATCAACCGTTTGTAAGCGTATGAAATCATTACTCCACGTTAAACCCACGCTTTTAAAGCCCGCTATGGGCAGAATTTTAATTTCCGTTCCCTACTATAACGACCCGTTTTTTAATCGCAGCGTGGTCTTACTCATTGAAAAAGATGAGGAAAATTGTGTAGGTTTAATTATCAATCAGGAGTTAAGCTGCACAGTTCGGCAAGCCGTGTCGGGGGTAAAAATAGATATGCCCGTATTTGCCGGCGGTCCCATCATGTACCATACCGCTTTTGCGTTGCATAATTTTGAAAACTGCAAAGAATCGGAAGAAATTTTGCCGCATGTTTATACCGGATACGACAATATCTTGCTGGCAATTTTTGAATATAACGCCATTCCCAAAATGGATTTCAAGTTCTTCATCGGTTACTCAGGGTGGTCGCCCGGGCAATTGGAAGATGAGATTAGCAAGAAAATGTGGGTTGTAGGAGAAGGCAACGAGGAGCTTGTTTTAAAGACGCCCACTTCAAAGGTTTGGGAGCGCGCTGTGCAAGGTCTTGGGAAGGAGTATGCGCATTGGTTGGATGTGCCGAAGAATATTCATGATAATTAGCACACAGATTTGAGTGGTTAAAGGGAGGTTGTTATTTTTTTTAGACACTTATACACTTTAATAATCTTTTATTTCAAAGGCTTTACAACCTTTCTCTTTAATTTCTTTTATAAGTTCAACACAAGGGTCTGTTCCGCTTCTTCTATCTAAAACTCTTCTTTTAGGATTAATCAAAAGCAGTTGAGGAACTGAATGGATATAGTATGTTGAAGAATACAAATATTTTCCTTCATTAATTTTATCGCAAATTGCTTTCCATGGAATATTATAATCATTTATATACTTGATAAATGCCGCGCTGTCTCTTTCCTGGTTTACGCTGATAATTGTTATTTCGGGGTGCTGTTGATGGAAAACAAGAAGAGAGTCTAATACGGGTTTACAAGGGCGACACCAGGAGCCGGTAAAAAACACTAATGTATAATCGGACAATGAACTCAATTCCGGCGTATCAGCAAAATAATTACCTCTGTTTGTACCGATTTCATCATCTTCTAATCTTTTCAATTCCAACGTTTTGTTATAGATGTCAAAATCTTCAAACACATATTTGTGGTTTCTAATCTGAAAAGTTTGTCCTAATATGATTGGGGCATAAAAGTTCATCGCTTTGTTTGAGCACCACCCAAGGATTCCAATTCCGGTTTTTGTATAGAGTTGGTCAAAGTTTTGAGCATATAAATCTACCCAAATCGTATCAACGTCATCTATAAAAAAACCTTGATAAGAAATATTTACGTAAATTTTAATTTGTAGTGAATCTGCAATAACATTATCTCCAGTACAAGAAGAGCCTATATTATTTGCTATTCCAATAGGTACCTGCTTTGCAATAGAATTTTCTATCGGGTCAACAGGAATGCTGAGATTTGTAAAAAAACGGTTATTATTCGATATACTGTCGTTCGTGTTAAAAGTAAAAACTTGCTCATTCACAAAAGAATCGTCAAAATCGGTATCAAGAATACAATGTTTGATTCCATTTTGCATGTAAATCAGAACATTTAGCCATGTTTTATGTAGCTTATTATAAGCAAATTGCATGGTGTCAATGTCATCTTTTTTAACTCTATTTTGATATTCTAACAACCTTTCTTCGTTCCGATGGCGATTATTGTATAAGGAATGAGGATAACTTATACTTAAATAACCAATTACGAAGTCTTCTATCCCTTCCGGTATTTTATACTGAGACACATCTTTATCTTCATAAAGAGATGCTGAGGAAATTAGCTTATCAGGTTCCTGTTTTTGAAGGGAAATAATTTGCTTTTGCGCGAAGCATTGTAGTGAAAAACAAATTGTTATTAATACAATTGAGGTTAGTTTACTCATACTATTAAAGCTTAAATTTTGCTTGCAAAGATAAAAAAACCTAATTAATTTGATAATATTAAATAGGTTTTTTCAAGAGTAATAATTACTTCAAAGAATGAATCATCACTTAATTGTATCTGTAGGTATTGTTGCTCCGCCTTCAGGAGTTGCGGCTGCCCTTTTATTTGTGGCGTAGTTCCGCAGGGACGTCATTTTATTAACCGTATGCAAGCGAAGCGCAGCTTACGGACAAGGCGATACGGGTATGCTAAAAAGCCTCGCATGAGGCGACACTATTGATACTGAAGTGTCGCCCCATGCGGGGCTATAATGGTATGCACGGTCTTCTGCTCCGTAGGTTACGCTTCGCTTCACCTACGGTTAATCAAGTGTTTTCCCTGCGGGAAAAATGTTAAAAAATCAACAAGACAGTTTTTGCTAATATGGATAAAGAGGAACAGATTCACTCATTTTTTTTTCCACTTTTTTACCATCAACAATATAGGGCTTGCACTGCGGTAAGGATTTGATAACATTTATGGCATCCTCCGCATAATTGTAGCCATATTCTTTCATAAAAATGGAACTTGTTCCCTCATATACGTGTACATTATATATGTTGCCACAAGTATCTATTGTAAAGCAAACCTGTATGCTGGTAGCAATTCCTTTTAGATGCTTAACCGCTTCTTCAGATCGTGGTCTTTCAAGTGTAGCGAATTTTTTATAAGACCTTTGCCATTCATCCATATCATTTGGATCGAAATTGTATGGAATGGTATCGTTTGTGTATTGAGCAATTTCCTTTTGTCTTTTTATTTCTCTAAATTTGCCGGGAGATGCTGCAATGAAAACGAGCGCTATTATGGGCGCAACTATCATGGTAGCGTTAAATCCAAAATGAGCAAATATTGAGGGAATAATTGATTGATATTTATTGCGAAGCCAACTCAAATACAATGCCCCAATAAATAATGGAATTAAAGTAATCAAAAACTGTTTTACAGTAATATTAAACAAAAAGCCAAAATGAGAAATAGCAAATAACAGGGCTGTTACCACAATAATTAGTTTTATGGGAGTTTTTTCTTTATCGCTGTAAAGTTTTTGCCATAAACCTTGTATAAACCCTCTGAACAAAAACTCTTCCGTTAGGGGAGCCAAAATGAGAATCAAAGGAATAATCATAAATGTATCGCCAAGCTCTCCTAAAGGGCTTAATGGCATTTCTTTAAATATCATAAAATAAACAACAAAAGCAATAGGGCTGCATATTAAATTAATCAGTAGCCCCACTCCAAAAGATTTCCAAATGACTTTTTTGGTAATGCCTTTTACGTTTAACCCCAATACCTGATGCCATTCTCTTCGATAAAGGAACCAGGTAGCTCCAATCGCAAGTAAAAGCAAAAGCAATAAAAAAAATATCCTCAGTAGTTGAAATTTAGCATCCACGTAATAAGTGCGTATCCAGAGTAGCGCTAATGCTGTAAAGATAAATATAACCGTTAAAATGGTCGTACGTTTTTTCATAAAAGAATATGTTAAAAGATGGCACAGATTTTATCCATGAAAACCTTGTGCCATCTGTGTCATCTACGTGCAAAAACGCGGTTAATTGATGCTAACCTTCGTAATTACCTGTTGGTTATCCTCCATAATGATGCGTACAGCATAAATACCGGCGGCTACATGCAATGTAATTTCAGTGGTTTCGGCATTGGATTGTCCTTTCCATACTACACGGCCAAACATATCCATGATTTCAACTGTTTTTACGGGGACAAGGTTTTCGTTCTTGATGGTAACTACGTTGGTATAGCTGAAGACATTAAACCTAAGTTCGTTTTCATCAATGCCTACAATGCGTTTGAAGAATGCTTCAACAGTGGCGTCGGCTTTAATGTTTTTCAGCGTATATGCGTCATCTTCTAACACAACCACTTTATTATTTACGAGAACTTTGTCAATTTCAAAGTTCTGGTTTGGTGTAAATGTAAATGTTTGGTCAGCACCGTGCGTTACCATAAAAACACCATCAGGATTCATTGTTCCGCCTGCAAAAGCTCTGGCGGTAATGCGATATTGGTTAAGTACCGCGTTTTCAACTGTAATGTCATAATCTCTTACAATATTATTGAGGGTATAAATTCCACCTATCGAATTCATGATCATGCCGCTGATCGTATCTCTAACCGTGATGTTAGATTGATTATAGCCCTCATCTAATGTTACTTTAAACATAAACCTGCCGCCATGTGCAACTGTAGGAACTCCGGAAATCGGAACGCCTGCGGTGTCGGTATAAGTAGCTCCTGCTACATCCAGCAAGGTAATGGAATAGGTTAGTCTTTCAAATATGGCGGCAATGGTATGATTTTCCATTACATTTTCAAAGACGTAGAAGCCATTTGTTACAGCTCCTGCCTGATTGAATCCGTCAACCATTACGCGAATTAATTCAAAGCCTTGTTCTGCAACAAAGTCGAATCTTCTGTCGGTATTTGCCGGAACATTTACAACACCCGACGGGCTAATGGATCCTCCTTGTGAAGCAGTTGCCGCAATGGTATAGGTGTCGGAAGCGAAAATTACATGCAGCGTGTGGTTTGCCTTTACATTAAAGAAACGGTACAAACCGTTTTGTATCGCTTCGTGATTAACTATACCATCCACCAGTACGGATATAATGTAGAAACCCGGATCCGGATTAAATACATAAATAGGAGAATGAACGCCGTACTCTACTGTCGTAATTCCTTGCGGGTCAATAGTTCCACCTGTAGTAGCCGTTGCCGTAATGGTGAAGGTGAGTTTTGCGAATGTTACTTCTACTTCGTGACTTTGAATTACATTGGTAAAAGTGTAAGATCCTGCCAATGCTGCCGCATGGTTAGGCACGTTGTCAATAAGCACGGTATTTACTCTGTATCCTTCATTCGGCACAAAAGTAAGGATAACATTATCGCCATGTTCCACAAGAATTGGGTTCGCAATAGGAACGATGAATCCGTTTCCTCCAGACACAGAAGTGGTGATCTCATAGATAATCTTTGAGAAAGTGGCGTGAATTGTACCGTTGGCTTTTACATCTTCAAAAGTATAGCTGTTGATAGCGCCTTCGCTGTTACCATTCACAATCACATCGTTTATTTCGTATCCGGTATTTGGAAAAATGTGGAAAGTTTGGTTGGTGCCCCAAACAACTTGCACAGCGCCGCTTGGGTTAATACTACCGCCCGGCTCAGCCGTTGCCATAATAGAATATGTAATAGGCTTGAAGGTTACAAAAAGGGTATGATTGGCATCCAAATCAAAAAACTCATAAGTAGCTATTGAGGTGCCTGTTACATTAACTATTACATCATCTACATATACTTTATCAATTTCAAAGCCATCATCAGCTATGATGGTAAATGGATAGACTAACGTGCCTGAATCTATAGCAATGAAAAATTCTACAATTTCTCCGCTTTCATCAAATGGTATGGTTGGATATACGAAACCGCCTGCGTTTTGTGCTGCGCGTGGTCCAAATTGGATGATGTATTGCGGGAAATCTTCAAACTCCACATGAATGGTCCTATTAAAGCGAATATTTTCTAAATTGTAACGACGTATGGTATTAGGTACTGAAATCTCCTCGCCATCAATAAAAAGCGCGCGTACACGGTATCCTAAATCCATAATAAAATCGTACATTTTGTCCACTCCGCAATCTACATAAGATAATCCTGCTGGACTAATATAATTCCACGGGCTTTCCATTTGAGACGGGGTAGCCATAACGGTATATTGCTTTATCGTTGTAAACACTTTAATCAAAGGAAGTTTTCCGGTTATGTTGGTAATAGTATGAGTATACCCCTCATTATTAGCTGTTGCATTATATAGTCCATGAAACTCATCACCTATCCATACTTCGTATTGATAGCAATCGGCAGAAATATTGAAAGTAACATTTGAGCCGTGTGGTATGCAACCGGCAGGATTCATCGTTACTGTAGCGCCTGTTCCGATAATGTTACCCGGGTTCATCGCGTAACAATTGGTAGCAAAGCTCACTGATAAGTTATGATAAGCCTGAATATTATCGAAAGTATAAGACCAGGGTGCAGTAGTTTCTGGATTTCCTGTAAAAACGGGAATGCCATCTACTACCACAGTGGCGATATGAGCGCCCGGGTTAGGCGTAAAGGTATAAGTAGCATTTTGTCCTAATAAATAATTGATCGTGGTTGCCGGAGCAACTGTGCCCAATAAAGGATTCATATTACTAACCGATATTGGATAATGGAAAATAGCAATAGCTGTTTTATTGGAGTCCCATGTCCAAGGGGTGTTTGCAGAAATTGGCGTACCATCTATTTCCCAACGTAAGAAAATACAATTGAGCTGTGTAGGAACCGGAAGCGTACCGATAGGGAAACTGTAAGTAACCGGTTTTGAAGTGGGAGAAACCGTACCTGTACTTGGATTGAATGTTAAGGTATATTGTCCAAGTTTAAACGATGCTACAATAGTTTGATTAGCAGTTACATTTTGGAATGTATAAGTACCCGAACTAACTGCTGCCGGATTATTTACTCCGTTAATTAGCACCTGATCAATTTCGTATCCGGTATTCGGCGTGATCGTGTATGCTTGGCTTCCGCCATGATTTACCGTTGTAACTCCGGGAGGCGCAATCATTCCATTGCCTCCATTCACAGATGCCGTAATGGTGTAAGTCTTTATTTGGAAGTTTGCCGTAAAAGTCCGGCTTTCTGTTATATTAAATGAATAAGGATTCTCCGTAATCGTTGCAGTGCCTTCAGTCCAATTCACAAAATTATAAGCAGCGCCCGGCGTAGCATTAATGGTTACCTGAGCATTATAGTTATAAGTTCCGGCTCCGGTAAGTGTTCCGGCTCCATTCGGAGAAGATGAAAGCGTAACGGTGTATTCTGTTTTTTTAATATCATTAATGGAATCTCTTGGCGCAATTTGTCTGTCGGCATTGTATGGAATGACAAATCCGGCAACATCATATCGTGTAGCCGGATTGGTAACGTAACCGGTAAAAGTTCCAAATTGATTACGACAAATCATATTGCCGGCACCTTGCGAAATTCCGATATTTGCGGCTGCACCGGTTCCAAAAGTGCCTCCTGCAAAAGCAACTTCTTCCAATTTCACCAATTGCGATTCATAATCAGTAAAATTAGCAAGGAGGTTTGCCATGGTTAGCGTAATGGGTTGCACGGGAGTTCCCGGAGTTCCTGCGGCAGTATTCACAAGGGGTAACAATTGACGCTGCCCATTAAATACGCTATACGTACCGATAACGCCTCCTGAGATGATATCACCATTGTTATAAGTATTTGTAATTACCTGTGTTGCTGTTGGGTTATCGTAGATTATCAAACCACCGGTAGCGTCTTTTATGTAGATATTCCTGCCGTTACGAAATACAAAAGTAACATTTCCGGTAATTTTGTAGGTTAATGTGGGTTCCTGCGCGCCGGCAGCCTTAAATGCGGCTATGTTATCTACATTGGTTGGGAATGTATATGTTGCCGTAGCAATGCCGCTATTATCCATGTCTGCTTTTACTGCCATAGCTTTAATGGTAGTTGTTGTGCTGACATTGATTGGGTTGTTGTAAACCGAAGAACCTACAGTTGGGTCAGTCCCGTTGGTGGTATAATAGATCGTAGCGCCCTGTGTGGCACAGTTAATCGTAACAGCAACAGGCGCAAACTGGTTGCCTCCGGGAGGCGTAAAAGTTGGTGTTGCAACTGTGGATGAAGCAAAATCGGTAATACAGAGGTTGTCAATATTTATAGAATTAGTACTGCCGCCATAATATTTAATGATTCTGATACGGGCATTTCCGGGAACATCTACCTCGAAAGAGGCTTCAAGCATTTTACTTCCGCCGGCTACCCAAGAGGGAGCAGCAGGCGTATTTCCTGCATTAATCCAGTTTGTACCTTGGTCGGTAGAGTACTCAAGGGCAAGAACACCACCGGAATGAGAACTGTAAGAAGCATAATTAAACGAAACGGTTCCTATTCCGTTGGGTCTGTCAAAAGACATTTCAATTCTATTCGTATTATCATTTTGATCGTTAGCATTATTCCCTCTCAAACGGAGCGATCTATTATCAAAGCGTCTGTCATTATCATCCATATTTCCTACAGCTGCAACCCTCCAATCATTGCCTTGCAGGTCGGTTACATCTCGTGCTGTGTAACTTCCTCCTGCCCACGCTGCGTCTTCAAAATCTTCAAGCAAATCACATTCACCGGCTTCAAAGAGTTTTATAACAAATAATGCGGAAGCAATCGGGCTATTATCATGATTTGCTTTTACTCCAACCGCCTTGAGGTTATAAGTTCCGGTTTCATCTAATGGTACAGGGGCTGTATATAAAATAGAAGAACTCGTTGGCTCTGTACCATCTAAGGTATAATAGATAGCAGCGCCTTCGGTAGAGCAAGTTATCTCTACAGTTTTTGTTTCGGTAAAGGAGCCTCCGTTTGGAGCGATCACCGGAGTGGCAACAATAGGATTTGCAGTACCATAAGACTCCCATATAAAGTTATCAATACATGTTTGGGCATTAGTAGTTCCTGTTCCTTGCAGTTCAATTCTTACGGTGAAGCTACCCGATATGTTCAAATTTTCCGCCTCTAACGTTCTTAGCTCGGTATCGCCACCGCAGTTCTCTCCCGTAGCAACCAAATTGCCATTGATATAAACTTGAACAATTCGAGTTGCTGTTGAGGTATAGGCTCGTTTATAATCTAATGAAAACTTTGAGATACCTCCCGGAATAGTTGCTTGAACGAACGATGATGGGTTTCTTAATACAGGGGTTACGCTTTCAATAGTCCACGGCGGATTTTGTTTATTTCCATCTTGACAGGCATCCCATTGCCATTCATAGCCGGTTGAACCGACTTGTGTACCGGCATTATATGCAGTGCTTCCTGCTAAGTTAGTTAATGTGTTAAAGGTTTCGTGGTGTTCCTCGCCGGTTACTTCCTGATCCATTTTATAGAGTGTCAGATGTTGTTGGGTGCCTGTATAGCAGGCAAAGCGCGGAGAAGCTGTGTTATATTGTAAAAAACGTCCTGCAACGTTTACATTTTCAACTCGAAATAAATTGCTTACATAAGTAAATGTCCATCTTGCCGCATTAGTTACATTGGCTATAAAAAGCGCTGAATTATTGGCTCCATTAGATGAAACATATTGGGCAATAGCTTCATTATAGATGGTTTTAGAACTCCCGTCTGTTTCTATTTTCCAAACTATAGAAGGATCCGGATTAGTAATTATGTCGGCTGCCGGAGTTATTGCCGTACTCAAAATATGGATACTATTACCTGAGCCTGATGTCGTATTAATCATTGCAAAAGTAGCGCCATACGCAATTACATACTCCCCGTCTGTCAAATCGGCGAGAGAGGTAATTTTAGTAAAAGTTCCGGTTCCGGAGTATTGACCGCATAAAGTGTTTGAAAAGCCCAATATCATTATTATGGTAAGGGCAAAGCATTTAAAAAAAGAAAAATTTTTCATAAAACGTTATTTTATTGGTTATTAATTTTTGGACTAAGAAGGCGACAAATATAAAATATTCCTTTAATAAATAGGAGGTTTTTGGTTAAGAAAATATTATTTTTTATATGCTAACGTTTTTTTCTTTTCTTTGCACCCAATTTTTAACCCACCATTTATGAAAAAACTTTTCTACACCTTGTTATTCGTTTTCAGCGGTTTTTTTCTTTTCGCACAAAACGCCGATGCCATTGTGGGCACTTATGAAAATCCTAATGGACAATCGCATTTAGAATATTTCAAATCGGGCAGCACTTATTCCGCAAAAATTGTTTGGTTGAGTGAACCTAACGATGCAAAAGGAAATCCGAGAAAAGATGTTAAAAACCCCGACAAGTCATTGCGCGACAGGCCTGTAATGGGCTTAGTAACCGTTACCGGACTGAAATTTGACGGCAAAGACACCTACACCGACGGAAAGGCTTACCGCGTTGCCGAAGGCGATGAGGTGAAAATGAAGATCAAAGTAAACAAAGACGGCTCGCTCGATGTTACCGGGTCTAAAGGTCCTTTTTCAAAAACGCAGACCTGGAAGAAGTTATAAAAAAACGTTCTCCTTCACTTTTCGTATCAATATTTAATTATATTTGCGACCCTTAAAAAACAGTATGCGTACAAGTAGATTTTAGGTAGCGCAACGTATTCTATGTTAGGGGTTTGAATTTATGTTTGTATATGGTTAATTAAATTAGGTATGGTAAAAATTTCAACTATTTCATCCCAAAATTTCAAACAAAACAACCTTTGAACGTCGAATTAAGTCGAATAATAATAATAAAAAATAGATAAAAAATGAAAAAAGTAGTGAATTATTTTAAGGAAACTTACGATGAGTTGGTTCATAAAGTAACCTGGCCCTCAATGAAAGATCTGCAAAATAGCGTTATCGTGGTGTCTATTGCTTCCCTTATCATAGCACTTATAGTGTTTTTGATGGACGCCGTGTTTAATGCAGGTATGACCACCTTATTCCCTTCAATGTAGTTTTTCATCTTAGTTGGTATTTTTACCCATAACACTTTGAGTATGGCAGAAATTGAAAAAAAGTGGTATGTTATTCGTGCTGCTACCGGAACTGAAAAAAAGGTAAAAGCGAACATCGAAAGCGAAGTTCAGGCTTCTCCTTATGTTAAAGACATGGTAACGCGCGTGCTCATCCCCACAGAAAAAATTTACCAGATTCGCAACGGTAAAAAAGTGAGTAAAGAACGTAACTTCTTCCCCGGATATGTCTTCGTAGAAGCAATTATGACGGGCGAGACAAAACACACTTTGCTCAGCGTGCCCGGCGTGCTCGGATTTGTAGGATGCAAACGCAAAATCGATCCCCCTGTCGCCCTGCGCCCCATTGAAGTTACCCGCATGTTAGGAAAAGTGGACGAATTGCTCGAGCAAGACGATACGTACGCCACTCCATACATCGTTGGCGAAGAAATCAAAGTGATTGATGGTCCGTTCAACACTTTCACCGGTATTATTGAAGAAGCGAACACCGAGAAAAAGAAACTGAAAGTTATGGTGAAAATTTTCGGTCGTAAAACCCCTCTCGAACTAAGTTTTATGCAAGTTGAAAAAGCGTAAAAACCCAACATCAATTAGTTAC
>Ga0123356_10000255_pt1 | contig 61412 bp, 49 predicted proteins | sample TergutEmb28metaG_2_FD_92546 | JGI IMG/M metagenome (GOLD analysis project Ga0123356, IMG submission 92546) | Embiratermes neotenicus P3 segment gut microbial communities from Petit-Saut dam, French Guiana - Emb289 P3 | ecosystem: Host-associated > Arthropoda: Insects > Digestive system > Gut ...
ACCGAACTGGCGTCAAGCTCGCCATCGGCGCCGGAGGCGAAGTAGTGTGGTGAGTCCGGGGTCAACACGCAGGCAACCGTACCAGGGGAGAAAATGACATCTGACGATCCGATTGAGCGGATCTTGTCCCGCGCCGGGACTGCCATTCAGCCCGAAACCCCGAACCAAGACAGCCGCTGGGATCAGTTGGAGCTTGAGGAAAGGTCGGCCCTAAGGCGAGTTGGCGGGCTTTCGACCGAACTAGTGGACGTCTCAGAGGTCGAATACCGTCAGCTTCGCCTTGAGCGCGTGGTCCTAATTGGCCTGTTCGGGGGCGGGGTAACCCAGCTAGAAGCTGAGGTTTCGCTGCGCGAGCTGGCCGCCTTGGCCGAGACCGCCGGCTCGCAGATCCTCGACGGTATCCTGCAGCGCCGCCAGGCACCGGATCCGGCCACTTTCTTAGGATCTGGCAAGGCCCAAGAGGTTGCCGCCCTGGTGGCGGAGCTGGGCGCGGACACGGTGGTGGCCGATGCCGAGCTTGCCCCATCCCAGCGCCGTGCCCTCGAAGATGTCCTCAAGGTCAAAGTGGTTGACCGCACAGCCGTGATTCTGGACATTTTCGCTGCTCACGCCAAGTCCAAAGAGGGCAAAATGCAGGTCGAATTGGCGCAGCTCGAATACCTCTTGCCGCGATTGCGCGGCTGGGGCGAGTCGATGTCAAGGCAGGCTGGCGGCCGCGTGGCTGCGGGAGCCGGCATCGGCAGCAGGGGCCCAGGCGAGACCAAGATCGAACTTGACCGTCGCCGCATTCGCACCCGCATGGCCAAGCTGCGCCGTGACCTGGCCCAAACGGCGCCAGCCCGCCGGACCCGCCGAGCCAAGCGGCGCCGGGCCAATGTGCCGGCTGTGGCCATAGTCGGCTACACCAACGCCGGCAAATCCTCGCTGCTCAACGCTCTGACTGGGGCCGGGGTGATGGTCGACAACACCCTTTTCGCCACACTCGACCCGACGGTTCGCCAAACCCACACCGCCGACGGCCGCGTCTACACCCTGGCCGATACAGTCGGCTTTGTCCGAAATCTGCCGCATGAGCTGGTCGAAGCCTTCCGCTCTACCCTAGAAGAAGCGGTCGAGGCCGATGTCTGGTTGCATGTGGTTGACGCCGCCCATCCCGACCCGGAAGGGCAGATCACGGCGGTCAGGACGGTTTTGCGTGATCTCAAGGCGGCCGATGCCGTGGGGCAGGGTCCAGGGGGAAGCTCCGGCAACGGTTTGGGTGAGGGTTTGGCTGGTGCGGTCCAAGCGGTCGAAATCCTGGCACTAAACAAGGCGGACCTGGCTCCAAGCGAAGTGGTGGCCGGACTTTTGGCCTCCCACCGAGGCGCCGTGGCGATCAGCGCCAACAGCGGTGATGGTCTCGACCAACTGCGCCAGATGCTGGATGAGTCTCTACCCAGACCGCAAATCCTGGTCGAAACGGTGGTGCCCTACCTCCGTGGCGATTTGGTCAGCCGAGCGCATGAGGAAGGCGAAGTCATAAGCCAGGACCATCAGGCCGATGGCACGCATTTGACGGCGCGAGTCGGCCCGGCCTTGGCAGCCGAACTGGAGCGGGCCGCCTCTTCCTGACCGGCGGCTTGGCAGCGGTCAGAGGCTGCGGATCAAGGCCACCACCCGGCCCAGGATCTGGGCGTGGCGGCCAGGAATGGGCTCGTAGGCCGGGTTTCGCGGCAGGAGCTGAACCTTGCCGCTGGCGGATTGCCACACCTTGACGGTGGCCTCGTCCTCGACCAAGGCGGCCACGATCTGGCCGTTTTCTGCTGTGACCTGGTGGCGTACCACGACATAGTCACCGTCATTGATGCCGGCCTCAATCATCGAATCGCCGCGCACCTTGAGCATAAAGATCTCGCCGTCGCCAACAATCTCGCGCGGCAGCGGGTAAAGGCCTTCGACCAGGTGTTCGGCCAGAATGGGGGTGCCGGTGGCGATCCGCCCGACTAACGGGACAAAGCGGGGCTTGGCTTGATTCTCCTCTTCGAGATGGCGCAGGTTAGGTGGCACGTCGGCGTTGGTGTCGACCAGCTCGATGGCCCTAGGCAGGAGGGGATCGCGGCGCAAACAGCCCATTCGTTCCAGGGTGAGCAGGTGGTGTTTCACGCTTGAGGCACTGACTAGGTTGACTGAGTCGGCGATTTCCCGCATCGACGGGGCATAGCCGCGTCGCTTAATTGACTCCGCGATGCAATCCATGATGGCCTGCTGGCGTTCGGTCAGAACTTCTGGTGGCCGGCCCCTGGGACTTCTCTTTGGTCGGCTGACTTCCTCGCTCATTGGCAGTGTTTCTCCTGGTCCTAGCCATGTCCGTGGTCGGGTGTTGACTAGTAAGCATAGTCAAAGTGACAGGCAATTGCAAACATTTGTACTAAGAATCAAGGGAGATGATCATGAGTTCTTTGGCACTGGGGGCACAGGTAGCACCGTCCTGGCGGCCGGGCTCTAGCCGGGGTCCAGCCAGGCCGCGCCAGCGGCGAGCTCCGGACCGGCTGACCCGGCGCGGGCGGGCGGTGGTTGCGGCGCTGCTGGGGTTGGTTTTGGCCGGGTCCTACGCCGCTGGGACTATGCGGACTGGCGGCCAGGTCTACGTACCGTCTGAATCGGTGGTTGTCCACCAAGGCGACACGCTTTGGTCGCTGGCGGCGGAACGGACGGCGCCGGGCCAAGATGTGCGGCAAACGATCCAGCTAATTCAGCGGCTCAACCAGCTTGCCGGTCCGGGCTTGATGGCAGGGGATCGGCTCTGGCTGCCGCGCCTGGGGCAGTAGAAGCCTGCGCTGCCTTGGCCGCGTTCAAACGAAAACCCGACACGCCCACAAGATATAGTGGTGGCTTCTCCCAATTGCACCCACATGTGGTTAGACTGCCATTCGTGCATTGCCCGTTTTGCCGACACGAAGACTCCCGTGTAGTCGACTCACGCACTAGTGAGGACGGCACCAGCACGCGGCGGCGGCGCGAATGCCAAAAGTGTCAGGCTCGCTTCACCACGGTTGAGTCGGTGGCGCTGGCGGTGATAAAGCGCTCGGGCGCTTCGGAGCCGTTCTCGCGCGACAAGGTGGCTGCCGGTGTGCGCCGGGCCTGCCAGGGTAGGCCGGTTTCGGATGACGACGTAGCCGTGCTGTCCCACCAAGTGGAAGCCAAGATTCGCTCTACCGGGCAGGCGGCCGTGGACTCACAGGACGTGGGCCTGGAGATCCTTGGCCCGCTGCGGGCCTTGGATGAGGTCGCCTACCTGCGCTTCGCCTCGGTATACCGGTCGTTTGACTCGATCGACGATTTCGACAAAGAGATCCTGGCCCTGCGAGCCCAGGAGAATCATCCATCAACCCTCAACCGCCAGGAGACCTTCGACCGATGACCGAGCAAACCAAGAAGACCACCGGCCTGACCATTTCCCGGGTCTTCACGACCGAGGGTGTCCATCCCTATGACGAGGTCACCTGGGAGGCCCGGGATGTGGTCCAGACAAACTGGAAAACCGGTGAAACTGTCTTCGCCCAGCACGGCGTAGAGTTCCCCGACTTCTGGTCCGTCAATGCCTCGACCATCGTTGCCACAAAGTATTTTCGCGGCGCTTTGGGTACCGCGGAGAGGGAAAGCTCGCTGCGCCAACTAGTTGACAGGGTGGTTGGCGCCTACCGCCGGGCTGGCCTGGAGGCCGGCTACTTCGCCACCGAGGCAGATTCAATGGTCTTTGCAGAAGAGCTGACCTGGCTGCTAATCCACCAACATTTTTCTTTCAATTCGCCTGTCTGGTTCAACGTTGGCACCAATTCGTCTCAACAGGTCTCTGCCTGCTTCATCTTGTCGGTTGACGATTCAATGGAATCGATCCTGAACTGGTACAGCGAAGAGGGCATGATCTTCAAAGGCGGCTCCGGCTCCGGGGTTAACCTTTCGCGCATTCGCTCGGCCAAAGAATTGTTGCGGTCTTCCGGTGGTACTGCCTCCGGTCCGGTCAGTTTCATGCGCGGGGCGGACGCCTCGGCTGGGACCATCAAATCCGGCGGCGCCACTAGGCGGGCGGCCAAAATGGTGGTGCTGGACATTGACCACCCGGACATCGAAGAATTCATCGACACCAAAGCCCGCGAGGAGCACAAGATCCGGGCCCTGCGAGACGCCGGTTTCGATATGGATCTAGACGGGCGTGACATCAGCTCGGTCCAGTATCAAAACGCCAACAACTCGGTCAGGGTTTCTGACGCCTTCATGAAGGCAGTTGATGAGGGCGCCGGTTTTGGATTGCGGGCTCGCCTCAGCGGCGAGGTGATCGAAGAGCTCGACGCCCGGTCCCTATTTAGAACCGTGGCCCAAGCGGCATGGGAATGTGCCGATCCAGGCATCCAATATGACGACACCATCAACGCCTGGCACACCTCACCGGAGACCGGACGCATCACGGCCTCCAACCCTTGTTCTGAATACATGCACCTGGACAACTCCAGCTGCAACTTGGCCTCGCTCAACCTGCTGTCGTTCCTCAAGCAGGACGGCACCTTCGACCATGTCCGTTTTGAGCGCGCGGTCGAATTGGTCATAACGGCAATGGACATTTCGATTGGCTTCGCAGATTTCCCAACCGAATCAATCGCCAAAACCACCAGGGCGTTCAGGCAACTTGGCATTGGCTATGCCAACCTTGGTGCTTTGCTGATGGCCTGCGGCCTGGCCTACGACTCAGACGCCGGGCGCTCGCTGGCCGGCGCCGTCACCTCGCTGATGACGGCAACGGCCTACCGTCGCTCGGCCCAATTGGCTACCGCGGTTGGGCCGTATGAGGGCTACGCCCGCAATGCCGAGGCCCACCAGAAGGTGATGCGCAAACACCACGCCGCCAACGACCAGCTCATCACCAAATCGGCGCTTGACGGTGACGTTCACCGGGCCGCTTCCCACGCCTGGGAGGACGTCCTCGAACTGGGCAAACACCACGGCTGGCGCAATGCCCAAGCCTCCGTCTTGGCGCCCACTGGCACCATCGGTTTCATGATGGACTGTGACACCACCGGTGTTGAACCGGACTTCTCACTGGTCAAATACAAGAAGATGGTGGGCGGCGCCTCCATGCAGATCGTCAACCAGACGGTGCCCATGGCCCTGGCCCGCCTGGGCTACGACCAAGAGGTGATCGAGGCCATCGTTGAACACATCGTTGAACACGGTCACGTAGTCGACGCCCCTGGTCTTAGGTCGGAACACTACGACGTCTTTGATTGTGCGGTTGGCAAAAGAGCAATCCAACCAATGGGCCATTTGCGCATGATGGCGGCGGCCCAGCCGTTCTTGTCCGGCGCTATCTCTAAGACGGTAAACATGCCGGAGACCGCCACCGTCGAGGACATTGAGGATGTCTACTTTGAAGGCTGGCGCATGGGTCTAAAAGCGTTGGCCATCTACCGCGACAACTGCAAGGTCTCCCAGCCTTTGTCTGACGCCAAGGCCGTCGCGGGTAAAGCGGCCGAGCCGCCGGTCCCGGCACCAGCTCGCCGGCGCCTGCCCAAGCGGCGCTATTCGATCACCACCTCGTTTTCAGTTGGCGGCGCCCAGGGCTATATCACGGCCGGTTGCTTTGACCAGGAACATGCGGACCTGGGCGAAGTCTTCTTGAAGCTGGGCAAGCAGGGCTCAACCCTGGCCGGCGTCATGGACGCGTTTTCGATCGCGGTTTCAATTGGCCTGCAATACGGCGTGCCACTAGACACTTTTGTCCAGAAGTTCACTAACCAGCGCTTCGAACCGGCTGGTTTGACCGACGACCCAGATGTACGCATGGCCCAATCGGTTATGGACTACATTTTCCGCCGTTTGGCCCTCGACCACTTGCCCTTTGAAACTCGCGCCGCCATGGGCATCTACACGGCGACTGAACGTGAGCGGCAGTTGGAAACCGGCAGCTATGACGACCTAATCGACCAAGGTTCGGTTAGCCAGGACGTCACCATCGAAACGCCTCCGGCCGCCCAAACCGGGCGAAAAGCCATAGAGCAGGTTCATTCGACTGCCGAGCTATTTGAAGCCATGCAGGGACGAGCCAATGACGCGCCCATCTGCATGACCTGCGGCACCAAGATGAGGCCGGCCGGTTCCTGTCACGTCTGCGAAGGCTGCGGCGCCACCTCCGGTTGTTCCTAGCTCAGCACGCGCAGCCGGATCGTTTCCGGCCGCTGGGCCAGAGTCTCTAGCACGGCCGGCTCGAGAGCCGAACCGACATCGGTCAGCACGTAACCCACCTCGCCCCGCGTACCAAGTACTTGGCCAACTATGTTGACCCGATACTCGGCCATGGCCTGGTTGATCGAGGCCAGCACGCCGGGGATGTTTTGGTGGGTGTGCGCCAGCCGGCTGACCCCTTCGCCGGAACGGTCCAGGGTCAGATTCGGCAGGTTGACGCTCATGCCGGTCGAACCGTGGGTCAGAAAATCACGCAACTTGCCACTGACAAAACGGCCAATTGAGATCTGAGCCTCGACGGTCGAACCGCCAACGTGCGGCGTCAAGATGACATTGGGCAGGCCACGAAGCTCACTGGCAAACGGGTCGCCGGCGGCCTTTGGCTCTTCGGGGAAAACATCGATCGCAGCCCCGGCCAGATGCCCTTCGTCTATCGCGTCGCGCAGGGCTCGCAGGTTGACCACGTGCCCGCGGGCCAGGTTGATAAAGACCGAACCCTCACGCATGGCCGCAAATTGGGAAGCGCCGAACAAATTGGTGTTGGCCGGCCGGCCGTCAACGTGAACCGAGACAACATTGGCCACTTCAAGCAGTTCTTCAAGCGAATCGAGTCGCAGGGCGTTGCCCAGCGACAGCTTCTCGTCGATGTCGAAAAAGACAACGGCCATACCAAGAGACTCGGCCAGGACTGAAAGCTGGGAGCCAATCGAGCCGTAGCCGACTATGCCAAGCGTCCGGCCGCGCACCTCATGCGAGCCGGTGGCAGACTTACGCCAAACGCCATTGTGCAACGAACGGTCACGCTCGGTCATGCGGCGGGTCAGGGCAATGATCTCCGCCACCGCAAGTTCCACCACCGAGCGAGTATTGGAATACGGTGCGTTGAAAACCGCCACGCCTCGCTCTGAGGCAGCCTGCAGCGCGATCTGGTTGGTGCCAATGCAATAGGCGCCAATGGCCAGCAGCTGCGGGCAGGCTGCCAGCACTTTTTTGGTGACGGACGTCTTCGACCGGATGCCCAACAGGTCGACCCCGCTAAGGGCCGCTATCAGTTCGCCTTCATCTAGGGCACCGGGCAACGCGGTGACTTCGAGTCCGGCGCGTTGTAGTAGTTCAACGCCTACGGGGCTGATGTTCTCGAGCAGAAGGGCTTTTGGCACGGGTTATATGTTGGCGCTGACCGGCCCGCAGCGCAAGGCGGCGCTCAGGCTTGGCCCACCACCAAGCACAGTTTGGTGGTGGGCCGCGTCATGGCCACGTAAAGATCGGCCGCGCCGGCCAGTTCGGCGTATTTGCCCCGGTAGGTGCGCAGAATCTGATCTGGCCTGGTGATAATGACGGTATCGAATTCGAGGCCTTTGGTCTGGGCGGCGGTCAACAGCGCCACCGGGTAGTCCAACGGGTTTTGGCCGGGCGGCGCCACTCTTGGCGCCAGCTGGCCGTGCCCGATGCCGGCCCTGACCTTGGCGATATCAGCCGGCGTGCCAACAATGGCTAGGCGACCGGCGGTGCCGGTCGGGGCCAGGTCCCCGGCCAGTTCGATGGCCTTGGCCGCCCAGTCGCGGGCCTGAATCCTGACCAGGGCGTCGTCTAGCTCGCGGGCGGCGGTGTCCTCACTCACCGGCAGCCCCGCCCGCCGCGCCATCCTTTGGGCGGTTCTAACCACAGCCCCCGGCGTTCTGTAGTTAACAGTCAATGGCGCCATACGCCATCGGCCCCTACCAAGTGCCTGGTCAAGGACTGATTCCCAGTGTGTGCCGACAAAACGGGCCTGACCGGGGTCTCCGACAATTGTCAGCGAGCGTGATGGGCAGCGGCGCAACAAGCAACGCCAGTCCATCGGAGTTAGCTCTTGGGCCTCATCGATGACGATGTGCCCGTAGGTCCACTGCCGGTCGCTTGAAGCCTTTTCTGCCAAGGTCATATGAACCTCGGTTGGGGTGAAGCGGTCGGCCAAGGTTACGCCCCTGACTCGATTGATGCCGTGCATGGCTAGAACCTCTTCGGCGTATTGAAGATTCTGAGCCCAGCGGGCTGCGTCCAGGCGGCGTTCGGCCAAAGCGGCGGAGTCATCTTGGCCCAAAAGCTCCGCCGCCTCGTCAAGCAACGGCACGTCTGAAGCTGACCAGGGTTGGCCGGCAGGCCGGGTGATGGCCCGGCGCTGGGATGCGCTCAGCTCTTTGGCGCAGGCCTGAAGCAGGTAGGACTTTGAAAGCAGATCCGAGACCAGGCGCTGCGGGCCAATCGGCATCCAGCAAAGGTTGAGGATTGTGCGGACCTCAGGTGATGTGCGCAGATCCTCGACTATCTCGGCCCGGCTGGCGTCAGTTAGATTCGAGCCCAACTTTTGCTCTAACTGTGTTGCCAGACGCCCCAGCATGTTACTGACGAAAGCGACCCGAGCTTTGTTGTGGGGCTGGTTGGTTTTGCGGGCGGCGGCCTGGGCGGCATCAAGTTCGTCGCGGCGAACCACCAGCTTGCGTCCCAAAACCCTGATGGCGACATCGCGCCGCGGCAGGCGTTGACGCTCCCTGACAGCCCGCCTGATCACCTTCGCCATTACCGCCAGGCCCTTGATCTGGGTTTGAACCGGGTCTTCAGGGGCGGAGGCGGTGATACCGGGCAGCAGGTCGGCCATAGTGGTGGCGACTACGCCAGTTTCGCCCAGCGACGGCAGGACCCGGTCGATATAGCGCAAGAACAGTCGCGAGGGTCCAACGATCAAAACCCCAGAGGCGGCCAGGCGCTCCCGGTTGGTGTAAAGCAAGTAGGCCGCCCGGTGCAGGGCGACAGCGGTCTTGCCGGTACCCGGGCCACCTTGAACCACCAGCGCACCTTGCGGACTGGAGCGGATAATCCGGTCTTGTTCGGCCTGGATCGTGGCGACAATGTCGCCCATTTTGCCGGTTCTGCCGGCGGCCAGGGCCGCCATCAACGCGCCTTCGCCGCTCAGCGCATCGGCCTGAGACAGTTCGGACTGGCTGGCAGCGGCGAGGTCGAGCAACTCGTCTTCCACGGCGGTGACAGCGCGGCCAGAAGTGGTGATGTGGCGCCGCCGCTTGATGCCAAGCCGGTGGGCCTGAGTGGCCTGGTAGAACGGCTCGGCGGCCGGTGCTCGCCAATCGGTCAGCAGGGCGGCGTGGTCGGCGTTAGTCAGGCCGATCCGCCCAATCAGCCGCTTTTCGTCCTGATCGGTCAGGATCGAACCGAAATAGAGCCGTTCTTCGACCGCCTCAAGTTGGGACAGGCGGTTCTGGTGCAGCATGGCAAAGGCGTCACGCTCTGAGCGATTCTGGGGTGAGCCGCCGGCCCTGGCCTTTTGGACTTGATCTAGGGCCTTTCGGGTTTGGCGACGCAACTGGTCAAGGCGCTGGTAGAGCTTGGTAGTTAGGGCCTGTTCGGCGGCGATTTCCGGGTCCTGGCTCACCCCTCCGCCTTTCTTGCGTTGGCCAAAGCGACCATCAATTCTAGTGGACTGCCCTGGGAATGAACCGGCTTTGCTGGCTGTTGCCTTGGATAGAGAGCGTTTTTCTCCCGAAAGGACGGTGACATGACCAAGCCTCTGTACACGTTGCAGCCAGCCGCTGTAGCTGAACTGGATGCCCTGCCCACGCCACCTGTCTTGCTGTATGCCCTCGACGGCCACATTGACTCTGGCCTGGCGGCGGGCCTTATGATCAGCGATCTCGTCCTGAACTGCGAGACTAAGCGGATCGCAACCTTCGACACAGACGATCTGGTCGACTACCGCTCCCGGCGGCCCCCAATGATTTGGGGCGAGGGCGGTTGGTCAGACTATGGCCGCCCTGAGCTGATCATCGATCAACTCCGTGATGTCGAAGGAACCCCGTATCTTCTGCTCTACGGGCCCGAACCCGACTTCAAATGGGAGGCGTTCGCTCAAAGCGTGGTTGACATCGTGGAACAACTCAACATCCGCATGGCCCTTGGCCTGCAGGGCCTGCCCAAGCTGGTGCCACACACCCGGCCGGCTCTAGTCCGCCGGCCAGGTGAAATCGATGATGTCGACTCAGCTGGCCAAGGCGTCAAGGCCAGGCTGCATGCGCCCGGTTCTGCCATGGCCATGATCGAGTACCGACTGCGCCAAGCCAACCGTGAGGCCACCACGTTGGCGGCTGACGTGCCAACCTACCTGGCAGCAGTGCCCTATGCCCGCGCAGCGGTCAGCCTGGTCAATGCGGCCTCGGCCGCTACTGGCCTGAAGCTGGCAACTGATCGCCTTGAAGAGATGGCTTTGCGTTCTGGGCGGCAGCTGGAAGAAGAGATGGCTGGCGCCGGCGACCTGACTCGCACGGTGATGGAACTTGAGCAGCGTTTCGACCGACTGCAAGCCTCGAAGCGGCACCCGGCCGGCGGCGGCGATCCCGTTCGCGCGGATTCCCGGACCAGCGAAATCGGTCCAATCGACCCTCGCGGGGCTTCGGTCGAATTGATCCGAGACCTCGAGAGGTTCCTGGCTGAGCAACCGGCCGCCACTCCACAAGTTGAGCCTGAACCGGAACCCGGCTCCTGACCGGCTCGGGCCTAACGCCCGCTCCAACCAGCCCCAATCACCCGCGAGGTTGAGCCCACGCATAATCTCGTTATGCGAAATTCAACCTGGTGGGGTGGGGGTGACACAGTCGATAATCGATGCATGGGTCCGCCGGTCATACTTCACGTCGACATGGACGCGTTCTTCGCCTCGGTCGAGCTGATCGACCGGCCGGAACTGCGCGGCAAGCCGGTGGTTGTAGCCGGTGAGGGCCGTTCCGTGGTGGTCGCTGCCACCTATGAAGCCCGGGCGTTTGGGGTGCATTCAGCCATGCCGGTGGGCCGGGCCAAGCGGCTATGTCCCCAGGCTGTCTTTCTATCCCCCAGCCGTGGGCGGTATTCGGCAGTTTCGAGAGGCGTGATGGACTACTTTCGGACAATCACACCCCTGGTCGAACAGGTCTCCATTGACGAGGCGTTTCTCGATGTCACAGGGTCTATGCGACGTTTGGGGGCGGGTGGGCTCATCGCCAAGGCCATCCGCCGTCACGTGGTTGAGCAGTGGTCCGTGACCTGTTCGGTCGGCGTTGGCCGGTCCAAATCAGTCGCCAAGATCGCTTCGACCTTGGCCAAGCCAGACGGCTTGATGGTGGTAGAACCACAGGCCACCGAGGAATTCCTGCGGCCTTTGGACTTGGGCGTGCTCTGGGGGGTGGGTGCCAAGACCCGGCAAAGCCTGACCCGTCTGGGACTGAGAACCGTGGGCGACCTGGCCGATGCCCCTGATTTCCATGTTGCTCGCGCATTGGGCCAGGCCGCTGCCGCCCACATCCAGGCGATGGCCCGCGGCCAGGATGACTCACCGGTACAACCCGTTCACCTCGAAAAATCAGTTGGCGCTGAGACCACTTTCCAGACCGACCTGCCGGCCGGCGAGGAGGTCCGCCGGGCCCTGATAGGCCTGGTCGAGCGGTCCACCCGCCGCCTAAGGCGCCGCCAAATGGCCTGCCGTACCGTCGCGGTCAAGCTACGACGGACCGATTTCTCCACCGTCAGCCGGGCCCACACACTGGACCAGCCGACCGACTCGACCAAGACCATTCAGGCTGCCGCCGAGACCCTGCTAGATGCCATCGACACTCGTGGTCAAGCCATCCGCCTGATCGGCGTCCGCTTGGAGAACCTCAGCCCTAGGCATAACCTCGGCGTTCAAGACACCCTTGATGCCGCCGCCAGCCCGCCCAAAAGTGCTGATCAGGTCAAAGATCAGATCAAGGACCGCTTTGGCGAGGCTGCTGTTGGGCCGGCAACCTTGGTTGAATCTGGGCCGGATGTGCCACCGGACCTGCCATCGACGTATGCTTGATATTGGTAGCGTGTGCCGCGAGGCCAGATGGAGGTGATTGACATGCCCCTTTCCGAGTACGAACAACGTGTGCTTGACCAGCTCGAGGAACAGTTGACGTCGCAAGACCCGCGTCTAGGATCGAAAATGTCTGCCTCTTCGTCCGCTCGCAGTGGTCGGGTGGCCCTGGGACTGGCTGGTGTACTGGCCGGGCTGGCCACTTTGGTTGTGGGCATGGTCGTCGGCCTGCTGTGGGTTTCGATGGCCGGATTTGTCATTATGTTTGCCGGCGCCTATTGGGCTTTGTCGCGGCCAAAGGTCGCCAAAGGCGTCAAGTCCAGCGGCACGGCTAGCGGAAAGTCGCGCCCCCGTCGCTCGAAGTTGTCAGAGCGTTTCGAAAAGCGCTGGGAGGACCGCGGCCGCGAGTAGTCCCCCCCTGCCCCACCTCACTCCACAAGGTGGGACTGCTGGTTCACCACCAAGGCCGCGAGTGATCCTCCCTGCCCCACCCCACTCCACCAAGGCCAGCGCAGCTGGCGAGTCCTCTCCACCCGGCAAAGTCGAGGTCGGCCAGTAGCACCCTGCCCGCGAGGTCGAGGATTCGCATAAAGCCCCAGGTAGGACACGGTGGGCACCTACCTTTCCGGCTGCATGGCAAGGTCTGGAACCAGACCCAGCCGTGCGACATCGGGCGCTGTGGCGACACGCCTCTGATCAGCATTTTCTCGCGAGGTCGAGTTTTCGCATAGGAGCCAAGGCCAAAGACTGTCCACTTTGCTCCACGCAATTAGCGGTTGAATTGCCGCAAGGCGGCCAATGGTACCTTGTTGACCTGCATCTTAACCGCCATCTTGGCGTCGAAACTGGCTCAAATCTGGGCCCTAACACGCCGAAGCCGGGGCCTTGGCTCTGCGGCATATGCCGGTCTCAACAGGTAGAACATGCCAGGCCCACCAACACAAATTGTCCGCCTGTGGCGCTTGGGGGAGATTGTGGAGTAAAGTGGCACAGTCGGTGCCAGGCGAGGGGAGGTGCAACCGATGGCGTTTTTGGGCAAGCTCCAGGTCAAGCTTGACGAAAAAGGCCGGTTGTTCCTGCCTGCCAAAGCTCGTGCCCCGCTGGCCGAGGGCGCCTATCTGACCGGCGGGCAGGACCACTGTCTTTACCTGTTTGGCCAGGACCAATTCGACCAGTTCTGCGATGACATTCGCGAGCAGACGCTGGAGGATATGACACCCACGGACTTTGACCGGGTGCTTTTCTTCACGCTGACAAACCCGAAATTGGACAAGCAGGGTCGCCTTACCATCCCCCAAGACCTACGCAAATTCGCCGGCCTAGACCGGGAGGCGTTGGTCATTGGAATGCCAGGTCGGCTGGAGCTTTGGGATCTGGAGAATTGGCAGAACTACTCTTCGACCTTCTTCGAGCTGTTTGCCTCGGCCAAATCCCGCCGAGGCTGACCAGCACAACTCAATAGGAGCGGACCTAGCCGCACGGCTTGATCTCCGCCCCGCCGGGACCTGAGGCCACTTCCCCGAGTCTCAGTGCTAACGGCGGGTTGGGGATCTGGTCGGGTGGAAGGAGGGCCGCCCGACCAAATCTTTGAGCCACAACGGGAAGGGGCAACGGACATGGGCCAGGTTGGCGCCTCACATATGCCCGTGGCGCTGGACCGACTACTCGAACTAGTAGGACCCGCTCTTGAACGTGAAGGTGCCACCTATGTCGACGCAACTGTTGGGATGGGCGGCCACGCCGAGGCTGTGGCCAGGCATTTCGGTGAAGTCAGGATCATTGCGTTAGACCGAGACCCGCAGGCAGTCGACCAGGCCAGTGCCCGGTTGGCGCAGTTTGGTCAGCGAGCCAGGGTGGTGCGGGCGAATTTTGACCACATCGATCAAGTCTGCGCTGAACAGGGTGTCGACGCCATTGACGCCGCCTTATTTGACCTCGGTGTCAGTTCTTTCCAGCTTGACAATGACCATCGCGGCTTCGCCTACTCGCGCCCAACTCGACTTGATATGCGGATGGATCAAACAGAAGGCCAAACTGCGGCCCAGGTGCTGGCCACGTACTCGAGAGGTGAGCTGATCCGAGTCTTGCGGGACTACGGGCAGGAACGCTTTGCCGGTGCCATTGCGACCGCGATTGTCCATGCTCGTCAGGACAAGCCGATTGAACATTCCGACCAGCTGGTTGATCTGATCCGCTCAGCCATTCCGGCACCGGCCCGTCGACAGGGTGGCCACCCGGCCAAGAGGGTCTTTCAGGCGCTAAGGGTCGAGGTCAACGGTGAGCTCGAGGCCATCGAAAAGGCCCTGCCAACGGCTATTGATCTGCTGCGAGTTGGCGGACGCCTAGTGGTAATGAGCTACCAATCGCTGGAGGACCAAGCGGTAAAGCGAATCCTCAAATCCGGCTTGACTGACCGGGCCCCAGCCGGTCTGCCAATAGTGCCAGATCTGGCCAAGCCCTATTTGCGGGCTCTGACCAGGGGCGCAGAACTGGTTACAGCTGCCGAACTGGCAGCTAACTCGCGTTCAGCGCCGCTGCGGCTGCGGTCGGTTGAGAAGATCCGGGAGGCGGCATGAGTGCGGCACGGGAAACCGCTGTACGGCGCAAGCCCACCACACGCGGCCAAGCCACCACCTCACCCGTGCTCCAAGTGGTGGTGGCCCCCAAACGTCGCACCGGCTATTTGGTCCATCTTGCCGTCTGCGTCACAATGCTGGTTGGCGCCTTGGTCGCGGTCTTGGCCCTAAACACTGCACTAACGCAGGGTTCCTTCCAGATCCACCAGCTGAAACAGGAACTGGAAAACCTAGAGGCCAAAGAGAACAGGATCGCCGAGCAACTTGATGACCTGGCCTCCCCAGAGCAGCTTGCCGTCAAGGCCGCCGAGCTAGGCATGTTGGCACCACCATCGACCCGTTACATCACCATCAAGGACGGCACCATTACACCGGCCCAGCCTGCGCCGGTGGAAGAGGTGGGTGACCAGTGACCCGCCGGCGGGACAACCGCTTCGGTTCTGCCAAGGCTCAACCTCGCGCAAATAGGGCGCGAGGGGAAAAGCGTGGGGCCGATGCCGGCGCGAGCAGGCCGGGCGGCGAGCCTGCCAAAGCTCGACCTCGCGGGGGGGAGTATGCAAAGGCCCAACCTCGCGGGGAAAAGGTGAGGCGGGGCCCGGCATCGGACGCGGAGTATGCCAAAGCTCGACCTCGCGGGGAAAAGGTGAGGCGGGGCCCGGCATCGGACGCGGAGTATGCCAAAGCTCAACCTCGCGGGGAAAAGATGAGGCGGAGCCCGGCATCGGACGCGGAGTATGCCAAGGCTCGACCTCGCGGGGGGGAGTATGCCAAAGCTCAACCTCGCGGAAATAGGGCGCGCGGGGAAAGGGCGAGGCGGGGCCCGGCATCGCGCGCGGAGCATGTCAAAGGCCGGCCGCCAAAGGTCGGATTTGGCCGGCGCATTGTTCGCGCTTGGACATCGGTAGGCGACCCGGGCCGGCGGCAGTACTACGTCCGGGTGGTGGTGCTTTTGCTGCTGGCGGTCTTTGCCACCAAACTGGTCCAAATCCAGCTAGTTGACGCCGAGGCGATTGCCCAAGAAGGCCTAGAAACCCGCATGCGGGAGACGACCGATCCGGCCAAGCGTGGCTCAATTGTGTCATCGGACGGTACACCATTGGCAGTTGACGTGGTCCGTTACGAGATCCAGGCCAACCCGCGCGAGATAGTTGACTACCAGGCCAGCGAAGAAGATGGCGGTGGCACCGGAGCTGAAGCGGCAGCGGCGGCCCTGGCCGGGCCACTGGGATTGGACCAAGATGATCTGGCAGAGCAGCTAGGCGAAAAGGGCCAGTACGTCCAACTAGTCAAAGCCGCCAGCCAGGAGCAGTGGGATCAGGTCAGGCAACTGGACATCAAGGGCATTTATGGGGTCAAGTTCTTCCAGCGCCAATACCCAGCCAACGCGCTGGCCGGCAACGTTATTGGTTATCCCTTTTCCTTAGAAACAGACCAGCCCGGCGACTCACTTCACTTCACCGGTCTTGAAGAAACCGCCGATCAGGCCCTGGCCGGCCAGCCCGGTTCGAAACGGCTCGAAGAAGGTCCGGGCGGCCAGGTCATCCCCGGTGGTAGCGAACAAATCGAACCGGCTTCCGACGGCTGCGAGATCACCACCACAATCGACTCTGATCTGCAATGGAAGGCAGAGGCCGCCGTCAACGCCAGCCGGGAGGCCAACCAGGCCATCTCCGTGATGGCCGTGGTCGAGGACCTGACCACAGGCGAGATTCTGGTTTTGGCCGAGTCCGGTTCTGTCGACCCGTCAAATCCAGGGGCAACCGACGCGGCCGCTCGTGGCTCACGTGCGGTCGAGACCGTCTTTGAACCAGGATCGACCGGCAAGGTTGTAACCATGGCCATGCTGTTGGAAACCGGCACCGCCACCCCCGATTCGCAGTACTCGATCTCATATGAATGGACCATTCAAGGGCAAACCTTTCACGACTCCAGCCCACCGGCCTTCACCAATTTGACCTTGGCCGGGGTGCTGGCCAAGTCCTCCAACGTCGGCACTTTGATGGCGGCCCAGGGTGTGCCAAGCGAAACCCGCTACGAGTACCTAAAACGGTTTGGCTTTGGCGAAAGAACCGGACTAGGCCTGAGCACTGAAGTGGCCGGCTATGTGCCGCAGCCAGGCACCGACAGCTGGGACGGACGCACCCGCTACACCGTTCTGTTTGGCCAAGGTGTCAGCGCCACCGCCGTACAAGCCACCGAAGTCTTCGCAACTTTGGGCAACGGCGGCGTGGCCGTACCGCCCCACTTGGTCCAGGGCCAAACCTGTCCCGGCCAAGAGTTCGAACCGTTTGACGTTGGCCCAAGCCGCGTGGTGGTCTCGCCTGAGACAGCCCGGCAGGTATTAGACATGCTCGAATCCGCCGTCAATGAGGGCACCGGCAAGAAAGCCCAGATCGCCGACTACCGTGTGGCCGGCAAGACCGGTACGGCCGAGTGGCTGACCGGCGACAACACCGGTGCGATGAAGTACGTGGCATCATTTATTGGTGTGGCGCCAGCCGAGGCGCCGCGCATTGCGGTTGGCGTTTTCGTGGTCGATCCCAAGGGCGAGTATTACGGTGGCGAGGTGGCGGCCCCGGTTTTCGCGGCCATAGCCGAGCAGGCGCTGCAACGCCTGGGCGTGCCGCCTTCGATCGAACCAGCACCGACCCTGCCTTTGACCTGGTAGGAGGCCCAGATGAGCCTGCGTCCGCAGCGGGGGTTTGGCCACAGCCTGGATGCAGTGGCCAAAGCGCTTGGGTCTGCCCGGGTGGTGGGCCAGGCCACGGTTTCAGGCCTGACCTTGGCCAGCGATGAAGTTGAGCCAGGCGATCTGTTTGTGGCCCTGCCCGGAGCTCGCACCCATGGCGGGCTATTCGCCTTCGAAGCGGTTGGCTTGGGGGCGGCAGCGGTATTGGTGGACGATGCCGGCGCGCACCTAGTTGACGCCGGCGTGCCTTTGGTGGTGGCGGAGGATTTGCGCCCTCGCCTCGGTGACCTGGCGGCCTGGTTTTATGACCATCCCGGCCGGTCACTAAAGACAATTGGCGTGACGGGCACCAACGGCAAAACCACTGTCACCCACATGCTGGCGGCGGCGCTGGGCGGCCTTGGGGCGGTGCTTGGCACCGTCGGGGCGCGGATCGGTCACCAAGAACTGCCGCAAGAGCGCACCACCATGGAAGCGCCGGCCTTACAGGCCGCTTTGGCGACCATGGTTGAACGTGGTATCGAGACTTGTGTGATGGAGGTGTCATCCCACGCCATTTCGGCCCATCGGGTTGACGGCCTGGTCTTTGATCTGGTCGCCTTCACCAACCTCTCCCGCGACCACCTTGACTTTCACGGCTCAATGGAGTCCTATTTTGCGGCCAAGGCCGCCCTGTTTGAGCCCAAGCACGCCAAAGCAGCCATAATCGATGTTGACTCCGAGTGGGGCCAGCGCCTGGCCCAGTTGGCCACCATCCCGGTCCAAACCCTAGCCAGAAGGGCCCTTGGCGACACCGCCGGTGGCGGCCCGGCCTGGCGTTTTGGCACCGCCAAGGTCTTGGCGGATGGTTCTCGGTTGTATCTCCAGGCTGACGGTATCGAGCTGGAAGCCGGCGTGCCCATGCCGGGCGAATTTGATGTCGCCAACGCCGCCATGGCCTTGGCCCTAGCCATCCAGACCGGAGCTGAGCCGGCGGCAGCAGCGGCCGGCCTGGCCGCCATGGATCCAGTGCCGGGTCGAATGGAAGTTGTGCCGCGACCGGTTGACGGTCCAAGTGTTGTCATCGACTACGCCCACGCCCCTGAGGCCATTGCCCAGTGCCTAGCCGCCTTGCGCCCACATGTGACGGGCCGCTTGATCGCAGTGTTGGGCGCCGGAGGTGGCCGTGACCTGGGCAAACGCGAGTTGATGGGGGTGGCGGCGGCCGAAGCGGCCGATCTGGTGGTCATCAGCGATGACAACCCGCGCTCCGAAGAGCCGGCGGTAATCCGAGCCCAGGTTTTGGCCGGGGCGCGGGCGGCAGCCGGGGCCGAGGCCAAAGATCGGGTGATAGAGATCCCGGGCCGGGCCGAGGCCATCTGCTACGCCATTGAGCAGGCCCAAGCCGGTGACCTGGTGGCACTGCTGGGCAAAGGCCACGAACAAACCATCGAAGTGGCCGGTGAGTTCTTGCCGCATTCAGACAAAGCCGTGGCCTTGCAGGCCCTGGCTTTGAACCGAGGTGAGGCATGATCCCGATGACGGCCGCCCAGGTGGCGGCGGCGACCGGAGGGCAGTTGCTTGGGCTCGAAGCCTCAGCCAGAGCCTGGGCCGCCAGTATTGATTCCCGTCAGGTCGCCGAGGGCACTATCTTTGTCGCCTTACCGGGCGAACGGGCCGACGGGGCTGATTATGCTCCAGCGGCGATGGCCGCCGGGGCGGCTTTCTGCCTGGTGCAACGCCCGGTCGAGGCTCCTTGCGTGCTGGTGGCAGACACCACGGCCGCCCTGGGGGCTTTGGCCCGCCAGGCCCTGGCCACCAGGCGAGCTGCCCCTCCTAACATCACCGTTGTGGCCGTGACCGGCTCGGCCGGCAAAACCACCACCAAAGACTTGCTCGCCACCTTGACGGCCCAGATGGGCCAGACTGTGGCGGCCAAGGGTTCGCAAAACAACCATTGGGGTTTGCCGCTAACCGTTTTGCGAATCCAAGCCAACAGCCGCTACCTGGTAGCAGAAATGGGCGCCAATCACCTTGGCGAAATCGCCGCCCTGGCCCGTCTGGCCCCGCCGGATGTGGCGGTCGAGTTGGGGGTTGGTGTGGCCCATCTGGGCGAATTCGGCAGCGTCGAAGCCATCGCCCAAGCTAAGGCCGAGCTGGTTGAGGGCCTGGCACCTGGCGGCACGGCCGTTCTCAACTTAGACGAGCCGCAGACCGCCAAAATGGCGGCCCTGACCACCGGCCCAGTTATTGGTTTTGGCCGCGGCCCAAAGGCTCAGGTCAGGGCACAGCGGCTGTGGACCAATGACAAAGGCCAGGTCAGCCTGGAAATCAGTTTCGACGGTGCGGGCAAAGGCCAAGACCAAGTGACTGTTAATTCGGCCCTGATTGGCGCCCATCACGCCAACAATTTGCTGGCCGCCAGTGCCACCGCCTGGGCTTTGGGGATGGCGCCAGACGGCATTGGCCAAGCCCTAGATGGGGTTACGGCCGCCAGCCCGCACCGCATGGCCGTGACCCGAGTGGCCAACGGCGGCCAGATTATCGACGACGCCTACAACGCCAACCCGGCTTCGATGAAGGCTGCCCTCGAGACGGCGGTCTCATTGGGCCGCAGCCACAACCAGCCGGTCTGGGCGGCATTGGGCCTGATGGGAGAACTGGGCGCGGCGGCCGGCGATCACCACCGCGAGCTGGGCCGGCGGGCAGCCCAACTCGCCTTGGACCGGCTCTGGGTGGTTGGCGAAGCGGCCAAAGCCATCCTTGACGGTGCCGCTGAGGCAGGTATGGCGCCCCAGGCCTTAGAGTATTTTGCGGGACGCGAAGAGGCAGCGTCCGCCCTAGCCGCCCAGATGAGACAAACTGATGGGACTTGGCCAGTGGTGTTAGTCAAGGGATCACAAAGCGCCGGACTTTGGCATCTGGCCGAATACCTGGTTAGCCAAGCGGGGGAGTAAGCATGGTCAATATCATCGTGGCCGGCGCCTTGGGCTTGGCTATTGCCCTGTTCGGCACGCCAGTTCTGATCAAGTTCCTCATCAAAAAACAATACGGTCAGTTCATCCGGCAAGATGGGCCGGCCGGGCATCACACCAAACGTGGCACCCCAACAATGGGCGGGATCGTCATGATCATCGCCGCCACAGTTGGTTACCTTGGCTCGGATCTGCTGGTAGGCCACGGCCCCAGCGCCTCGGGTTTGTTGGTGTTGTACCTGATGGTTGGCATGGGGTTGATTGGTTTCCTCGACGACTTCACCAAGATCCGGCGCGAACGTTCCTTGGGTCTAAGACCAACCTGGAAGTTCATTGGCCAAGGCGTCATTGGCGTCTCGTTTGCTGTTTTGGCCATCAAGCTGCCTGATTCGCGTGGCTGGACGCCCGGTTCGAAGGGTATCTCTTTCCTGCGTGACACGTCGGTGACTTTGGCTGCCTGGGGCCCCATTATTGGCCTGGTGGCTTTTGTCATTTGGGCCAACTTCCTCATCACGGCCTGGACTAACGCTGTCAATCTGACCGACGGCCTGGACGGCTTGGCCGCCGGAATCTGCACCATGATTTTTGGCGCCTACATTGTCATCTCGTTTTGGGCCTGGCGCCACGCTTGCCCCACGGCCGGCGGCGTTGGCGAGTATTGCTACACAGTCCGCGACCCGCTCGACGCGGCCGTGATCACCGCCGCCTTGGCCGGCGCCTGCCTCGGTTTCTTGTGGTGGAACGCCTCGCCGGCCCGGATCTTCATGGGCGATACCGGCTCGCTGGCCTTGGGTGGGGCCTACGCCGGCATGTCCATCATCACGCGCACCGAAATCCTGGCCGCGCTCATCGGTGGGCTGTTAGTGCTGGTGGTGCTGAGCGACATTATTCAGATTGGCTCGTTCAAGCTGACCGGTCGGCGAGTTTTCAAGATGGCGCCGCTGCACCACCACTTTGAGCTGTCCGGCTGGGGTGAGGTCACTATTGTGATTCGCTTCTGGCTGATATCGGTGTTATTTGTGGCTAGCGGTGTGGCGCTGTTCTACAGCCGCTGGTTGGTAGGTTCGGGCGGATGACGCCAGCTGAGTCTTGGGCCCAGCGCCGGGTCGCCGTGGCCGGGCTTGGTACCTCCGGCCAGGCCGCCCAGGCGCGTTTGACCGAACTAGGCGCGCAGGTCACAGGGGTAGATGACACCGAACCTGGCGCCATCAAATCCGACCAGCTTGACCTTGAGAAAATTGACCTGGTGGTGGCCTCACCCGGCTGGCCACCAAGGACGCCGCTTTTGGCCAAGGCCCAGGCCGCCGGGCTGCCGGTAATTTCGGAGGTCGAATTGGCTTGGCGCACCCGGGCCAACCGGCAGGCCAATTGGCTGGCCGTGACCGGCACCAACGGCAAAACCACCACAGTGACCATGCTGGCCGCCATGCTCCAGGCCGCCGGCCGGCGCGCAGTGGCCGCAGGCAACGTTGGTAACGCCCTAGTTACGGCCGTAGCCGACCCAACTATCAGCGATTTCGCGGTCGAGCTGTCATCTTTTCAACTCCACTTCACCTACTCGATGCAAGCCACCGCCGCCGTCATTTTGAACTTGGCGCCAGACCATATCGACTGGCATGGCAGCTACCAGGCCTACGGCGCGGCCAAGGCCCGCGTTTACCGCGGCGTGACCAAGGCCCGGGTTTTCAACCTCGACGATCCCGACTCCTGCCGGTTGGCGGCGGCGGCCGATGCCGGTCCATCGGTTCTAAAGGCAGGCTTTACTTTGGCGCAGCCCAGCCAAGGTCAACTCGGGCTGGTTGACGGTTTTCTCCTGGACAGGGCCTTTAGCCAGGGCCAAGAACTGGCCGCTCCGGCTGATTTAGCCCAGCTGGCCGGTCCCACCGGCCAGCTGCCCGCCCACACCCAAGCCAATGCTTTGGCGGCGGCCGCGCTGGGGCTAGCGGCCGGCATCGGGCCAAGAAGCCTGGCCCAAGGCCTTAGACAGATAGGCCCAGGCGCCCACCGCATCGAGGAAGTGGCGAAGCTAGGTGGTGTCGTTTACGTCAACGACTCGAAGGCCACCAACGCCCTGGCCGCTGCCACCGCGCTGGACTGTTTTGGCGACGGCCAAGTCGTCTGGATCGCCGGGGGCCAGGCCAAAGGGGCCCGTTTCGAAGAGCTGGTGGCCAGGTGCGGCGCCAAACTCAAGGCCGTCATTCTGATTGGGCTGGACCACCGCGAACTAGACCAGGCGCTTGACCGACACGCGCCCGGCCTGCCCCGTTGGGCAGTGTCGGGGCAGCAAACTGGATCGGTGATGGATCAGGCGGTGCAGCTGGCAGCCCAGGTGGCCAAAGCCGGCGATGTCGTCTTGTTAGCGCCTGGCTGTGCCTCAAAAGACCAGTTCTACTCTTACGAAACCCGGGGCCGGGCCTTCGTTCAGGCCGTCGAGGCACTGGCGGCGGGAGCGGGCTGATGGAAAACCGGCGAGCCCTGATCACGGCCTACTACATGATTTTGTTCTCGGTCGCCGCGCTAGTTGGCCTGGGCTTGGTCATGACTGTTTCAGCCCAGACCGTAACGGCCCTGGCGAACGATATGTCGCCCTACCTGCAGGGCCTGTATCAGGCTGTTTACGCCGCCATTGGCGTTGGGGCGGGCCTGGCCTTCGCCCACTTGCCGCCGCCGTGGCTGCGCCGGGTCGGCTGGGCGGCCATGATTGTGACCCTGGTGCTGCTGGGTCTGGTTTTGCTGATCGGTGAAATGCGAGGCGGCAACCAGAACTGGCTGACGATTGGCGGGCGAACGGTCCAACCGGCGGAGTTCGTCAAATTGGCTTTGGCCTTGTGGTTGGGGTCGGTGTTGGCTATGAAAGCCCCGACTTTAGGTTCCTGGGTCGACCTGATTGTGCCGGTGCTGGTGGTGGTGGCGCTGACCTTGGGCCTGGTCTTGGCCGGTGGCGATGCCGGCACGGCGGCGGTGATCGGCATTCTGGTGCTTGGCGCCTTGATCTTGGCCGGCGTGCCTTGGTCGAAGCTGGCCACGGTCATTCTAGTGATGGGTTCGTTGGCGGTGCCGGTGGTGATGCTGTCAAGCCATCGCCGGGCCCGTTTCGCCACCATGCTTGACCCAGGGGCCTGCACCGAGGCCGAAAGGCTGGGCCAATGCTGGCAGGTCTCTCAGGCCAAATACTCCCTGGCCCAGGGCGGGTTGCTCGGTCAAGGCCTAGGAGCTTCGCGGGCCAAGTGGTACCTGTCCCAAGCCGAATCCGATTTCGTTTTCGCCATCATTGGCGAAGAACTGGGTTGGCTCGGAGCCGTCACCGTACTGGTGCTATTTGGCCTGCTAGGAGTGGGTTTGTTCCGGGTGGTGCGGCTGCACCCCGACCGGTTTGCTCAGATCACCATTGGCACCGTTGGCTGCTGGATCATGGGTCAGGCCCTAGTCAACGTCGGTATGGTGGTCCAGGTGCTGCCGGTCATTGGCGTACCCTTGCCGTTCGTCTCCGTGGGAGGGTCATCGCTGGTGAGTTGTTTGGCGGCGATAGGTGTGGTGGTTGGTCTAATGCGAGGTAACCGGGAGGTGGCCCACGCCATCGCCCCGAAGTCCCGCCGAGCTTTGGCCACAGCCGGGGTGGCCGCCGTCTCAGGGCCCACGGTCCCGAGCCGTTCCGGGCCAAAGCGGGTCAAGGCGTGAAGGTTGTCCTGGCTGGTGGCGGCACCGCCGGTCACGTCAATCCGCTGCTGGCCACGGCTGGCGAGCTGCGCCGGCGCCAACCGGATTGCGAGCTGTTGGTGCTTGGCACCGAAGAGGGCCTGGAGGTTGATCTGGTGCCGGCGGCCGGGCTGGAGCTGGTCTGTATACCCAAAGTGCCTTTTCCCCGCTCGGTCAGTGGCCAAGCCTTGCGTTTCCCGGCCCGTTTCCGCCGGGCCGTGGCCCAGGCCAGGGGCCTGCTAGAGCAGTTTGAGCCCGATGCCGTAGTCGGCTTTGGCGGTTACGTCGCCACTCCGGCCTACCTGGCGGCCAGGCGACTAGAGATCCCGGTGGTCATCCACGAGGCCAACGCCCGGCCCGGACTGGCCAACCAGCTTGGGGCTCGGTTCGCGGCGCAGGTCGCCACCACTTTCCGGGCGACCCGCCTGCCGCGCGTCCACCTCACCGGAATGCCGATGCGGCCGGAGTTGGCCGGTTTGAACCGGGCCAAGGATCAGGCGGCGGCCCGGGCCGAGCTGGGTTTGGCGCCCGACCGGCTGACGTTGCTGGTGGCCGGCGGCTCGCTCGGTGCGGCCCATCTCAACCAGGCCATGACCGACCTGGCAGAGTCGCTGCTAGCAGCTGGGGTGCAAGTGATTCACACCACCGGCAGGGGAAAGGCGGCCGGTATCCATGAGGCCCTGGCCGGGGTTGACCAGGCCGAGCACTACCACACCTACGAATACTGCAACCGGATGGACCTGGCCATGGCGGCGGCCGATTTGGCGGTTAGCCGGGCCGGGGCCGGATCAGTTTGTGAACTGGCCTGTGCCGCCTTGCCCTCAGTGTTGGTGCCTTTGCCAATTGGCAACGGCGAGCAGCGTCACAATGCGGCTGATCTGGTTGAGGCTGGTGGGGCGGTACTGGTGACAGATGCCGCCTTCCCCAAATGGGCGGGCGAGAACTTGCTGCCCTTGCTGGTTGACGACAGCCGGCTGGCGGAAATGTCGCGGGCGGCGGATTCTGTGGCGCTGCGCCACGGGGCTGAACTCCTGGTCAACTTGGTCGAGGTTAGTGTTAGCGGCGGCCGGCGCGAGCGTGACTTCCACCTGATGGGTGCCGGTGGGGTCGGTATGGCGGCGGTGGCAGAACTGGGTCTGGCCAGCGGCTGGAAGGTCAGCGGTTGCGATGGGGTCGACTCTGAGCTGCTGCGACATTTGGCTTCGCTGGGCCTGGCCACATCGGTTGGTCACAGCCCAGACCACTTGGACCAGGTCACCACGCTGATTGTGTCCAGCGCCATCAAGCCAGATAACCCGGAGCTGAAGCTGGGGCGTGACAAGGGTCTGGAGGTTTGGCACCGTTCAGAGGCTCTAGCCGAGCTGGCGGCCGGCCGGCGCTTGCTGGCGGTGGCCGGCACCCATGGCAAGACCACCACCTCGGCCATGGCCGCCATGGCTCTAGCCAGCGCCGGCTTAGACCCCAGTTTCGCCATCGGCGCCGAGGTGTTGGGCCGGGGCACCGGGGCGGGCCTGGGTGCTGGCGACATTATGGTGATCGAAGCCGACGAATCAGACGGTTCGTTTTTGAACTACCGGCCCAAAGTGGCCGTGGTAACCAACGTCGAGGCTGATCACCTGGACCATTACGGCAACGCCAAAGCCGTTATGACAGCCTTCCAAGAATTCATCAGCCAGGTCGAAACCGCCGTCATTGGTGTTGACGACCCGGGTGCCAAACAGCTGGCCAGCTGGGCCAAACGACACTCAACGGCGGTTGTCACTTACGGCGCGGCGGCCAAGGCCCAGATCCGGTTGACGGACCTGCCAGGTAGGGAACTGGCCCTGTCCGGTCTGCTTGGCGAGGCCCAACTGGATTTGACGGTAAACGTGCCGGTTCCGGGTTGGCATATGAAATCCAACGCGGCGGCCGCCCTGATCAGTGCGGTCCTGCTGGGAGCCGAACCGGCCACGGCGCTGCGCGGAATTGAAGACTTTGCTGGCACCGGCCGGCGCTTTGAACTCAAAGCCCAGGTCGGTTCAGTTCGCCTTTTTGACGACTATGCCCACCACCCAACTGAGGTCAAAGTCACCTTGGCCGCCGCCCGTGAAGGGGGCGACGGCCGCCTGCTGGTGGTTTTCCAGCCTCATCTGTACTCCCGCACAGTTGCCTTCGCCAGCGAATTTGCCCAGGCCCTGGACCTGGCGGACCAGGTCTGGGTGCTAGACGTCTACGGTGCGCGGGAGGATCCGGTAGCAGGTGTTTCTGGTGCCACCATCACCGACTTGATGGATGGCAGCAAAGCAAGTTTTGAGCCGGATCGTCAAGCCGCTGCCCTGGCCGTAGCGGCGGCGGCTGGGGCCGGGGATCTGATCATGACCATGGGGGCGGGCGATGTCACCCAGCTTGACGGCGCCATCACCAAGGCCTTGGAGGAGCGATTCGGTCAGGCGGCCCAATGAGCCGCCTAGCCAGCTGGCTGGGACTGGGCCGGCCGCCGGCCGCCGAGCCCCCGGCCGGCCGCCCGGCCATGCCGCAGGTGGTCCGCCAGGCCGGCCCGCTGGTCAAGACGGGCCCCCAGGCGCCACAGCCGATCCGGTCAAAGCCAGCCAAGCAACCGGCCAAAAAACGGGCCCAGCCACCGGCCGAGCCTCAGACCCACCCGGCCTTTGTCAAACGCGCCAAAGCCGCCCGGCGAGCCACTTGGGCCCGCTTTGGGCGCTGGGCCCTGGCCCTGGGTATTCCGGCCGTGATCGTGGTGTTGTTGGTGGCCAGCCCGGTGGCGGCGGTGCGGCAAGGCGATATCAAAATCGAAGGCCTCGGTGGGGCAGTTAAGGCTGATGAAGTGGCTGAGGTTCTGCAAGCCTCGGTGGGCGTGCCCCTAATCCGTTTGAACACTAACCACCTGGCGGCCCAGCTCGAAGCTCTGCCGGCGGTCAAACAAGCCACCGTTTCCAAGTCCTGGCCCACTGGGCTGACGGTGAAACTGGTGCCCAGAGTGGCCGCCGCTGCGGTCAAAGACGGCGACCAGTACGTTTTGCTTGATGTTGATGCGGTCCAACTCGAACGGGTGGACCAGCCACCCGAAGGTTTGCCCCTAGTGACCGTGCCGCTTGAGGAGGGCTCCGGCCGGACTTTGCGTTCGGTTCTGGGTGTGGTGGTCTCCCTGCCACCCGAGCTAGCCGCCCAGCTGACCCAAGTCGGGGCCACCACCCAAGACGGCGTCGAATTGGTTTTTGGCGACGTCACAGTGGTTTGGGGTGACAATTCTGAAGCTGGGCTCAAAGCCGCCGCGGTTGAGCTTTTACTCAAGGACGGTGCCAAGTGGATCGACGTCACCGCACCGGCCCACCCCGTCACCAAATAGCCTTTGCCAACCCGCCCCTCAGCCGCCAGGTTGAGCTTTGGCAGACTTAGCCAAGGCTCAACCTGGCGGGAGGGGAGGGCGGCCAGGTGGCGTAGGGCCAGCGAATCCGCTGGGTCAACCGAGCCAAGCGACACGCGGCCCAGGTCATTGAGCTTGGAGCCGACCTGGCCTAGCGTCGAGGCGAAGATCCATATCCCTGCAACATTGGGAGGCAGAGCCGTGGCGGCACCCCACAATTACCTTGCCGTGATAAAGGTTGTCGGCGTAGGCGGCGGTGGCGTTAACGCCGTCAACCGCATGATTGAGGCCGGGCTGAAGGGAGTCGAATTCATTGCGGTGAACACCGACGCCCAAGCCCTGTTGATGTCGGACGCTGATGTCAAGCTGGACGTTGGCCGCGAGTTGACCCGAGGGTTGGGCGCTGGCGCCGACCCAGAGGTGGGACGCCGGGCAGCCGAGGACCACTCCGAAGATATCCGCGAGGTCCTAGAGGGCTCTGACATGGTCTTTGTCGCCGCCGGCGAAGGCGGCGGCACCGGTACGGGCGGCGCGCCGGTGGTGGCTCGAATCGCGCGTGAACTTGACGCCCTGACCGTGGGCGTGGTGACAAGGCCATTTGCCTTTGAAGGCCGGCGCCGGGCCGAACAAGCCGATGACGGCATCGAAAACCTGCGCGGCGAAGTCGACACCCTGATTGTCATCCCCAACGAACGCTTGATGCAGATTTCGGATCCTGGCATCTCGATCCTTGAAGCCTTCCGGCACGCCGACCAGGTCTTGCTCTCCGGCGTGCAGGGCATAACCGACCTGATCACCACACCAGGTTTGATCAACGTCGACTTTGCCGATGTCGAAGCCGTCATGAAGGGCGCCGGTTCAGCCCTGATGGGCATTGGCGCGGCCCGTGGTGAAGACCGCATGCTCAAGGCGGCCGAGATCGCCATTTCTTCGCCACTACTAGAGGCTTCGATTGATGGCGCTCACGGCGTTTTGCTGTGCATCCAAGGTGGCTCGGATGTGACGCTGGCTGAGGTGGCCCAGGCCGCCACGCTGGTCGAGGAGGCTGCCAACAAATCAGCCAACATCATTTACGGCCAAATCATCGATGACGCCTTGGCTGATGAGGTTCGTGTCACCGTCATTGCGGCCGGCTTTGACCGTTCCGATGCCAAGCTACCGCCGCTGGAAAAACCCGCCGCCGAGGCGGACACACCAAGCAGCGACGAAGCCAAATCTGCCGATAAACCGGAAGACTCCACTGGAGACAAACCAGCCGAAGACCAAACCGACCGGCCGGCCGGCGGCTTAAGCACGCCGGCAGCGGCCAATCAAGGCGCCACGCCACCGGTCGCAGCGCTGCCTGGTCTAGCCACGCCGGCGGCGTCGGTGGCGCCGTCGAGTCTCGCTGAGAAGGCTCCACCCCCGGGCGAAGACGAAGCCAATGGTCAGGATAAGGCCGAAGCGACAGGCGCCATGCCGACCGCGCCGGTGCCCTTGGCACCGGTCTTTGACCAGCTCAAGCGCCGGCATCAGACCAAGGCTGGCCCTTCAGATCTGGACGTGCCTGATTTCCTAAAGGATTGACCTCCGTCCTAGCCGGGTTCACCGGCGCCGAGTTAGACCTGGCCGCACCTGGGGCTTTAGCTGCCCTGGCGACGCGGGCCGGCTGCCCAGTGGTGGTGGCACGCCAAGTCCACGGCAGCGATTTGATTTGGGTCGAAGGCAGGCCAGCCCAAGCCGTGAGCGATGCCGGGACTGGCGATGGGTTGGCGACGCAGCGCCAAGGTGTGGCGTTAGTGGTCAAAACGGCCGATTGCGTTCCGGTCTTGCTGGCCGCCCCAACTGCCCCTCTCCCCGTGGTGGCTGCCGTTCACGCTGGTTGGCGCGGTGTTCTTGGGCGGATCGTGCCGCAAGTGGTGGCGCAACTGCGGGCCAAGGGGGTTGGGGCGATTGAGGCCGCCATTGGACCGGCTGCCTGTGGGCAATGCTACGAAGTTTCGGCCGAATTGGCTGGACGGTTTAGGGCCGCCGGGGAGATTGTCTCTCGCACCCGGCAGGGCACTCCTTCGCTCGAATTGGCTGCCGCGGTTGAACGGCAATTGCGGGCTAGCGGTCAAATCAGCCAGATTTGGCGTAGTGGCAAATGCACTATTTGCAGTGCCGGTTACTTCAGTTATAGGCGCCAAGGAACGGCGGCCGGGCGTCAATGCGGCTTCATCGCCATGTGGCCAAGTGACAACACGCCGGAGAAATTGCCGCCTAAGAGCGCCCTTGGCGCTTTAGGTTGGCGTTGGGCAACTTCCCCGCCCTGAATAGGAGAGAAATAATGGCTGGTTCGATGCGCAACGCAATGAGGCGGCTTGGCTTGGCGCCGGCCGAATCAGACGAGTACGTCGACTACTACGAAGGCAGCGAACAGCTGGCTGACGTCACCCCAATCAGTCGTGGCGTCGGAGGCTATGAAGCTCCAATGGCTGAGAGTGACGCGATGCACCGAATCGTGACAGCGCGCCCACGCGGTTACAACGAAGCCAAGACCGTTGGCACGCCGTATCGCGAAGGCGTTCCGGTGATCATGAACCTGACCGATGTGGTTGGCGAAGTTGACGCTCAACGGCTAGTCGACTTTGCCGGCGGAATGACCTATGCCCTGAGAGGCAGGCTAGAGCGAATCACTCAGCGAGTGTTCTTGCTGACGCCGGCCTCAGTCGAAATCTCCCAGGTCGAGGCCGCACCGCGGCGCGATTTCGACAGCGAGTAGCCGCATTGCATCTGGCCGGCGTAATAGTGCTTGCCAGTGCCCAGATTTACCTGTTGTTGCTGGTATGCCGCATGGTGATAGATCTGGTGATCTCGTTTGCGCGAGGCTGGCGGCCAAGGGGAATCGCGGCCGGCGCGGCTGAAATTGTCTTCGTTATGACTGATCCCCCAATCAAGTTGGTGCGTCGGTTCATGCCGCCTCTCAGACTCGGCGCGATTGCCCTGGATCTAGGTTTCATCGTCGTGGTGTTCGCCGTGGCTTTCGTGGCCTACCTGGGCGCGATAATGGCCTCAGGGTGACACCGACGGCCAGGCATAACGCACATTGGCCGTAGAATCGGCTAGCGTATAGACCTAAGTCAAAGCCCCTGGCGGGGCTCCGATACTTAAGGAACCAAAAATGGCGCAACTGACAGCAGATGATGTTGTCCTGAAGAAGTTTCAGCCCACCAAATTTCGTGAGGGTTATGACCAGGTCGAGGTTGATGACTTCCTGGACGAGGTCGCCGTCTCAATGCGCGAATTGGCGGCCGAAAACGAAGAGCTAAAGGCCAAATTGGCCGCGGCCGAGGCACGTGTGGCCGAGCTTGAGCGCGACGGCGCTTCGGCAAATCCCGGAACCCTGCCGCCGCCAGTGGCCCCGCCACCACCGCCACCCGAACCGGCCCCCGCCCCGCCACCCGAACCGGCCCCGGCCCCGCCACCACCGCCGGCCCCCGCCCCGCCACCACCGCCGGTACCGGCTCCATTCCAGGGGCGCGAGTCTGATTCTGAATCAGCCACCGGCATGTTGGCCTTGGCCCAAAAGCTGCATGATGAATATGTCCGGGCCGGTCAAGAAGAGGGCGACCAGATCTTGTCAGAAGCCAAGATGAAGGCCGCCACGATCATGCGCGAGGCTGAGGAAAGCTCGGCCAGGACGCTGGCGCAGTTGGAGCAAGACCGGGCTGTGCTGGAGCGCAAGATCGATGAACTGCGCATCTTTGAGCGCGACTACCGGACCCGGCTGCGGACCTACCTGGAGAACCTGCTGGCCGATGTCGACGGTCGCGGCCAGCCCAGCAGCGACCGGATCTGATCGCCCAAAGATAGTGGCGGCTGCGGCGCCTTTAGACCGCGGCTGGCTGTAGGCTGCTGCGAGTGAACCGACGCGCGCGGTCAAAGGCTCCCTTACCGGCCTGGTCCTTCCTAGTGGTGGTGGCTGGCCTGGTCTACGTAATCGACCAATACTCCAAGGCTTGGGCCCTGGAGGCGGTTTCGAACCGCCATGTCAATCTGCTGGGCAACTGGCTGGTGCTGCGCCTAAGCCAAAACCCCGGGGCGGCGCTGTCAATTGGTTCGTCCTTCACGGTGGTCTTCACCGTGCTGGCGGCGACGGTCTCAGTCGGCATCATCCTTTACGCCCGCCGGGTCCGCTCGCGCGCTTGGGCCATAGTCCTGGGACTGCTGCTGGCCGGCGCCCTGGGGAACCTGACCGACCGGCTGTTTCGCCCGCCGGCCTTTGGCCGCGGCCATGTGGTTGACTTCATCGCCTACGGTGACTGGTTCATTGGCAACGTGGCCGATATCGCCATCGTGGCAGCCATGGTTCTGATTATGATCGGTGCGATTCGCGGTATCCCCATGGCCGGGGAAACCCCGGCCAAACCGAAGGCGGCCCCTAAAGCCGGCCCTTCCGGCATCGGGCGACGGGCCGTTGCCAAGTCAGCTGGGAGATACGAACAAGACGATCCACCCGACATTATGCTCAGGCCGCCCAAACATGCGGCCGGAGAACCCAAGGACCTGCCCCACGAGTTGCCCGCCGAAGAGGCCGATGAGTCAGCCGAGGTGCTTTTCGACTTGCCGGGCCAGGCCCAGGCGGGCCAAGCAATTGATCAGCCAGACCCGCCGCCCAGCGGGGCTGAGGTGTCCCAAGGGGCCGGCGAGGGCCTGGCGCATCAGGACAATGACGAGGTCGAGGAGCAGATTGAGGTGCTCTTCCAACTGCCTGGTCAGGACGAGGCAGAGGTTTGATCCGCGAATTGCCGGTGCCAGAGTCACTGGCCGGAATGCGCCTGGACGCGGCGGTGGCGCGGCTAACCGGTCTGAGCCGGACCAAAGTGGTCGAAATGGCGGCACAGGGCCTAATCGAAGTCGAGGGCGAGGTGGTGGCCAAATCGGCTCGGTTAGAGGCCGGCCAGTGGCTGCGAGTCGAATTGGGCGACCAGGACACCCGCCCGGCGCCTGTGGTCGACTTGGCTGTGGTCTACGAGGACGATGACCTGGTGGTGGTCGACAAACCAGTCGGAGTAGCGGCGCATAAAGGTCCGGGCTGGGACGGGCCCACGGTGATCGGTTCGCTGGAGGCTTCCGGCCACAAAGTGGCAGCCTCCGGCCCACCAGAACGGCACGGTGTGGTCCAACGCTTAGACGTCGGCACCTCAGGGCTGATGATGGTGGCCAAATCCGAGGTGGCCTATTCGGTGCTGAAACAAATGTTCCGCCACCGCCAGGTCGAAAAGGACTACCACGGAGTGGTCCAAGGCCTGCCACACGACCTCATCGGCACCATCGACGCGCCAATTGGCCGGGTTCCGGGGGCTTTCAAGTTCGCCGTGGTGGCTGGCGGCAAACCGGCCGTCACACATTACGAGCTGATCGAGGCCTTCGCCGGGGCCTCGCTACTGCGAGTTGGCCTGGAGACGGGGCGGACCCACCAAATCCGAGTGCATTTATCAGCCATAGGTCACCCGCTGCTGGGTGACCCTTTCTACGGCGGCCAAAGCGCTCTAGCTGCTCGCTTGGGCCTAGAACGGCAGTGGCTGCACGCCGTTGGCCTGCGTTTTTCCCATCCGGTCACCGGCCTGCCAGTGCGGCTCGAAGCCCAATACCCGAAGGACCTGGAAGCCACCTTGGCTCTGTTGCGCGAGTCTTGAACAGCTCGCAGGCGGGGCCCATTTAGACTGGGTGGCTGTGTCACGCGGGGGGTCAGCTTCAGGTTTTGTCCACCTTCACGTGCACACCGAATACTCCATGCTGGACGGTGCCGCCAGGATCGATGATCTGCTAGATAGGGCGGTTGACCTGGGGCAAACGGCCATTGCCACAACTGATCATGGTTTTGTTTTCGGGGCCTATGAGTTCTGGTCGAAAGCCAAGGCGCGGGACATCAAACCGATTATTGGCCTTGAGGCTTATGTCACGCCCGGCACGGCCCGCCAGGATAGGACCCGGGTCTTATGGGGCGGGCCGGAGGACAAGGCCGATGACGTGTCGCAAGGTGGTTCCTACACTCACCTAACCTTGTTGGCCCGTTCGACTGCCGGTATGCACAACCTCTTCCGCTTGGCTTCACTGGCCTCGATTGAGGGCATGTTGTACAAGCCTCGAGCCGATAGGGAGTTGTTCTCCCGCTACGGTGAGGGGCTGATCGCTTTGAGCGGCTGCCCCTCAGGGGAAATCCAAACCCGTTTACGCCTAGGCCAATACTCCGAAGCCCTCCGGGCGGCGGGTGAACTCCAGGACATTTTTGGCCGAGACAACTTCTTTGTTGAAGTTATGGATCACGGCATTGAACTCGAAAGGCGGGTGGCCGGTGACCTGATCCGCCTGGCCAGTGATCTGGGGGCGCCACTGGTGGCGACCAATGACCTGCACTACACCAAGGCCGAGGACGCCGGTTCACATGAGGCGCTGCTATGTGTCCAGTCCGGCACCACTTTGGACAACCCAGACCGTTTCCGTCTGAGCGGCCAGGGCTACTACCTCAAGTCTGGCGAAGAAATGCGCCAGATGTTCCGCGAACTGCCCGGGGCCTGCGACAACACTTTGGCGATAGCTGAACGCTGTGAGGTTAAGTTCGCTGAGGCGCCGGGTAAGTACATGCCCAGGGCGCAGGTTCCAGCTGGCGAATCCGAAACCTCTTGGTTCATCAAAGAGGTCGAACGCGGCCTGCATTGGCGCTACGGCGGACAGGTGCCGCGGGCGGTGGCTCTGCGAGCCGCCACCGAAACCAAGGTCATCACCGACAAAGGCTACGAAGGCTACTACTTGGTGGTGGCAGATTTCGTCAATTGGGCTAAAACCCAGGGCATCCGGGTGGGACCTGGCCGGGGCAGCGGGGCTGGTTCTATGGCGGCCTACGCCATGGGTATTACCGAACTTGACCCTTTGGCCAACGGGCTGATTTTCGAACGCTTCTTGAACCCCGACCGCCCGTCGATGCCGGACTTCGACATCGATTTTGACGAGCGCCGGCGCGGTGAGGTCATCAAATACGTCTCCGACAAATACGGCAGTGACCGCGTCGCCCAAATCGTCACCTACGGCACCATCAAGGCCAAACAGGCTATGAAGGACGCAGCCAGGGTGCTGGGCTTCCCTTATGGCGCTGGGGAAAAAATGACCAAAGCATTTCCGCCGCCGGTGCTGGGAAAAGACATTTCGCTCAGTGCCGTTTACGACGAATCAAATGACCGCTACAAAGAGGCCGAGGAGTTCCGCCAACTAGTTGGCGCCGACCCTGATCTGGAAAAAATCCTGGAAACGGCTAAGGGCCTGGAGTCGCTAAAGCGCCAATGGGGGGTTCACGCGGCCGGCGTCATCATGTCTTCGGTGCCCCTACTTGACGTCATTCCGCTGCTGCGGCGGGAACAAGACGGCACAATCATCACCCAGTTTGACTACCCGGCCTGCGAAAAATTGGGCCTGGTCAAAATGGACTTTCTTGGCCTGCGCAACTTGACCATCCTCGATGATGCTTTGGCGGCGATCCGGCACAACGGCAAACAGCCACCGGTGCTGGAAGAACTGCCTCTTGACGATGGAGAGACCTATGTTCTGTTGTCCTCCGGCGAGACTTTAGGGGTTTTCCAGCTTGATGGTGGCGGCATGCGCTCGCTGCTTCGCCAACTCAAGCCGGACAACTTTGAGGACATCTCGGCCGTTCAGGCGCTTTACCGCCCAGGGCCAATGGGAACAGATACACACACCAACTACGCCTTGCGCAAAAACGGTCTCCAGCCAATCAAGCCGGTCCACCCGGAGTTGGCCGAGCCTCTGAAAGACGTCCTGGCCAGCACCTATGGCTTGATTGTCTATCAAGAGCATGTCATTTCGATTGCCCAGAAGCTGGCTGATTTCTCCCTTGGCCAGGCTGATTCGCTGCGGCGGGCCATGGGCAAAAAAGACAAAGCTGAACTTGACAGGCAGTTCAGACCGTTTTCCAAAGGCATGACCAAGCATGGTTACTCCCAAGACGCCATTGACACCATTTGGTCAATCTTGTTGCCCTTCTCTGACTACGCCTTCAACAAAGCCCATGCCGCCGCCTATGGCTTGATCAGTTACTGGACCGCCTATCTCAAGGCCCACTTTCCGGCCGAATACATGGCGGCCTTGCTCACCTCCACCCGTGGAGACAAGGATAAATCAGCCGTCTACCTGGCTGAATGTCGCCGCATGGGGATTACGGTGCTGCCGCCCGATGTCAATTCCTCTCAGGCTGCTTTCACTCCAGTGGGCGCCGACATTCGTTTTGGTCTCGAAGCGGTGCGGAATGTTGGCGCCGGGGTGGTCGAATCGATTGTCGAAGCCAGGGGGGCCAAGGGCCAGTTCACTTCGTTTCAGGATTTCCTCGACAAAGTGGCCGTTACGGTCTGCAACAAACGGGTGATCGAATCGCTGATCAAGGCCGGGGCCTTTGATTCGTTTGGTCACCCCCGCCGAGCCTTGCTGACGGTCTACGAAGAGGCCATCGACCAGGTCATCAACCTCAAACGGAACGAGGCGGCCGGCCAATTCGACCTATTCGGTGGGCTTGATGACCGGGCCGCCTTCAGTTGTGAAGTGCCCGATTTGCCGGAGTGGGACAAGTCGGTGGCCCTTGGTTTTGAGCGGGACATGCTGGGCATGTACGTCTCTGACCATCCTTTGCGTGGCTTGGCTGGCGGGCTTGAAGCGGCGGCCAGTCATGTCACACCGGAGCTGTCAGACCCAGAGACCACACCCGACGGCCGGGAGGTGACCGTGACCGGTCTGCTGACCCAGCTGGCCCGCAAGACCACCAAAAAGGGTGACATGTGGGCTACCGCCACCCTGGAGGATCTGCATGGTTCGGTCCAGGTGATGTTCTTCCCCAAGACCTACAAGCAGGTGGCCAGGGATTTGGCCGAAGACCTGGTGGTTGGCGTGTCCGGACGGGTTAACCGGCGGGACGAGGAGTTGTCGTTGTACGCCAGCCGGCTTGAGGTGCTCAAACTACACCCCGAAGGTCAAACCGCCCGGCCAGTTGAGATCACACTTCCGGCCAACCGGGTCAACGAAGCCATCGTGGCTCAGTTGCGGCTTGTGCTGGCTTCCCATCCCGGCGACAGCGAAGTCTGGCTCCGCCTGACCAGACCCCATGGCACCACTGTGCTCAGACTCAATCACGGCATCAGAGTCAAATACTCAACCGAGCTCTTCGGTGACCTCAAAGGCCTGCTGGGGGAGCGTTGCCTGGGGTGAAGCCGGCCTGGCTGGCCTTGGGCAGCCAGGGCCTGGCGGGTTTGGTGCTGGGCCAGGTTTGGGCTTACTTGGCGCCGCAGCCGCAGGCTTTTTGGACAGGCACAACTTGGGCGGCTATGTACGATGTCGGCTTTAGGGCTGCCGCTGACAGCCTCTTTGCCGTCCTGGGCTTGGCGGCCGGTCTGGTGGTTGGGTTCTATCTGGCGGCCGTGGCCAACCGGGTCCAGCCGGTTCGCCGCCTGGCCTGGTGGCTTTTGGGTGCGCTGGTTGGTTCGGGGCTGGCCTATGTCACCGGCATGTTGGTGACCGGCTCGTTTGGGCCGGTCCCAACGACACGTGACCTGGTCAGGGCTCCACTTGGCCTTGATGCCTACGGCGTGATGCTGGTTTGGCCGGTCGCGGCAATGTTGGCGCCAGCCCTGGCGACGGCTCTGCGCTGGCTGTTCTCCCGGTCGACGGCCGCCACCGAGGTCGACCCCCCAGGCCCACCGTCCCCACCAATCCCGCCAGGTTGAGCCTTGGCACAACCTGCCACCCGGCCCTCCACCAACACCCGCCAGGTTGAGCCTACGCATAAGGTCCCCACCCGCCACCCGGCCCTCCACCAACACCCGCCAGGTTGAGCCTACGCATAAGGTCCCCACTGGCCAGGTTGAGTTTTGGCATAACTTGGTTATGCCAAAACTCAACCTGGCCGGGAATGGAGGTGTGGGCTGCGTCTTTGGTGCGTCGCCACAGGGGTGTGTGGGGCGGCCTAGACTGGGCGGCGTGATGAGAAGAATCGATCTGCGTGGGGTCGGATTGACGCCGGAGGTGTTGGCCCAGGCCTTGCCGCGGGCCGAAGTCGACGTCGAGGCAGTTCTAGACCAAGTGCGGCCCTTGATGGCAGAAGTGGCGCAGCGCGGCCAGGCGGCCCTGATCGAGCAAGCTGAGCGCTTTGACGGCGTTGTCCCGCCAACGATCGAGATCTCAGCCGAGCGCTGCCAGGCAGCCCTGGATCGGCTTGACCGGGGGGTCAGGCGCGGTCTCGAGGTCGCCATCGAACGCACCAGGGTGGTCCACCGAGCCCAAATCCCGCCGGACCTGGAAGTCGAGCTGGCTGACGGGGCCAAGGTGGCTCAGCGCTGGATTCCGGTCGAACGGGTTGGACTGTACGTGCCTGGGGGTCTGGCGGTATACCCCAGCTCGGTGGTTATGAACGTGGTGCCAGCCCAGGAGGCTGGCGTTGGCCATTTGGCGGTCGCCAGCCCGGCCCAGGCGGACCACGGCGGACTGCCGCATCCGACCATCTTGGCTGCCTGCGCCATGCTCGGAGTTGACCAGGTCTTGGCGGCTGGTGGCGCCGGCGCCATCGCCATGTTTGCCTATGGCATTGCCGGCCTGGTCCAACCGGTTGATGTTGTCACTGGCCCGGGCAATATCTGGGTGGCTGCGGCAAAACGCCTAGCCCTGGGTGTGGTCGGTATCGACGCCGAGGCCGGTCCCACCGAAATCGCCATAGTTGCCGATGGCAGCGCTAACCCGGACCACATTGCGGCCGACCTGGTGGGCCAGGCCGAGCACGACCCGTTGGCGGCTTCAGTGCTAATCACAACCAGTCCCAGACTGGCCGATGAAGTTGATCAGTTGACCGAGGCCAGGAGCCAGGCCACCAAGCACGCCGCCAGGGTGAACCAGGCCCTGACCGGGCCGCAATCAGGTTTGGTCATAGTCAGCGACATGGACGCGGCAGTTGAGGCGGCCAACCGCTATGCCGCCGAACACCTCGAAATCCAGACCGCCAACGCCAGCCAGCTGGCCGAGCGAATTCATTCGGCCGGCGCCATTTTCGTGGGCGCTCACACCCCGGTACCGCTCGGGGACTACCTGGCCGGATCCAATCACGTCCTGCCAACCGGTGGCACTGCCCGGTTTGCCAGTGGCCTGGGTGTAACCTCCTTTCTCAAGTCGGTCCAACAAGTCACCTACAGCCAAGCCGCCCTACAGCAAGTCGCAGCTCATATTGAAGCCTTGGCCAAGGCCGAGGATCTTCCGGCCCACGGCGAGGCGGTTGGGGCAAGGCTGAAGGACAACAGCTAGTACCGGCGCGCCCCTGGGGGCGCGCCAGCCAGTCAGTGGCTCTTGTGGTAGTTGGGAGCCTCGACCACCATTTCGATGTCATGCGGGTGAGACTCTTTGAGACCGGCCGCGGTGATGCGGATGAATTGGCCTTTGTCTTTGAGCTCGGCGATCGAACGGGCGCCAACGTAGAACATCGATTGGTGCAGCCCACCAACCAGCTGGCCGGCGACGGCACTGAGCGGCCCGCGGTAGGGCACTTGACCCTCGATGCCCTCAGGCACCAAATCGTCGTCGGAGGCGACATCGGCCTGGAAGTAGCGGTCCCTCGAATATGACCGTTGGCCGCGTGAGGCCATTGCCCCGAGCGAGCCCATGCCGCGGTAATGCTTGAACTGTTTGCCCCGGACAAACACCAATTCGCCCGGCGATTCATCGCAGCCGCCCAGCAGCGAACCCAGCATTACCGTCGAGGCCCCGGCGACCAAAGCCTTGGCGATGTCACCGGAGTACTGGACACCGCCATCGGCGATAACCGGCACGCCAGCCGGCTGGCAAGCCTTGGCAGCCTCATTGATGGCCGTCAACTGGGGCACGCCCACGCCGGCCACCACCCGCGTGGTGCAAATCGAACCGGGCCCAATACCGACTTTGACACCGTCCGCACCGGCTTCGACCAGGGCCTGGGCGCCGGCCCGGGTGCCAACGTTGCCGCCAACAATGTCAACCCCGCGGGTGGCCGGGTCGGCCTTGAGCCGGGCGACCACATCAAGCAGGGCCTGAGTGTGGCCGTGGGCGGTATCCACCACCAGCAAATCGACCCCGGCCTCGATCAAGGCCTGGGCCCGTTCCATGGCGTCGCCAAAAAACCCCATGGCGGCGCCAACTCGCAGCCGGCCGTCTGCGTCCTTGGCGGCGTTGGGATACTGCTGGGCTTTGACGAAATCCTTGACCGTGATCAGGCCTTTGAGACGGCCGTCAGAATCGACGATCGGTAGCTTCTCGATGCGGTGTTTGGCCAGCAGGGCCTCAGCGGCTTCGGGGCTAACCCCAACTGGTGCGGTCACCAGTGGCTGTGGCGTCATAGTTGAGCCCACCGTCCGGCTGGTGTATTCCGACCGGGGCACAAAGCGCAGGTCACGGTTGGTGATGATGCCAACCAGCACGCCGCCGCTATCGAGCACCGGCAAGCCGGAAACACGGTATTGGCCGCATAAGGCATCTAGTTGGTCCAAGGTGGCTTGCGGCGAAACCGTTAGCGGGTCGGAAACCATACCGGATTCTGACCGTTTGACCCGGTCAACCTGGGCGGCTTGGTCGGCGATGGGCAAGTTTCGATGGATCACGCCAAGGCCGCCGTGCCGGGCCATGGCCACGGCCATACGGGCCTCGGTGACAGTGTCCATGGCTGATGAAACCAGCGGCACATGCAGAGAGATATTGCGCGAAACCAAGCAGTCGGTTGACACTTCGGAGGGCATGACATCGCTGTGACCAGGCATCAACAGGACGTCACCAAAGGTCAGGCCTTCGTCGATGGACAACTTGGACCCGGCGGCCGGGCCCTCAACCGAGCGTGGTTCCACGCCCCCAATGCTAGCGCCGCCAAACGGCCCGGCAGTGGAAGGCCAAACAGGCTGGAGGGTATCTTGGGCGCATGGAGCAGGCCCCACGACCAGACGAACTCGCCCGTGCTAGAGCTATGGTTGACCAGGTCACCGGCGCCTTTACCAGCCGCGTGATTGGCCAGGAACGCCTGCGCTGGTCCCTTTTGATCACCATGGTGGCCGGCGGCCACATTCTGGTCGAATCAGTTCCGGGCCTGGCCAAGACCACGGCCGCCAAGACTCTGGCCGCAGCTTTCGACGCTTCCTTCGCCCGGATCCAATGCACCGCTGATCTAATGCCGAGCGATATTGCCGGCACCCAGATCTACGACTACACCAAAGGCAGCTTCAATACGGTGATTGGTCCGGTCAGAGCCAATTTTGTGTTGGTCGACGAGATCAACCGGGCCAACGCCAAAACCCAGTCTGCCCTGCTTGAGGCGATGGAGGAGCGCCAAGTCACCATCGCCGGGGAGAACCATGCCTTGCCTGATCCGTTCATGGTTGTGGCGACCCAAAACCCGATTGAACATGAGGGCACTTTCGAGCTGCCGGAAGCCCAGGTTGACCGCTTCTTGCTGAAAGAGGTCATGACCTACCCCGACCTGATGCAAGAAGTCGCCATCATGGAGCGCATTGAGACGACCGACTACCGCGACGAGGCGGCCGTGCGCACGGCTTTTGGCGCCCAGGACATTGCCTACCTGCAGGCCTTGGCCCGGCGGGTCTACGTCGATAGGGCGATCAAGGACTACATTTCCCGCCTGGTGCTGGCCACCCGTGAGCCGGGCCGGTTCATCGATCCGGTTCTGGCCAATTGGGTCGAGCTGGGCGCCTCACCGCGGGCCTCAATTGGCTTCCTCAAGGCTGGGCGGGCCCTAGCCTTGCTGGTTGGCCGCGACCACGTCCTGCCGGAAGACATCCATTTCCTGGCCAAATCCGTTTTGCGCCATCGGATTTGCTTGACCTACGAGGCGGTGGTCCAAGGCGTTAGTCCTGAACAGGTGATCGACGCGGTCTTTGCCGCCACGCCGACCCCCTAATCGCTATGCAGACAACCATGGATTCGGTCCGGCGTCTCTTCGCCGACCTGGCCAAACGGCCTGTGCGCACGGCCCTGGCCGGAGCCTATGCCTCTGTCTTCATCGGTCGTTCGCTCGACTTCGAAGACTTGCGCGAATATGTGCCAGGTGATGACGTCAAGGCAATCGACTGGAAGGCCACGGCTCGCTCGCCCCGTGTGTTGGTGCGCCGGTCAGTGGCGGAGCGTCGCCACCACCTGGTACTAGTAGTTGACACCGGCCAAGCCATGGTCGCCACTGCCCCAGATGGCCAAGCCAAATCAAATCTGGCTGGAGCCATGGCCGGTGTTTTTGCCCTGCTGGCCCTGGCCCATGGTGACTTGATTTCGGCCTATTGGGGAGATGCCAACCAGCGTTGGTCACTGCCGCCGCGTGGCCGGGCCGCGCACGGTGACCTGCTGTTGAAAAGCCTCAACCTGGCCTGGTCCAACCAGCCCGGCGCCTCAGCCATCGACCAGGTTATGGACAAGGCCACCAAAACGTCTCGCCGGCGGGGCGCGGCGATTGTCATCAGTGACAACACCGGCCTTGGGCCGGGCAGCGAACAGGGCCTTCGCCAACTCCAGCTTCTCCATGAGGTCATGGTGGTCCGAGTGGCAGACCTGGCACCGGCTTCGCCCCTGGCAGCCGGCGCGGTCGACCTGATTGACGGTTTGACTTTTGGTGAGGCTATTCGCGGGGGTCAGGCCGCGGCTGAACAGGCCCTGGCCCTGGATCTGGTGGAAAATCGCGATATGACCGGCAAACTGGCCGCCATGGGCATCGCCACCGTCCGCTTGGCGGCTATGGACGAAGTTTTGTTCAAGGTCATCGAAATCCTCGAAAGGCACCGGCATGTGGCGCGCTGAGGCTGACCTGCCCGGCGCCGTAGTGCCGCCGCTGGGTTACAGCCAGGCCTGGCTGTTTGGCGGCATTGGGCTGGTCTTGGCGACCGGTGTGATGGTGCTGGCGGCCTTCTGGTTGACCCGCCGCCGCCCAGAGCCTCAGGGGGCCCCAGCCAATCAGGCAGCGGCCTCTCCGCCGGCCGATCCAGCCTGGGCGTTGGCCCAGATCGACAGCATTGAACGGGCCTGGAGCGTCCAGCTTTTGTCCTTCCGCCAAGTCCACCACCAGTTGTCTGCTGTGGTCAGGGCTTGTGCCAGCGACCAGTTGGGCCTGCCGGCCAGGCAATTGACCTTGCATGGCTTGGAGTCGGCGGGCAGGCCACAATTGGGCCAGGTGGCTGTGTTGGTGCGGTTTTTGTATCCGGCCCAGTTTGGCCTGAAGGCGGCCAGTACCGTGCCCGATGCCGTCTACCGGGCCCGTCAGGTGGTGGCACAGTGGCTTTGACTTGGCCTTGGTTGTTCTTGGTGGGTTTGGCCGCCATTGTCGTGGCCGGCGTCCTTGGCTACCGGCGTCCCAGCCGGCACCCCAGTCCGGGCCAGGCTGTGCGCCTGGCCGGCGCCGCCAAATACCTCGACCTGCCGGCCGTCAAGGCTGGGATTGATCGCGGGCGGCGCAGCGCCATCGCCACCTTGGTCTTGGCGGCAGTGACAGCCTCCGGGGCCACCTTGGTGGCCGCCCGGCCGGTCGAACGGCAGGACATCACAGCCGAGGTGCGCAACCGTGATGTTGTCTTATGTCTCGATGTCTCAGGCTCAATGGCAGAAACCAACCTTGGCCTAATCGAGGCCTACCTGGCGCTGGTTGAAGGCTTCAGGGGTGAGCGGGTGGCTCTGTCGATTTTCAACGCCCGGTCAGTTACGGTTTTCCCGCTGACAGACGACTACGACTTTATGCGGACCAAATTGGAAGAGGTCAGTAGAATGATCGAAGCCTCGCAGGAGGATTTCATCGGTTCACTTGCTCTACTGGCCACGCTTGATCCGGTTGGCGACTATTCGTCACTTATTCCAGACGGCCTGGCGACCTGTGTCCTAATGTTCGACAAACAAGACGAACAACGCTCGCGGTCGATTGTCTTTGCCACCGACAATGAACTCAACGGCACGCCTTTGGTGACCATGGCCGAGGCCGTGGCCTACGCCAATCAAATGAAAGCCAAGGTCTACGCCATAGACCCGGCCAGCGAAATCTCCAGACTCGAGGCCCGCGAGCTGGAAGAAGCCGCCCTAGCCACCGGTGGGCAGTTTTTCGACGCCTACGATCTGGACACTATCGACGAGGTCATCAGGCGAATCGCGGCTGAGCAGGCCGCACCGATCAAACTGCCGCCGCGCACCGTTGTGACCGACCTCCTGGGCCTGGGGGCCTGGCTGATCGGTCTTGGCACAGTGGCTTTGGTGGTGGTCCTAACCTGGTCAGTGGGCCAGGTCAGGAGGCGGCGTGATTAGCCCTTTGTGGCCGGCGTGGCTGGTCATCACATTGGTCGTTTTGGCTGCCGGGGCCCTGGTCTGGGTAGCCCTGAAGTCGCGCTTGGGTGGACGCTGGATCGAATTGGCACGCCGGGGGGCGATAGTGGCGTTGGCCGGAGTAATTGTGCTAAACCCGCAGTCAACCGCCGGTGTCAAAGCCGATTCGCAAAACCTCGACGTCTTTTTGGTGATCGACAATTCGATTTCCATGACGGCCGAAGACTACAACGGTGATTCGCCTCGCCTGGCCGGTGTGAACCAGGACATCGAAGACCTTTTAGCGGCCCATTCTGGGGCCAGGTTCTCGGTGGTGTGTTTTGCCAATACGGCCAGTGAACGTCTGGGACTAACCACAGACGCTTTGGCCGTGATGTCAGTGGTGGAGACGATCAAGCCGCCGCCAGAACCCTATGCCGGCGGAACCTCGATTGACGCGCCGCTGAAGTTGATGGCGCAAGTTATTGGCCGGGCGGCCGAGGCCAACCCTGGACGCGGCCGCCTGGTCTATTTCTTTTCCGATGGCGAACAAACCCGTGGGGCCAGAGTCAAATCTTTTGGCGAGCTGAAGGATCTGGTCAACGGCGGAGCGGTTTTCGGTTATGGCAGCGAGCAAGGTGGCCGCATGCCTGCCTCTGACGGTCTGGGTGGGCCCTTCACGCTTGACGCCCAAAGGCAGGCCGCCCTTTCCCGCATCGACCAGGCCGCCCTGGCCAAGATCGCTGATGAGGCCGGCTTGGGTTACCACCACCGGACCGAGCCCGGCGGCGTTGACAAGCTGGTGGCAACCGGGTCGTGGACCTCGCTTCCTGGTTCAACAACCGTTCAAGGCAGCCGATCCGTGGCTTGGCCGGCGGCAGTAGTGCTGTTGGGGCTGTGTCTTTGGGAGGTGGCGGCGGCGGCCGGGTGGTGGCGGCGGGCCAACCAACTGGCCCAACGGGCCAAGGTGGTCACTAAATGACCCGGCGCAGACGGCGGCGAGCCCTACTGCTGGTGGCGGCGGCGCCTTTGATGGCGGCGCTTTGGCTAGGTGGGGTCTTCGCCTTAGGGGCACGCGGCGTCGACCGCTTCGAAGCCCAAGTACCGGCCGCAGCCGAACAAGCCTTCTCCCTGGCCTCGAAACTGACGCCGGCCGAGCGGTTCAAAGCGCCATATGGCCAGGGCACGGCCAAGTTGGCACAAGGCCAACTGGCCGCGGCTGAGGCCCTGCTGCGTCAGGCCCTGGAGCTGGTGCCGGCCGGCGAACAGTGCCTGGTTCGGGTCAATTTGTCCCTGGCGATTGAGGCCCAAGGCGACGATGTTCTCAATACCGCCACCAACGCCGTCTTCCAAGCGGCGGTTGACCCGGACACGGTGGTTGGCCCAAATGACTCCCCGGCGCTCAAACGCTACAAAGATGCGCTGGCCGTGTTGCTGGACGGCGACTGCGGCCGTTTATCCCGTCCGGACGCCGCTACCAAGCAAACCGCCGCCTTGGCGATTGACCGTCTCAGGCAAAAGATCAGGCAAGCCGAAAAGGCCAGCTCCCAACCCAGTCCCAGTCCGCAGCCAAGCCCCAGTCCAACCGAACCGCCTGAAGAGGAAGGCGGTCCGTCCGATGACCTGCTGGACCAGCTGAGGGATCGAGAAAGGCAAGGCACTGAGCAGCTTCATCAAGGCCAAGACTTGGATCGTATTTGGGGTTCGGAGGGTGATTTGGGTAGGCGTCCGCCCGGCACCGACCCATCGAGACCTTGGTGAACAGCCTGGTCCCAAGCCCTGACACCCAAGCCCTGACACCCAAACCCTGACACCCAAACCCTGACACCCAAACCCTGACCAGCCCCGAACCTCGACCACACCCCTTTCCGCGAGGTTGAGCCCTGGCATAATTCCCACCGGCCGCACAACTCAGCCACCAGAGCCAGCCCCACAAGTCACCGGGAGCCAACCCCCGACCACTGTCTTTTGCCGCCAGGTTGAGCCCTGGCATAATTCCCACCGACAGTCCACCAATCACCGTTTTCGAACCCAGGGCAGGCGAAATGACAGTTATCCAATGGGGCATTTGGGCTACCGGCTTGATCGCCCAGGATTTCACCAAGGATCTTCAAACCAGTGGGCACAACGTTGCGGCTGTTGGTTCGCGACAGATCGACCGGGCCAGGGCTTTCGCCCAGCAGTTCGACCTGCCCAAGGCCCATGGCAGTTTGGAAGACCTGGTGGCCGACCCGGCGGTCGATGTGGTCTATGTGGCCAGTCCACATCCCTTCCACCTTGAGGCGGCCTTGGCTGCGGTTGAGGCGGGCAAGGCAGTGCTGGTTGAAAAACCTTTCACGCTGACAGGGGAGCAGGCGCGCCAACTGCGGCAGGCCGGCATCGGCCGGGGTGTGGTTGTGATGGAGGCGATGTGGACGCGCTTCTTGCCCCATTACCGCTACCTGCGCCGCCTGGTGGACCAGGGACAAATCGGTGATGTCCTGATGGTGGCGGCGGACCACACCCAATCGCTGCCAACTGAGGCCAGCCATCGCCTCAATGACCTCAAGCTGGGCGGTGGCGCGCTGCTTGACCTTGGCGTCTACCCAATCTCGTTGGCTTATGACTTGTTGGGGCCACCATCCAAAGTGGCGGCCTCGGCCACCTTCAAACCAACCGGCGCTGACGCCCAGGTGGCCACGGTATTTGACCACGCCGACGGCCGGCGGTCCTACACCCTGAGCGCATCGAACGCCCAGGGCGCCAACCGCGCCACCATCATTGGCAGCCAGGGCCGGGTCGAGTTGGAGCGGGTTTGGTACATGCCGACCACTTTGCGCCACTACGACGCAGCTGGTCAACTGGTTGAGACCTGGGACCAGGCGGTAGCCGGCCGCGGTATGCAATTCCAAGCCGAGCACCTTGAACAACTGATGGTCGCCGGCCCAAGCGACTCGCCCATTATGCCCATGGACCAGTCGGTGGCGATTATGGAACTACTTGACCAAATCCGCTCCATCATTGGGCTGAAGTACCCGTCAGAAGGCAACTAACCGGGGCTAGTTGCCGCCTCCCCGGGTAGCCGGCCGGCCAAAACGACCAGGGCCAGGTGCGCAAGGTGACGCGGGGCCGCCTAGGACTGGCCACTGTCGTTGGGTTTTGTTGCCCTCGCCTAGACTAGGTCGATGGTCGACTGGATTATGGCCCAGCACTTCGCTGTGGCCGCCATCACCCTGACGGTGGTGGCCGCTGTCCGGTCACAATGCACCTACTGGCTGGGCCGGGCCGTGCGGTCCGGCGTGGTCAAATCCGCCTGGGCCCAGCGGCTAAGCGCAGACGGTGGCTCCAAAGGCCGGCGTTGGTTGGAGCGGCGAGGCTGGCCCATTATCCCGTTGAGCTTTTTGACTATTGGCCTGCAAACCGCCGTCAACCTGGCCGCCGGCCTGGTCGGTTGGCGCTGGCCGCGCTACACCCTGGCTGCCATTCCTGGTTGGATCGCCTGGGGTGTTATCTACGCCGCCGGCGGCCTGGCCATCTTTGGCGCCCTGATGGCCCTGGCCAAGGATTCGCCGATGCGGGCGGCGGCGATAATCCAGTTGGTGGTCTGCCTGATCGTGGCCGGGCTCTACATTGTCAGCCGGCGCCGGGCGTCTAAGGGCTAAGCCCGCTAGGCCCCACCTCATTTTTTTGCGAGGTTGAGCTTTGGCATACTCCGATTCTGCCGAGGCTCAACCTGGCGGGTGATGGGGCTGGTTAGGGGTGGGTTTGTGCGAGAGCTCAACCTGGCGGGTGATGGAGTTGGTGAGGGCGGGTTTGTGCCAAGGCTCAACCTGGCGGGTGATGGAGTTGGTGAGGGCGGGCTTGTGCGAGAGCTCAACCTGGCGGGTATTGGGGGGCTGGTTAGGGGTGGCGAAGTAGGGCGGCGGCGACAGCTCGTTCGAGGTTGATGGCGGTGTGGCCGATGGCGGCCGCGAGGTTGGGTTCGTTGGCGGAGATGGCCTCGAGGCGGTTAAACGGGCTGGGACCAGCTAGCTGAACCTGGCCCGCGAAAGCCCAAACCTCGGTGTGATGGCGTCTGGCCAGCTCAGCCACACCCCAGGGCGTTTTGCCGCCGGCAGTCTGGGCATCAATCGACCCCTCGCCAGTTAGGACCAGCCTGGCCCCGGCGATCAGTTCTTCTAGGCCAGTGGCTTGGGCCATGACCTCGACTCCGGGCCGGGCTTGGGCACCGAGGCAGGCCATCAGGGCTGCGGCCATACCGCCGGCAGCGCCGGCCCCAGGCGCCATCGCCACCGGCCGGCCGGTGGCGGCTTTCAGCAGCTCAGCCAGGTGGCCGATGGCCTGGTCGAGCCTGGACAGCTCGTCTTCACCAACACCTTTTTGTGGACCAAAGACATAGGTGGCGCCGTGTGGACCAGTTAGGGGGTTGGCCACGTCGCAGGCCAATTCGACCTCGACCTGGCGCCAGCGCGGGTCCAGCCCTGAGCAGTCGACCCGGGCCAAGGTGGTCAGGGCGGCGGCGCCGGGCGGCAGAGGCCGGCCGGCGGCATCGGCCAGGTGCACGCCCAGCTCTTGCAGCAGGCCGGCGCCGCCGTCATTGGTGGCGCTACCACCTAACCCAACTACGATTCTCCCCGGCCTGGCTGGTCGTGTTTTGGCCGGTGAGGCTGGCTTTTCCAGCGTCGGCCTGACCAGGTCAAGCCCGGCTGCCAAGAGCTGGCCGACCCCCCGGCTGCTAGCTCGCATGACATCGCGCTGGCTAGGTGGGATCAGGCCCAAGCCGACCGCCTGGGCCACCTCAACCACGGCCACCTGCCTGGCTGGGGCCCATCCCAAATCGGCCACGATTGGCTGGCCCAGGGCGTTGGTGGCTGGGACCTTGACCGTCTGGCCAGCCCAGGCCGCGGTCAGGAGGCGGCCCAGGCCCTCGCCGCCATCGGACATGGGAACCAGGTGACAACGGGCCTGAGGCCAAGCCGCCAGAACCCCACGCGCCATGGCCGCGGCGACCTTGTCCGCCTCAAGCGCCTCCTTGAACGAATCTGGCGCCACCACGACCACCGGCCCCACCTCGCTACCAGGGTCAGGGGCATCAGGTTTCTGCGTGGTTTGAATGAGGCCTTCGATCCCCTCAGTTTGACACAGACATAGACCGGGCCCAAGACGGCTGGGCCGGCGGCGGACAAGCTCGTCCTGATCGGTTTCCTCGATGTCACCTTGTGCCCGCTGCCTGGTGCGGTATGTTGCTTCTTTGGATGCTCCGACCGGAACCGCCCGCCAATGTCGATTCCCGATCACCCAAGGAGACAGTGTGGCCAACTCGTATGCCGACCTGCGGCGACAGCTTGACGCCCTTGCGCAGGAAAACGATCAGATCGAAGCTCTGGTTATGGTCGGGTCCAGGGCCATTGGCGAGGCCGACCAGGCGGCCGATCTAGACGCCGTGGTGGTGTCGAGTCAAGCCGACGAACTGTTGAACTCGCTGCGCTGGCTGGTACCGCTGGGTCAGATTTGGGCTTACTCCCTGGACAAGGTCATGGGCACTGTGCCGATGTTGTCGCTGCTCTTCGACGATGCCATGGCCCTGGATCTGGTGATAGTGCCGCCGGCGGCCCTGGAGGCGGGTGAGCAGGCCGAGGCCCTCGGCCAGATCCTGGGGCGGGGTCACGCTGTGGTCAAAGACAGTCTTGGCCTAGACCAGAAGCTGGCCAAGATGGCCAGCGAAAAGACCGACCGCCCCCATCAAAAAGAGTTCTCCAACGCGGTCGCCCAATTCTGGATTGACGCGGTTAGGGCGGCCAAATGGTTAGACCGCGGCGAGCTTTGGACGGCCAATCAGGTGATCGAGTGCCGGTTGAAATCCCTGTTGATCCGGATGGCGGCCTGGCGGGCCAAGGCCACCCATGGGCCGGCCTACGACACCTATTGGGATGGCCGGCGGCTGGAGGAGTGGGCCGGGCAGCGAACCTTGGAGGATCTGGCCAGTTGCCCACCTGGATCTGACCCCGATTCGCTGCGTCAAGCCTTATTCAACACGATGGATGTTTTTCGCCTGGCGGCCGTTGAAACTGCCAGCCGTTTTGGCTTGGACTACCCCGAGGCGGCCGACCGAAAAGCCACCGTGTGGGCCCGCACCTGGCCCTAAGGGGCTGGCCGGGTCCTTTGGCCAGGTAAAGCGCCTGTTCTTGGCCCTGCCGATGGTTTCTACCTAGCCGTCCGCAGACTCTTTCACCTGCTAATTGATCTGCCCGTTAGGGTTAGTAATGGCTGGTCGCACATGGGTAGTGCACCGGTTGCACAATATGGGAGGGACAATGAGGACGTGCAGCGTCGCGGCACGGTTTTTGAGTGCCGCCGCTGCTGGCGCCGTTGGTCTTTTTGGCCTGGTCCTGACCTTCGCCGCGCCGGCCGGGGCCCTAGGGGATCCCACCTGTGACATCCAGGCGCAATTCGACTATTACTCGGCTGTGGAATTGACCGGCGGCTGCCAGTCAAGCGAACCAATCGTGGTCAATCACGACCTGACCTTGAGCGGCGACGAGGTCTTTTTCGACGGTGGCCTACGCCTTGAGTCTGGCGCCTCGTTGATGGTCGAGACGGGCATGGAGCTGTACGGGTCGGTTTCGGTCGCCAGCGGCGCCACCCTTTGGCTTTACGGCGGCAATATCACCCTCAATGGCACCCTCATGGTCGAAGAAGGCGCCTTGGTCTTCATCGAATCCACCGGGGATCCCATCACAGTTGGACCAGTCGTTAATGCTGGGGAGTTGTACCTTAGCGGCCTGGTTCAAGTCGGCTCGGTTTCCGGCGGCATCCAGGGCCAGTTGAGCCAGACTTCGATAGTTGGCATCTACGACCCGCTGGCCGGTTCCCTGATTTACTTTGACCCCCCGCCCCCAGGTGCAGCCCAGCCCTATGACGTGGCCAAGGTCGAAGCCAGTGTTGGGCCGGATTTGCTGGGCGAGATCATCGCTTCGACCGCACCAGATGTCTGGCCCAGTGGCCGCCACGAGGCCGACGGCACCATCATCATCTCCCTGAACCAACCGAACCGACCGGCGGCTCCACAACCGCTGGCTGCCGCCCCCATGGCCCCAACTGCCTGGACCGGCTACGACCTTCAGACCGCTTTTGACCAGGCCTTTTCGGGTGATGTAATCGATCTGCCGCCGGCGCCCCTGGTCGTGACAGTGCCCAGTCCTGCGGTCGTGACCGGCCTGGCCGGTGAAGAACGGCGTGTCACCATCACCCTACGAGGTGGCGGGCTGATTCGAGGTGGTCCCGGTTCGATCATCACAGTGCCCGACTGCACGCGGTTGATCCTTGATCACGTCACTGTTGACGGCAACTCCGAAGAATTCCCGGCTTCGACGGCGTCGTTGGGCCCGGCCATAACAGTCGAAGGCGCTCAGTACCGCGGCTGCGGTGGCGGCATTTTGGAGATCCTTGACGGTTCCGTGGTCCAAAACAATGCCGCTGGCGGAGTGTTGAACAATGGCACGCTTTGGCTCGACGGAGACGGGGCCGCCATCCGCTCTAATTGGGTCGACCTGAGCCTGACATCACAGCCGGCTCCGGCCGGCGGCGGTGGCGTCTTCAATAGCCGTGGTGCGGTCTTCTGGCTGATCAACGGGGCCGTCGAATCTAATCAAGCCTTAGGGCGCAGCGGCCAGCAGGCTGTCGGTGGCGGTGTGCTCAATGCCGGCCTGATGCGCTTTGTTGGCGGCTCGGTTTCCTCCAACCAATGTGACGGGCGTGGCGGCGGCGTGGCGGTGGTTCGCCAGGCTGCTGGCCTGACCGGCGGCCAATTTGAAATGGGTGCGACCAACCCGAGGCCTAACCGGGCAACGTCGCTGCCCCGGGTCACCGGCAACACGGCCCGTGATGGCGGCGGCGTCGCCATTGTTGACCACTTCTACCAATCCGACAGCTCGACCGGTGGGCCGCTGGAGTCAAACGGCCACGTCAGGACCGGCGTGGACCCGACTGTGCCGTTCGCCCAGCTGCGCGATGGCATCATCGACGCCAATACCGCCATCCACCGTGGCGGCGCCGTTTGGGCCGGTGATGGGTCGTGGCTGGGCTTTGAGGGGCCTGTCACCATTGGGCGGTCAAACCAGGCTGGTCACAGCGGCGCGGGGGTGGCTGTATCCGAGGCTCACGCCGTCATGATGGCCGCTCCTGTCACCTTCGAAGGTGTCGGTTTTTCGTTCGAGTCGATCGGCTGGGTGCTGCGGATCGACCGGGATCTGACGGCCACCGCCGCCCCGGGACAGGTTGTGATTGACTCCTTGCCCGCCTTCAGCCAGGGCGGCGAGGTTCCGGTGGCATACGCTAACGCGGGTCTCGAATTGGCCCATCAGGCGGCGGTTTTCTCCCTGTCTGAGGGCTTGAACGCCACGGTCGTGGCCGACGAAGTTCGCCCATGGCTGCTGCTGGCGGTAACGGAGCTGAGTCATGACGACCCGGGGCCGCCCCCAACTCCTTCGCCCAGTCCAAGCCCAACTCCTTCACCGACCCCAACTCCTTCACCGACCCCAACTAAACCGCCCTCACCGACCCCAACTAAACCGCCCTCACCGACCCCAGTCGTCCCATTTGAGCAGCCCAGCCAGCCGGAGGTGACTGGCGTGGATCCGGTGGTCGAGGCAGAGACTCCAAGCCAAAGCCCACCAGTTGAAGCCAGCCCTTCGGCATCGGCCTCAGATTCCGCATCGCCCCAGCCCAGCGTCACGCCCTCGGATTCACCCAGCGCCAGCCCCAGCAGCCCATCGACCGGCGGCGGGGAGCCCCCCACCCAGGGGCAAGACGCAGGCCAATCCGACAACCAGGCAGCTCAGGCCACGCCGGCCGCCAAGCAGTCTTTGCGTGGCCTTGGCTTGTCCATGATTGGAGTTGGCGTGGCCGGACTAGTTGGTTTGGTCGGATACCTGGTGCGACGCCCAGGACTGATCTGATAGGGCCAACAGCGCCAAAACAGATACGGCCAGGTCAATGCCCGGCGAAGTTGGGCACTGACCTAGCTCGTAGATCGCCCTAACCCTATAAGGTTGCCTGGCCAGGAATCCGGGACCCTACTGATGACCGCTCGAAGCTACGGCAATCGCCATCAGCGCGGCAGCCCAAAGGACATCCGCCGTTCTGGTGCGACTAGCTCTAGGAACTGGGGATGGGCGGCAATGTAGTCGCGCACAAAGGGACAAAACGGCAAGACTTTCAAACCCAGCTGGTTGGCCCAATCCAGGGCCTGATGAACCAGGCAACTGCCGAGGCCGCGTCCACCAAACCTTGGTGTCACTTCGGTATGTGTCAAGGCCACCACTCCGGGGCGCAGCTGGTACTGGAGTAGGCCAACGGACTTACCGTCGACCGCCATTTCGAACTGACTAGCTGCCGGGTGGTTGACGACTGAGACTCTGGGCTGCTCCATGGAGGCCTCCTCTTCTAGGCTGGAAGATCTTGAGTTTGCCACCTGGACCAACCGGGCCGTTGGCGATAGTTCCCTCGTCCCGAATTGGTTCAGGCGGGACCGCCGGTAGGGTCTGGTCCCACCTATCGGTTATTGTCACCAAATGGCGCGACCTATAGCATTTCTGGGTGGCTAGGCGGATGTTGGCGGCCGTAGGCAACCCAAAGGACTCTTGGAACCGGTTGGCCCGGCGGTCTTTGTCCCTGGCTCGCCCACCATATCTGCCCGGCGAACACGCCGCCTGGTTCATCGCTCAGGACTTAACCGGCCAAGCCCAAAACGGTGGTTGCACCACGGCTGGTCCAAGCCGGCTGGCGGAGCTGACAGCCCAGCGCGGGGCCGGAACGACTTGGCCCCAGGCGAGCCAAAATGGCTCCAGAGCCCGGCGGTTTTACGCCCTTGACGGATTTGGTGCGACTAGAACTAGGCATTTTGTCGATAGTGCCGCCCAAATGGAGGATCATGTGATAATCCGTTCACTAGATTAGATGGTGGGAACACCATCGGTAGGCCAACGGAAGGTGCCGCTGGTAACCAACAACCTGAGGACAAATGTGACTGAACCGATGACCGTGGCCGAGATTCAAGCTTGGCTACATGAGAACCCGCAAGCTCGGGTGTCTGAGTGTCTGGCTGCCTGGACGCCGGGAGACCTAAGGTGAAACCAGTTGTGCTGCCGCACGTCGCCTTCGCCCGCGAATTGCTAGCTGGCGACGCGTCGACCCTCCCATATCCGGTGGTCCGGCGGGCCCAAGTGGCTGCGCTGCCGGCCTCACCGGTGCACAACTCAATCGAGACCCCGGCCTATTTGATGGATCTTGGGCTCAGGCGATGGCGTGACCCCAAGGCGGTTTTCGACGCCACCTTGGCCAAGCGCCCCAGTTTGCAGGAACGCTGGCGGGTCCTGTCCCAGCATCACGACGACGACGTGGTCATGCGGGTCCGCCAGTGGGAGGTGGGCCAGTGCTCGAGCCAAGCCGTGGCCGCTGATCTCGAGTCGTTGGTGCTTTTCACTGGGGACAACGAAGTGGCCAAGACTCTGGCCGGCGCCATCAGTTCTTCTGTGCGCACTATTGACTTCCCACGCCTGGCGGTGGCTTGTGCTGCCGTACTGTCGATTGAACAGCCCAAATCAGCCTCCAAGCTATTGTCTCACGCCTCGACCCTGAGCACTGATCCGGTCTCGAAGTTCCTTTTAGGGCTGCGCCTGGCAGCACTGGTCATCAAGCGCCTGAAGGACCATGAGACCAGCTATGCCGTTCTCAAGCAACTAACCCAACTGGCCGGGGCAGCAGTTGCCAGTCATGTCGTTTCTGATGCCGACGGCCAGGCCATGAGAGCCCTGGTACTGAACCTCCAAGCCCTGATCGAGGTTCAGCAAGACCGCCTAATCGAATCAGTTTCGACTATGTACAAGGCCGGCGCCATTATGCCCGACGACGGTTTTGTCCAGGTCTCATCGGAAATGGCCGACCGCTACCGGGCTCAAGTCAGGGCCAACACTGTCCAGGCCCTGTGGTTATCAGGTGAGGAGTCAAAGGCCGTGGCCTTGGCCAATGAGCACGGCTCGGTTACCCGGCGCGAACACCCCTATTCGCTGACCGAGGCGCTGACCTTGGCTGGCTACTTCAATGAGCTGGCCGGCGGGCACACACTGGCCCTGTCATACTGCCAGGAGGCTGAGCGGTTGTTGGTCCGCGAAGGAGCACCTCACCGGCTGGCCAACTGCCGCCGTATCGCCGTGGCCGCGCTGGCCGGCTGCGACAAGACCTCCCGGGCCGAGAAGCTGGCCCGGGCCCTGGTCAAAGATCCACTCGGGGAGCGGTTCCTTGTCTGAAAAGTCGACGCCGCCGCGTGAGGATCCGCGCACACAGCCTCATGCGGTCATCCATCAGGGCATTTCGGAAGACCAGATGCGCCAGTCCCGCCGGCCCAGAACTTCTTCCCAGCCAACTATCCGCAAGGTGCCGCCCTCGACCCAGCCGGGCCGGCTAGTCCGCACTGCCACTGGTGGTGTGCCCAAGATTGGTCAGGGGTCGATTGCCGCCCGCGGCCAGATCAGGGTGGCCCTGGTCGACCAAGAGACCTTGTTCCGCACCATGGTGACCGAGGCTGTCAACCGTTCTGGCGATTTGCGCGTGGTCGCCTCGCTCGATTCTTGCGCCAAGGCCAGAGTCTTTCTCACCCCGGGTAAGGCCGATCTGCTGGTGGTAGACGTCGAACAACGTGACGGTTCAGGCGCCAACTTGGCGGTCGACCTGCAGCGGGCCGATCCCCGCATGGGTGTGTTGATTATGACCCGCCACGATGTTAGGGCTCTGATCGAGGCGACCAGGCGGCATCTGCGCCGGCCTTGGTCCTACGCTTCGAAACTGTCGCCTATGGGCTCAGGCCAGCTGGTCGCCACCATCAGGCGGGCGGCCCTTGAGCCGCTGGGCGTGGGCGACTCTCACGACCGGCGCGGCGACATCTTTGGCGATCTGACCGGCCAGCAAATGGCCGTGCTGCGCCTAATTGCTGATGGCTACACCAACCAGAAAGTGGCCGAGCACCTGGGTCTATCCCGCCGCACAGTCGAAAACCACCTCCTGGCCATCTACCGTACTTTGGACATCGCTGAAGACGAGGTCAACCCCCGCGTCGCAGCCGTCTTGCTGTATCTGTCGCATACGCTCAAATTGTGACGGGGGGAAACGGCCGCTATGCCCCCAGCCCGTCGAGCGACTTGCACTTAGGCAATCTACGCACGGCGGTGGTCGCCTATGTCGCGGCCAGGGCGACCGGGCGGGGCTTTGTTCTGCGGGTCGAGGACATTGACCAGCGCAGCCGCCCGGACATCGCCCAACGCCAGCTGGCTGATCTGGCCGCCTTGGGACTGGTTTGGGATGCCCCGCCGCTTTACCAGACCGACCGCTCGGCGCTCTACTGCCAGGTGGTGGCGGATTTGGCGGCTAAGGGCCTGGTCTATGAGTGCTTTTGTTCTCGCCGCGAGATCTTGGAGGCACCCAGGGCGCCACACCAGCCGCCCGGCGCCTATCCCGGCACCTGCCGGGATTTGTCCGATGCCGAAAGAAAAGCCAGGCGCAAAACTCGCCCGGGTGCGTGGCGACTGAGGAGCGATCTTGGCCAGGTAACGTTGTTCGACCAGCTTTATGGCTCTTACGCCGCCAAAGTCGATGATTTTGTGCTGATGCGGGCCGATTCAGTGGCCGCCTACAACTTGGCCGTGGTGGTCGACGACGCTGCCCAGAGCGTCAGCCAAGTGGTACGAGGCCAAGACCTCTTGGCCTCAACGCCGCGCCAGGCCTACTTGGCCCAGGTTCTGGGTTTGGAGCAGCCGTCTTATCTGCATGTGCCATTGGTTTTGGCGCGCGACGGCAGCCGGCTGTCAAAACGCGACGCGGCCATGGCTGGCGCCGCCTTGTGGCAAAGCTGGGGCGGCCCGGGCGGCCTGGTAAGCGGCATCGGGCAGTCTCTGGGTCTGCTTGAGGTGGGCGAAGCAGGCGATATTGACACCCTGGTCGCCAGGTTTGATCTGGCTAAGCTGCCTAGGCAGGCTTGGACGCCATGAAGCGGCGGTGGTTGGTGCGGGCTGCGGTTGCCCTGGCTCTGGCCCTGCCGGCGGCCTATGTGGGCGTGATTGGGGCCAAGACGGATTATGCCTTTGGCCCGCATGAAGCTTCCTACCAAGTCACGGTCAATGGGCGGCTAACAGTTGACATGGGGCCGCTGGGAACACTGGTGGCCTCAAGCCCCTTGCCGGCGCCGGTTTCCTTTTTGGGTTTGCGCGTGGTGGTGGGCCAAATCCCAGAGGAGCTAGAAGGCATCGAGGCCGGGCCAGAGCCCCTGTTCGAGATGGCCACCCAATACGTCCAAATGTTCACCGGTATGGACACCGTTGTCGAAGAGGTAGCCCGCGGTTTGGCTTTTGACGCAGCCAAACGCTTCGCCATCATTTGGCTTGGGTTGTTGCTGGTTTGGCTGGCGCTGGCCTGGGTCTTGGGCTCCTCCCGGCGGGCCGATCTGCGCTTTTGGTGGGGGCGCCGGCGAATCTTGGCCGCCGTGGTGGCCTTGGCGGTGGTGGTGGTGGCCGTGGGCGAGGAAACCTGGCGTATCAAAGGCCTGGTCAAGGCCGAAGGCACGGTGGTGGGTTCGGCGGTGTTCAAGGACACGGTTTTCGCCGGAGCCCGGGTAACCGGCCGGCTGGGCCAGGCTCTGGACCATTACGGTGCTCAAGCCATCGAAGCCTACGACCAAACCAATGACTTCTACGACCAGGCGGCCACCGCAGCTGAACAGGCTTTGGCCGCCCAACAAGCCAAGGCCGAGTTGCTCGGTCCGCCTGAAAAGCTGGCTGGTGTGGGCCGGCTGACCGGCGGAGGCGCCTACCGTGGACTCAGGCCGGTGGTGGTGGCCAGCGACCTGCACTGCAATGTTGGTATGGCCCGGGTGGTTGGGGCGGTGGCCGCGGCCACCGGTGCGCGCCTGGTGCTCGACGCCGGCGACACCACTATGGACGGCACGGTCGTCGAACAGTATTGCGTTGACTCCTTTGCTGGGGCCATGCCAAGCGGCGTGACCACGGTGGCGGTCGGTGGCAACCACGACACCAACATCACGGCCGAGCAGCAAGCCAAGGCCGGTATCAAGGTGCTAAAGGGCAACACCGTCTCCGTAGACGGCCTGCGGATCCTGGGTGACCTGGACCCGACTCACACCGAGCTGGGACAGGGCACCCGGTCCCGGCGGGCGGAAACCAACCTGCAAATGGGTCTGCGTTTGGCTGAGGATGCCTGCGCTCAAGACCCCCGCCCGCAGGTGTTGTTGGTGCACCAGGCCTCGGCGGCTCGCTCAGCGCTGGAGCAAGGCTGCGTTGACTGGGCTGTTTCCGGGCATATGCACGCCCGGACCGGCCCGGAAGTGGTTGGCCATGGCATTGGTTTTGTGGCCTCATCAACTGGCCGGGACACGCGTGAGGCCACCACTCTTGGCCCCTTGGGCGCCCCGGCCGAGGTGCCTGTTTTGCTGGTCAATTCCTTAGGCCAGCTGGTCGCCTGGCAGCTTGTCACTGTCAACCCTGACGCCACAGTCGACTTGGCGCCGGTTGAGTTGGTGCCACAGCCGCCCGCCCCGGGTCAGTTACCGGCCGATGGCGGTGCCATCGGTTCTGAGCGCGCCTCACCCAACCCCACCAGCCCGGAGGGCACCTTACCCAACCCCAGCCCCTGACCAGCCCATTCCGGTCTCACCGGCCCGGAGGGCACCTCACCCAGCCCCAGCCCCTGACCAGCCCCTCAGCCCGCGAGGTCGAGTTTTCGCACAAACCACCCCTGACCAGCCCCTCAGCCCGCCAGGTCGAGTTTTCGCACAAACCACCCTTGACCAGCCCATCAGTCCGCCAGGTCGAGTCTTCGCATAATCCGACCGGGCTGGGCTAGTAACCTAGTGCGGTGCATGTGACCACACCGGACGAACCTCAATTCCGCTACAACGCCGCCCTGGCCAACCAGATCGAACACAATTGGCAGGACGAATGGGAACGTCGTGGCACCTTTTGGGCCGCCAATCCCAAAGGGCATTTGACTAACGGCGACGGCCAAACAGCGGACTTGGCAGCGAAAAAATACTTTGTGTTGGACATGTTCCCTTACCCCTCGGGCAAGGGTTTGCACGTTGGTCACCCACTGGGTTATATCGCCACCGACGTAGTGGGACGCTACCGCCGCATGTTGGGCCAAAACGTGCTCCACGCCATGGGTTTCGACGCTTTTGGACTGCCGGCTGAGCAGTACGCTCTGCAAACTGGTCAGCACCCCAAGCTAACCACCGACAACAACATCGCCACTATGCGGACCCAGCTGCGCCGGCTCGGTTTGGCCCATGACGCCAGGCGCAGCTTCGCCACCACCGATGAGGACTACGTCCGTTGGACCCAGTGGATCTTCCTGCAGATCTACAACTCTTGGTATGACCCAACCGCCCCACGCCGCGACGGTGGCACCGGCGCGGCCAGGCCGATAAGCGAGTTGGTCGAGGCTTTCGCCAGCGGGAACAGGCCGGTACCCGGAGGCCAGGCTTGGCCTCAGATGTCCGATGCCGCGCGCGAGACAGTCCTAGAGCAGTACCGTTTGGCCTATGTCAGCCAGGCGCCGGTCAACTGGGCTCCAGGCCTGGGCACGGTTCTGGCCAACGAGGAAGTCACAGCAGAGGGCCGCTCAGAACGTGGCAACTTTCCGGTTTTCACTAAGTCGCTGCGCCAGTGGATGATGCGGATCACCGCCTATGCCGAACGCCTGGGTGACGATCTGGACACGGTTGATTGGCCGGACAAAGTCAAGGCCATGCAGCGCAATTGGATTGGCCGCTCAGTTGGTGCCATGGTCAACTTCGACATCGATGGCGGCGAGGAGACCCTGACGGTTTACACCACCCGCCAAGACACCCTCTTTGGCGCCACTTTCATGGTGGTCAGCCCCGAGCACCCGCTACTAGGCCGGGCGGTGCCGGCCGCCTGGCCGGCAGCAACCAAGCCGGTCTGGGCCGGTGGCTACCCCACGCCCAAGGCGGCGGTTGAGGCCTACCGGAGAGCGGCATCGGGCAAAACGGCAGCTGAACGAGTGGCCGAGGGGCGGGAAAAAACGGGTGTCTTCACCGGCCTGTTTGCCACAAACCCGGTCAACGATCAACCCATTCCAGTCTTCACGGCCGATTACGTGCTAATGGACTACGGCACCGGCGCCATCATGGCGGTGCCGGCCGAGGACCAGCGCGATTGGGACTTTGCCCAGGCTTTCGACCTGCCGATTGTGCGCACGGTGGCGCCTCCGGAAGGCTGGCAGGGCGACGCCTATGTCGGCGAGGGCGCCACGATTAACTCAGCCAACGACACGGTCTCGCTGAACGGCCTGCCCATGGCCGAGGCCAAGGTGGTTATCACCGAGTGGTTGACGGCCAGAGGTAGGGGGCACGAGGCCGTCACCTACCGGTTGCGGGACTGGTTGTTCTCCCGTCAGCGCTATTGGGGCGAACCGTTCCCCGTGGTTTATGACCAAAACGATGTGCCAGTGGCCCTGCCTGAGTCGATGTTGCCGGTGTCGTTGCCGGCCGTCGACGATTTCCGCCCCCGGACCTTTGCGGCCGATGACGTCGATTCAACCCCAGAAACACCCTTGGCACGTAACCAGGATTGGGTCAACGTGACGCTGGATCTGGGTTCTGGGCCGCAGGTCTATCGCCGTGACACCAACACCATGCCCAATTGGGCCGGATCCTGCTGGTATTACCTGCGCTACCTCGATCCCGATTTCGAAGGCGGCATGGTCGATCCAGTGGCAGAGGACTACTGGCTGGCTCCCAGGGCGGCTGGGGATGTGGCCGGCGGGGTCGACCTGTATGTGGGTGGGGTGGAGCACGCCGTCTTGCACCTGCTTTATGCCCGCTTTTGGCACAAGGTTTTGTACGACCTGGGTCATGTCTCTGGTACAGAACCGTTTCACCAGCTGTTTAACCAGGGCTACCTCCAGGCCCACGCCTACACCGACGCCCGTGGCCAGTATGTGCCGGCTGAAGAAGTAGTTGAGGGGCCCGATGGCGCCTATACCTGGCAGGGCCAGACCGTCACCCAGGAGTACGGCAAAATCGGTAAGTCCCTGAAGAACGTGGTCACGTCGGATGAGATGTACAACTTGTACGGCGCGGATACCTTCCGGGTGTACGAAATGTCAATGGGCCCGTTGGATGTGTCGCGACCTTGGGAAACGCGGGCCGTGGTTGGCTCCTACCGCTTCCTCCAGCGCCTGTGGCGTAACGCCATTGACGAGTCGACTGGCCAAGCCCGGGTTGATGACGGCCCGGCTGGTTTGGAGACCCTGAAGGTGATGCATGCGGCCATCGACGAGGTTCGCCGCGAAATGGCGGCCATGCGCTTCAACACAGCTATTGCCCGGATGATCGTTCTGAACAACCACCTAACCTCGCTTCTGGTGCCGCCGCGCGAAGCGGTCGAGGCCCTCGTGCTGATGGTGGCGCCGGTGGCGCCACATATTGCCGAGGAGCTGTGGCAGCGTCTGGGACATGAGTCATCACTGGCGCATGAGCCCTTCCCGGTGGCCGACCCGGCCTATCTGGTTCAAGAGACAGTCACTTGCGTGGTCCAGATCATGGGCAAGGTCCGGGCTCGTCTGGAGGTCTCGCCGCAGATTTCGGCCTCCGATCTTCAGGCCATTGTCCTGGCCGACGGCGAGGTCCAGCGCCTAGTCGCGGGCCGGGACATCCGGCGGGTGATTGTCCGTCCGCCCGGCCTGG
>Ga0123356_10000256_pt1 | contig 61342 bp, 41 predicted proteins | sample TergutEmb28metaG_2_FD_92546 | JGI IMG/M metagenome (GOLD analysis project Ga0123356, IMG submission 92546) | Embiratermes neotenicus P3 segment gut microbial communities from Petit-Saut dam, French Guiana - Emb289 P3 | ecosystem: Host-associated > Arthropoda: Insects > Digestive system > Gut ...
ATTAAATAATCGCACACGGTGCGGGAAAAGTGTTCTCTTGTTATAAACGTGTACAAATCGTATATAGCTGATAATTACCCGTAAAAAACCTTGTGTTTATCAGGTTTTTTAGAAAAATGGTCGGAGTGATGAGACTTGAACTCATGGCCTCACGGTCCCGAACCGTGCGCGATACCAAACTTCGCCACACCCCGATGTTTTTTGCTGTTTTTTATTATCAACAGTAATGTATTCTAAAACAATTCATTCTTTATTGCAACTACTTTTTTTTTGCTGTATACTGGCGTAGGTGCATTAATATATGATGGTTATTGCATAATTTTATGATTGCGGAGGCACTATTATGAACGAGGTATATTCAAAGCTTATTAAATGCCGTGATATTGTCAGGTCTAAAACCGACTTTGTTCCAAAGGTTGCTCTTGTTCTCGGTTCTGGGCTTGGCGGGTATGCGTCCGAGATGGACGTTAAAGCTTCAATCAATTATGATGAAATTGAAGGATTCCCTATAAGCACAGTGCCGGGACATCAAGGACGTTTTGTCTTTGGTGAAGTAAAAGGTGTGCCTGTGGTGACAATGCAGGGACGTGTGCATTATTATGAAGGATATTCAATACATGACGTAGTATTGCCGATTAGACTTATGGGACTCTTGGGGGCAAAAATCCTGTTTCTTACAAATGCTGTCGGCGGAATTAACCCTGCATACGAAGCGGGCAATCTCATGCTGATAAGTGACCATATTCTGTATAATGTTCCGTCGCCGCTAATAGGGGAGAATATTGAAGAACTGGGAACAAGATTTCCTGATATGAGCGAGATATATAAAAAGGATTTGCGTAAAAAGATAAATGCGGCTGCTGAAGCAAAAAATATTAAACTCCACGAAGGAGTGTATCTGCAGTTGTCGGGACCGAACTTTGAAACACCTGCAGAGATTCGTGCATATGGAATTATCGGTGCCGATGTTGTTGGAATGAGCACAGCATGTGAAGCTATTGCAGCAAATCATATGGGGATGGATGTGTGCGGTATTTCCTGTATTGCCAATCTTGCTGCAGGTATTTCAAAGACACCGCTGACACATGATGAGGTGCAGGAAATGGCAGACAAAGCAGCACCGCAATTTAAAGCCTTGGTTACGGAGTCGATATACAGATTTGGAAAAGATTAATTATAAGCTCGAGCGAGTGCTGAAAAAGGTTCAAAAACCGGCGAGGTATACGGGCGGCGAGTTCAATCAAATTGTTAAAAATAAACAGGATATAAATGTACGAGTCGCCTTTTGCTTTCCCGATACTTATGAGATTGGCATGTCCAACCTCGGCTTAAAAATCCTTTACGGTATTTTAAATAACATAGATGATGTCTGGTGTGAACGTGTTTTTGCACCATGGTCTGATATGGAGTCGGAGATGCGGGAGAATGATATCCCGCTATATGCATTGGAAAGCTATGACTCATTAAAATGCTTTGATATTATTGCCTTTTCACTCGGGTATGAACTTTCATACACAAATGTGCTAAATATGCTAGACCTCGCAGGGATTCCTCTACGCAGTGAAAACAGAAGTGAAGATGACCCTATTATTATTGCCGGCGGTACATGCTGCTATAATCCCAAGCCAATGTCTGATTTTATCGACCTTTTTGTTATAGGTGAGGGGGAGGATGTTATTACTGAACTGGTAGAAGAGTACAAGAAGTCAGACGGCAGAAGTGATTTTATTAAAAATGCAGGGAAGCTTTCCGGTGTTTATGTGCCAAGTCAATACACAGATGACTCATCTCCTGTGGTTAAGCGAGTTGTCAAAGACTTGGATAAATCGTTTTTTCCCGTAGATGCAATAATTCCATCGATGAGTATTGTACATGACAGAGCGGTTCTGGAGTTATTTCGCGGTTGCAAGAGAGGTTGTAAGTTTTGCCAGGCGGGATATACAGGTATTCCTGTTCGTTTTCGTTCATCGGAGGTTTTATCTAAGCAGGGAATAGAAGCAATACAAAATTCCGGATATGATGAGCTTGCTTTACTTTCTCTCAGTACAAGTGATTATAAGCATTTGAACGAGCTGTGCGACAGCTTGCTTGAGTGGTGTGAGCCTAGAAAAGTAAATCTTTCGTTGCCATCCTTAAGAGCGGATAATTTCAGTATTGAGTTAATGCAGCGTGTTCAAAAGGTACGAAAGTCAGGACTTACTTTTGCACCGGAGGCAGGAAGTCAACGCTTACGTGATTATATAAATAAGAATGTAACGGAAGATGAGCTTATCAAAGCTTGCAGTGTCGCATTTGCTGGCGGTTGGAATTCCGTAAAGCTATACTTTATGCTTGGTTTACCCACAGAGACAGACGCTGATGTTGCAGCGATTGCAGATGTGGCACATGCAGTTCTCCAAACGTGGAAGGACAGTTCTAATAATAAACGCAGGGGAGTGCGTATAACGGTTTCAACATCCTGTTTTATTCCAAAGCCTCATACTCCTTTTCAGCGAGAAGCACAGATATCAATTTCTGAATATTTAAGAAGAGTGGAGCTGTTAAAGAACTCTATTCGCTCAAAATCGATTACATATAACTGGCATTCACCCGAGCAGGGCTTTGTTGAGGCGGCATTATCACGTGGAGATGAAAAGCTCGGTGCTGTAATTGAAGCGGCGTGGAAATTGGGTGCTCGAATGGACTCATGGAGTGAGCATTTTTCCATTGATAATTGGATGACCGCGTTTAAGGAGTGTACCTTGGCACCCGAGTTCTATGCAATGAGAGAGCGTTCGGAGAATGAAAAACTGCCTTGGGACATAATAGATATTCGAGGTAATTGTAATGAGTAAGGTAAGATTCCTCTATTCTAAAACGGGCAGAGCTAAATATATTTCACACCTCGACCTTATGTCAGTAATGCAACGTTCTTTTCTGCGGGCAGGAGTAAATCTTAAGTATTCGGAAGGCTTTAATCCTCATCCGTATATGTCGGTTGCTCTTCCGCTTTCGGTAGGAAATGAAAGTATTTGTGAGCTTATCGATGTCGGAGTTGCTGATGGCAGGTTGCCGGATTTAAGATCTATTAAAATGCCCGAAGGTATTGTAATAAGCGAGGTTTATACTCCGAGCTGTAAGTTTAATGATATAACGTGGATTGAAATAGTCGCTGAAATGCTTTATGATAGAAAAATAACCGTCGAAGAAGTTAATGAGTTAAAAAAAGCTTTTGCAAAAAAGCCAATAATTATTTCAAAAAAAACAAAACGCGGAGTTAAGGAATTGGACATTGCTCCTTTTATAAAGGATGTAGAGATATCTGTCGGTGAAAGGATATTGTTAAAAGCAAAAGTATCAGCTCAAAATCCGACTATAAATTCCGAGGACATTGTTAGTGCTTTTGGAGACACATTAAAACCTGATTGTATTGATTTAAAACGCATTGAAATTTATGACTCAAATATGGTAGTATTTAGATAAGAATAACCGGAAGGGGAATTTTGCGGTATGACAAGTGAAAAGATAGTTGAGAATTCTGCTGTTCATAGAATAGGCATTCTTACATCCGGCGGAGATGCTCCCGGCATGAATGCTGCTATACGCGGTGCAGCGAGAGCTGCCGAATGCCTTGGGATTGAATGTATCGGTATCAGGCATGGGTATGCCGGATTGATAAACGGAGATTTTATAAAGCTTGACCAATCCACTGTAAAAGGTATCACAGGGCGTGGCGGTACAATGCTGTATACTGCAAGGTCAAAAAAATTCACAACTCCCGAGGGTGTTGAAGAAGCTGCCGGTGTGTGCAAGCATATGGGTATTGAAGGTCTGGTCGTTATTGGTGGTGACGGAACATTTCGTGGTGCGTTGGACTTATCAAAGCATGATGTAAGTGTGGTTGGTATTCCATGCACGATTGACAATGATATCGGATGTACTTCATATACCATAGGTTTTGACACAGCATGTAATACGGCGGTTGATGCTGTCGATAGGCTAAATGACACAATGCAATCGCATGAGAGATGTTCGGTTGTTGAGGTTATGGGACGAAAAGCAGGGCATTTGGCGTTGGGTGTCGGTGTTGCAACCGGTGCTACGATTATTCTTGTACCCGAGGTAAAATATGATTTTGAAAAAGATGTTATTGAGCGTATACGTGCTGCGCGTCTCGCGGGACGCAATAACTTTACAGTAATTGTCGCTGAAGGTGCTGAGCCCGGTTATGAAGTCGCCGATAAAATTCTTGAAGCAACAGGAATAGATACAAGGTTAACAATGCTCGGACATATTCAACGTGGCGGTTCACCGCATGTTCGTGACCGTGTTGTCGGAACAGCTATGGGTTATAGAGCCGTATCTTTATTGGCTGCCGGTTTAAATTCAAGAGTTGTGGCAATGAGAGGCGACAAGTATATTGATTTAGATATTCGCGAGGCAATGAGCTTGACCAAGGATTTTGATTACGAGATGTATAAAACATTTTCCGCACTCACTTTTCTTGATAAAACAACGTTATTGCAGACATTTAAAAGCACATAGCTAAAAAGGAAAATTCTATTTGACAAGGGTTTTTTGTTTTAGTATAATGACACGTGCTAAATCGGGAGCTTAGCTCAGCTGGGAGAGCACATGCCTTACAAGCATGGGGTCACTGGTTCAAGCCCAGTAGTTCCCACCATACGTGGCCCAGTAGTTCAGTTGGTTAGAACGCCAGCCTGTCACGCTGGAGGCCGACGGTTCGAGTCCGTTCTGGGTCGCCACTCCTTTATAGGAGACTAGACAGAAAACAACGCAATCTACGTGTTGTTTTCTAAATGAATCGCTTGCGATTCTATGCCTCTGTAGCTCAGTCGGTAGAGCAGCGGACTGAAAATCCGCGTGTCGGCAGTTCAATTCTGCCTGGAGGCACCATTGCCTCGCCAGTGAGGCGTTAAGAGAATGCAGGCATTCTCCAAAAGCGAACATAGTTCGCTATGCGGGCGTAGCTCATCTGGTAGAGCGCCACCTTGCCAAGGTGGAGGTAGCGAGTTCGAGCCTCGTCGCCCGCTCCAACGAAAAAAGCCGCTAATGCGGCTTTTTACGGAAACTGAGTATTCAATGGCAAGATACATGGCGACGTACCCAAGCGGTAAGGGAGTGGTTTGCAAAACCATCATGCCCCGGTTCGAATCCGGGCGTCGCCTCCAAAAAATACGACAGGGGGATGTCCCTTGTCGTATTTATTCGTCATCCTTTTCATCCAGAAGCTCGTGTATGTCAGCGATTTTGTGCTTAAGCTCAGTAAGCTCGATATTGTCGCCAAATATTCGTTGAGTAACTTCAAGCGCGTGTTCAAAGCCGTTTAGAGCTCCGCGGTAATCTCCTTCGTCTGTTGCCGCTGCGGCTTCTTCAAGAATTTCATCAACCGCGGCAAGCTCGCCTAAGCTGCTGAGGTCATCGTCTTTAATTATATCGTCTTTTTTTATATCATCGTTCATAAAACGTCAAATCCCTTCGGAAAAAGTTGAAAGCCATGCAAGAAAGTATACTGTATTTCGTCTGTATTTACAATACTAAAACGGTAAAAACTATGTAAATTACTGCATTTATTTAAGCTTTTATCAAACAAAATAAAAAGAAGCGATTTGCTTCAAAAAATTCTTGACATTGTTGCAAATTATGTTAGAATTAGAAGTTGTGTGCAAAAAAAATGTACGGCATACGCACATAATTCTAAAACATATTTTAACAACAGGCTACAATTTTGTCAATATAGCAACACCCCATATCTGACAACGCAGCCGTGAGTGTCGAGCAAGAGACCTAAGAGGAACAAATACTTTACAGAGGTGATGTTGATGCCAAAAGATGTGATTTACGGTAAGACTCTACGAAAGAGTTACGCAAAGACTGAAGAAATCCAGGACATGCCAAACCTTCTTGAAATTCAAAAGCATTCTTATAATTGGTTTCTTGAAACAGGACTACGTGAGGTCTTTCGTGATGTAGCAGCCATCACCGACCACAGCGGTAGTCTTGAGTTATCATTTATTAACTATAATATGAATGATAACCCTAAATACTCCATAGAAGAGTGTAAAGCAAGAGATGCTACTTATGCTGCTCCTATCAAGGTCAGTGTACGCCTGAGAAATAAAGAAACTGAAGAAATAAAGGAACAGGAAATCTTTATGGGTGATTTCCCGATTATGACAAATGCAGGAACCTTTATTATTAACGGTGCCGAGCGTGTTGTAGTTTCTCAGATAATTCGCTCACCAAGTGTTTATTATGAAAAGAAAACAGACTTAAAAACCGCTATTACAATCTTTGCTGCGACACTGATTCCTTATCGCGGAGCGTGGCTTGAATATGAAACAGACGCATCAGACGGTTTTTTTGTCCGTGTAGATAAAAATAGAAAGCTGCCGGTCACATGGCTTCTTCGGGCAATCGGCAAACCGGGCGGAAGTGATTTCACACGCTTATCGGCATCCGGTGCTGAAAACGGTGCGGAGACAAATGAGCAGCTTCTTGAAATATTCGGCAACGATGAACGTATTGTTGCAACACTGGAAAAAGACACATGCACTTCATGTGATGACGCACTTATAGAGCTGTATAAGCGTCTGCGTCCCGGTGACCCGCCAACAGTTGAAAGTGCTCAAACTCTTTTAAACAATCTGTTCTTTGATGCACGTCGTTATGATATATCAACAGTCGGACGCTATAAGTTCAACAAAAAACTGGCAATATGGTCACGACTTGTCAATCAGGTTCTTGCAGAGCCGGTAGCAGACCCGATGTCAGGGGAGATAATTGCGGATGCGGGAGAGCGTCTGACAAGAGCACGGGCTGAAGAGCTTGATGCACTCGGCGTTAACGATGTATTCGTAAAGCTTGAAAACAAAAATGTAAAGGTCTTTTCAAACGGAATGGTCAGACTCGACGGATTTGTAGACTTTGACCCTGTAGAAGAGCTTGGAATTAAAGAAAGAGTACGTTTTTTGGTTCTTCGCGAGCTTCTTGAAAAATATAAAGGTGACGAGCTTAAGGAAGCGATTAAAAACAATGTGGACTCACTGATACCAAAGCATTTGATTCCTGATGATATATTTGCATCAGTAAACTATCTCAATTGTATTGCACACGGAGTAGGCGAGCCGGATGATATCGACCATTTGGGTAACAGACGTTTAAGAAGTGTCGGCGAATTGCTGCAAAACCAATTCCGCGTCGGATTCTCAAGAATGGAGCGTGTTATCCGTGAGAGAATGACACTACAGGATTTGGATATTATCACTCCTCAATCATTAATTAACATCCGCCCCGTAACAGCGGCTATTAAAGAGTTCTTTGGCTCATCACCGCTGTCACAGTTTATGGACCAGACAAATCCGCTTGCGGAGCTTACACATAAGAGACGCTTATCCGCACTCGGTCCCGGTGGTCTTTCAAGAGAACGAGCAAGCTTTGATGTCCGTGACGTTCATTACAGTCACTACGGCAGAATGTGCCCGATTGAAACACCTGAGGGTCCGAACATCGGTCTTATATCCTATCTTGCGTCATACGCACGAGTTAATGAATACGGCTTTATGATTGCTCCGTTCCGTAAGGTTGACAAGGAATCAATGCGGGTTACGGAAGAGGTTGTTTACTTAACAGCCGATATGGAAGACCAGTATTTGATTGCACAGGCAACAGAGCCGACTGATAAAAACGGTTTGCTGCTAAACGAGCGTATTACATGCCGTCATCGTGACGAGATAATTGAAGTTAACCGTGATATGATTGACTTTATTGACGTATCTCCGAGTATGATGGTTTCGATTGCAACAGCGATGATTCCGTTTCTTGAAAACGATGACGCAAACCGTGCTCTTATGGGAGCAAACATGCAGCGTCAGGCTGTACCGCTTTTGATTCCCGAAGCGCCGATTGTTGCAACAGGAATCGAGCATAAATGTGCAGTTGACTCAACGGTTGTTCTCTCGTCACTCGGTGATGGTGAAGTTACATATGTATCATCAACAAATATAAAAGTTAAATATGATGATTCAAAAATCGGTACTGTTGACCATGCCCTGACAAAATTTGCACGAAGCAATCAGGGTACTTGTACAACTCAACGCCCGATTGTCTCTGTCGGAGACCGTATTCAAAAGGACGAGATAATTGCAGATGGTCCTTCAACCTGTGAAGGTGAGATTTCACTCGGTAAAAATATTCTGGTAGGCTTTATGACTTGGGAAGGCTATAACTACGAGGATGCGATTTTAATTAATGAACGTCTTGCAATGGACGATGTATTTACTTCAATTCACATCGAAGAGCATGAAATTGACGCAAGAGACACTAAGCTCGGACCCGAAGAGATTACACGTGATATTCCGGGCGTCGGTGATGATGCTCTGCGTTATCTTGATGAGAGAGGCATTGTAATGATTGGTGCCGAGGTTCATGCAGGAGATATTCTTGTCGGTAAGGTCACACCAAAGGGTGAAACAGACTTAACCCCGGAAGAACGTTTATTGCGTGCGATATTCGGCGAAAAAGCAAGAGAAGTACGTGATACATCATTAAAGGTGCCGCACGGTGAAAGCGGAATAGTTGTTGATGTTAAAGTATTTACACGAAAGAACGGCGATGAGCTGAATCCCGGAGTAAATATGGTTGTTCGCTGTTATATTGCACATAAGAGAAAAATCAGCGTAGGCGATAAAATGGCAGGACGTCACGGAAACAAAGGTGTTGTATCCCGCATTCTTCCGAAAGAAGATATGCCGTACATGCCCGACGGAACATCCTTGGATATTATTCTCAACCCGCTTGGCGTACCTTCGAGAATGAATATAGGACAGGTTCTTGAGGTTCACCTTGGTTATGCAGCGAAAACACTAGGATGGAAGGTCGCAACTCCGATATTCAACGGAGCAAACGAGCAGGATATCTGGGATACGCTTAAACATGCAGGTCTCAGTGAGGATGGAAAAAGCATTCTGTATGACGGACGTACAGGTGAGCCGTTTGATAACCCCGTAACAGTCGGTTATGTTTACTTCCTCAAGCTCCACCATCTTGTTGATGATAAAATACATGCCCGTTCAACAGGACCTTACAGTCTTGTAACACAGCAGCCGCTCGGCGGTAAAGCACAGTTCGGCGGTCAGAGATTCGGCGAGATGGAGGTTTGGGCACTGGAAGCATATGGTGCGGCATATACTCTGCAGGAAATATTAACAGTTAAATCGGACGACGTTACAGGAAGGGTCAGAACCTACGAGGCAATTGTTAAAGGGCATAATATTCCGAAGCCGGGCGTGCCGGAATCATTTAAGGTGCTTGTCAAGGAGCTTCAATCCTTGTGTCTTGACGTAAGAGTTCTTGATGAAAACGGAATGAAGATTGATCTTAAAGGCGACGACGGTGAAGACTCAAATGATAATCTGCGAGATGACAGTTATTATAAGGGCGGAAGCGATGAAAGCTTTGCCGCACACGGTTACTCCGTACATGATTATGATGAAGCCGCAGAGGTTTATGAACCGGATGATACTGAAGAAGAAATAGACGAGGAACAGGATGCGGAGCTTGGAGATATCCTCAATGACATTGAGGAGCTTGAGGAGATGGAGTTCGCAATGGAAAATGAAGAGAAGGAGGAAAGCGAATAATGGGTTTCTTACCTTTTGATGCAATGCAAATAGGTCTTGCTTCACCCGATATGATACGCAGCTGGTCTCACGGGGAGGTCAAAAAGCCGGAAACAATAAACTACAGAACACTAAAACCCGAGCGTGACGGACTTTTCTGTGAAAAGATATTCGGACCGTCAAAGGACTGGGAATGTCACTGCGGTAAGTTTAAAAAAATCAGATACAAGGGTAAAATTTGTGACCGCTGCGGTGTTGAAGTCACAAAATCAAATGTTCGTCGCGAAAGAATGGGGCATATAGAGCTTGCTGCTCCCGTATCGCACATTTGGTACTTTAAAGGTATCCCGTCCAGAATGGGATTACTTCTCGACCTTACTCCCAGAGTTCTTGAAAAGGTGCTGTATTTTGCATCTTATATAGTCATTGACCCCGGTACAGTACGTGAACTCAAGCAAAATCAGATATTAACGGAAAAAGAGTACAGGGATTACAGAGAAAAGTACGAAGATGACTTCAGAGCCGGAATGGGTGCGGAAGCTATCCGTGACCTGCTGCTTGATATTGATATCGAAGGCTTTTCGGAGCAACTGAAAGCTGAAGCACGTGATGCGACAGGGCAGAAAAAAGCAAAGCTTGTTAAAAGACTCGAGGTTGTTGAGGCTTTCCGTCTTTCAGGAAATGACCCGACATGGATGATAATTGATGTTCTGCCGGTTATTCCGCCTGAAATTCGTCCGATGGTTCAGCTGGACGGCGGACGCTTTGCCACATCCGACTTAAACGACCTTTACAGACGTGTTATCAACAGAAATAACCGCCTGAAAAGACTTATTCAGCTTCAAGCACCCGATATTATAGTAAGAAATGAAAAAAGAATGCTACAGGAAGCTGTCGATGCACTTATTGACAACGGCAGAAGAGGAAGAGCAGTCACGGGAGCAAACTCAAGAGCACTAAAATCGCTTTCCGATATGCTTAAGGGTAAGCAGGGTCGTTTCAGACAGAATCTTCTCGGAAAACGTGTAGACTATTCCGGCAGAAGCGTTATTGTTGTGGGTCCTGAGCTTAAGCTTTATCAGTGCGGTGTTCCTAAGGAAATGGCTATTGAGCTTTTCCGCCCGTTTGTTATGAAAAAGCTGGTTGAGGATAATGCGGCAACCAATATTAAAGCTGCAAAGAAAAAAGTTGACAAGGGTGAAACAGAGGTTTGGGACGCACTTGAGGTTGTTATCAAGGAGCATCCGGTTCTCTTAAACAGAGCACCAACACTTCATAGACTGGGCATTCAAGCTTTTGAGCCTATTCTTGTTGAAGGTCGTGCATTAAAACTGCACCCGCTTGTCTGTACGGCGTATAATGCCGACTTTGATGGTGACCAAATGGCTATTCACGTACCCCTTTCGGCAGAAGCACAAGCAGAAGCACGTGTACTTATGCTGTCTGCAAATAACCTTCTGCATCCGAAGGACGGTCATCCTGTCACAGTCCCGACACATGATATGATTTTAGGTTCATATTATCTGACCTTCCAGCGTGATGATGAAAAAGGTGCAGGCAAACATTTTGTGTCACCAAATGAAGCATTAATGGCATATCAATGTGACGTTATTGGTATACACGCACCGATTCACGTAAGAATTACAAAAGAAATCGACGGCGTTGAGATGTATAAAACCATCCCGACCACCGTAGGCAGAATTATTTTCAACGAGCCAATCCCGCAGGACTTAGGTTTTGTTGACAGAAAAGACCCTGAGCAGCTCTTTGATTATGAAATAGGCTTTAGAACAGGCAAAAAAGAGCTTGAGAAAATAATCGAACGTTGCATATCAAGACATGGTTTTACAAGGTCGGCGTCGGTTCTCGATAAGATTAAAGCACTCGGCTTTAAATACTCAACACAAGGTGCAATAACAATTTCGATATCCGATATGACTGTTCCTGAAACAAAGTGGACATTAATAAGAGCAACAGAGAAAAAAGTCATTGCGATAGAGCAGCAGTTTAAACGCGGCTTTATAACAGATGAAGAACGTTACCGCCTTGTTGTAAGAGAGTGGGAAAAAACAACAAAGGATGTCACGGATGCTCTGGCAGATACACTGAGCGAATACAACCCCGTGTATATGATGGCTCACTCCGGAGCCAGAGGCAGCATGAACCAAACAAGACAGCTTGCCGGTATGCGCGGTCTTATGGCAAATACGGCAGGTCGTACAATCGAGATTCCGATAAAAGCAAACTTCCGTGAGGGTCTGACAGTACTTGAATACTTCGTTTCCTCAAGAGGCGCGAGAAAAGGTCTTGCCGATACAGCACTTAGAACTGCTGACTCAGGATACCTGACACGCAGACTGGTCGACGTTTCGCAGGATGTTATCGTGCGTGAGCAGGACTGCCAAACACATGACGGTATTATGGCATCCGAAATCGTAGAGAGCGGAAGTCTTATTGAAACCTTTGGCGAGGTTATACACGGAAGATTCCCTGCAGATGATATAGTCGATGAGAAAACAGGAGAGGTTCTCTTTACCCGAGACCATATGCTGATTAACAGCGATTCAAATAAGCTTCTTGAGCGTGGTATTGATTCAGTAAAAATCAGAACTGCAATGGATTGTGAATCCAGGAGCGGTATCTGTGCAATGTGCTATGGTATCAACCTTGCAACAGGCAGCACCGTTTCAATCGGCGAAGCTGTCGGAGTAATTGCCGCACAATCAATCGGTGAGCCGGGTACTCAGCTGACGATGAGAACCTTCCACACCGGTGGTGTTGCGGGAGACGATATTACACAAGGTCTGCCCCGTGTTGAAGAACTGTTTGAAGCACGCAAGCCCAAGAAAATGGCGATTCTATCCGATATCGACGGTGTTGTTGAGATTGAGGAAACACGCAAAAACGCAATGATTTCCATAATTGTAACCAACCCCGCCGACGGTGAGGTCAGAACATATCAAACACCATACTTTGCAGGAATCAGGCCCAAAGACGGCGATACCGTTAAAGCCGGTGATAAGCTAACTGAAGGTGCACTTAATCCGCACGATGTTATGCGAATTCTTGGTAAGGGTGCAACTCAGGCTTATCTGATTTCCGAAGTTCAAAAGGTTTACCGTCAGCAAGGTGTTGATATCAATGACAAACATATTGAGGTTATCGTACGTCAAATGATGCGTAAAGTGAGAATCGAAGACGGCGGCGATACAGAGCTTCTTGCAGGTACAACAATTGATTCAAACGATGTGAAGCTTGCAAATGCAGAGATTTCAAAGAGAATCGAAGCAGGGGAGTCTGAGCTTAGGCTTGCAGAGGCATCACCGTTACTTATGGGTATTACAAAAGCATCACTGGCAACTGAATCCTTCTTATCTGCCGCTTCCTTCCAGGAGACGACAAAGGTTCTGACTGAAGCAGCAATAAAAGGAAAAGTTGACAGGTTGATTGGCTTGAAAGAAAATGTTATTATCGGTAAGCTCGTTCCCGCGGGAAGCGGTCTGTCGATGTACAGGAAGTTTGACAGCGATATTGAGCAAAGTGATGGTTCATTCTACTCGACCAGGAGTTATGAAAATTCGGTTGACCTCGACGAGGATGTTGATTTATCAATCCTCATCGGTTCAGGAAACGCATTATAAAGAAAGGAGGAGAAACATGCCTACGTTTAACCAGCTTGTCAGAAAAGGGAGAAAGACACTTAAATATAAGTCGACTTCACCCGCAATGCAAAAGGGTCTAAACACCCTGAAAAACGTTGAAACTGACTTGTCTTCATCGCAAAAGCGTGGAGTCTGCACAGCAGTAAGAACTGCAACACCCAAAAAGCCGAATTCCGCTCTTCGAAAAATCGCACGTATCAGATTAACAAACGGTCATGAGGTTACAGCTTATATTCCCGGAGTGGGACACAACCTTCAGGAGCACTCCGTTGTTATGATTCGCGGCGGACGTGTTAAGGATTTACCGGGTGTACGTTATCATATAGTACGCGGCACACTTGACACTCAAGGTGTAGAAGGAAGACAACAGTCAAGATCAAAGTACGGCGCTAAAAAACCAAAGGGCGCAAAATAAAATTAAATAACTTTATGCTAGCATGAAGAAGAGATAACAGCTTCTTTGCAGCATATGCCGAGGGAAGGTTCCTCGGAGTACCTATGAAATCATTAAATCATGTTTCTATGGAACAACAAATTTGTTCCAAAGGGACACTATGTGAGGGAGGGAAGTATAATGCCGAGAAGAGGCAGTGTACCCAAAAGAGAAGTCTTGCCCGATCCGATGTATAATTCCGTGATTGTGACAAGATTAGTAAACAGTATTATGTTAGACGGTAAAAAAGGCGTCGCACAAAAAGTTGTATACGGTGCTTTTGATATCGTAAAAGAGAAGTCCGGTAAGGATGCTCTTGAGGTTTTTATTGCAGCTCTGGAGAATATAATGCCGACACTTGAGGTTAAGGCACGCCGTGTGGGCGGTGCTACTTATCAAGTGCCCATTGAAGTCAGAGCTGACAGGCGTCAGACACTCGGTCTGCGTTGGCTTACAAGCTACGCCCGAGCACGCAATGAGAAAACCATGAGAGAACGCTTAGCCGGCGAAATTCTTGACGCTTCAAACAGTATCGGAGCGGCAGTCAAGAAGCGTGAAGACACGCACAAAATGGCAGACTCAAATAAGGCGTTTGCACATTATAGGTGGTAGTCAGGAGATGAGCCGTGCCTAGAGAGTATTCACTTGAAAAGACGCGCAATATCGGCATTATGGCTCATATTGACGCAGGTAAAACAACCACAACCGAAAGAATTTTGTTCTATACGGGTCGCACCTATAAAATGGGTGAGGTTCATGAAGGCGCAGCCACAATGGACTGGAGACCTCAGGAACAGGAACGCGGTATAACTATAACCTCGGCAGCAACCACTTGCTTTTGGAAAAATCATCGAATTAATGTGATCGATACTCCGGGGCATGTTGACTTTACTGTCGAGGTTGAAAGAGCACTGCGTGTTCTTGATGGTTGTGTTGCGGTTATGTGTGCAAAAGGCGGAGTTGAGCCTCAGTCGGAAACAGTATGGAGACAAGCAAATCACTATGATGTTCCGAGGATTATCTATATAAACAAAATGGATATAACCGGAGCTGATTTTCATAATGTCATATCAATGGTGCATGACAGGCTTAAAGCAAATGCAGTACCGATTCAACTGCCTATAGGCTCGGAGTCCGAGTTTAAGGGTATGATTGATTTGGTTGAAATGACAGCTGATGTTTATTATGACGAGCTTGGAATGGATGTTCGTGTTGAGGAAATTCCTCAAGATATGCACGAAACCGCAAATGAGTACAGAACCAAGCTGATTGAAGCAGTTTCTGATTATGACGATGAAATCATGGAGCTTTATATAGAGGGCTCGGAGATTCCCATTGAAATGCTAAAGACTGCGATTCGTAAAGCAACACTTGCACTTGAGATTATTCCCGTAGCCTGCGGTACTTCTTACAGAAACAAAGGCATTCAAAAGCTTCTCGACGCTATTGTCGATTATCTGCCTTCTCCGATTGATATTGCGGATGTTGTAGGTATTCACAAGTACACAGGTAAGGAAGAATCACGTCCGCCATCGGATACCGCACCGTTTTCAGCACTTGCATTTAAGATTGAAACCGACCCGTTTGTCGGAAGATTATCTTTTTTCAGGGTTTACTCCGGCTCGGCAAAAACAGGTTCAATGGTGTTTAACTCAACAAAGGGGCATAAGGAAAGATTCGGGCGTATCTTACAGATGCATTCAAATCACCGTGAGGATATCGATGCGGTTTATGCAGGAGATATAGCTGCAGCAGTCGGATTAAAGGATACAACAACCGGTGATACACTATGTGATGAAAAAAAGCAGATAGTTCTCGAGTCCATGGAGTTTCCGGAGCCTGTAATTCAAATAGCAATTGAGCCGAAAACCAAAGCCGGACAGGAAAAAATGAGTATTGCTTTGGTGAAGCTGACAGAGGAAGACCCGACGTTTAAAACCTATACAGACGAGGAAACAGGGCAGACTATAATCGCAGGTATGGGTGAGTTGCATCTGGAAATTATTGTAGACAGACTCCTTCGTGAGTTTAAGGTTGAAGCAAATGTCGGCAAGCCTCAGGTTTCATATAAAGAAACAATACGCAAAAAAGCAGATGTTGATGTTCGTAATGTAAGACAAACAGGCGGAAAAGGTCAGTTTGCTCATGTTAAGATAATTATTGAGCCAAATGAAGCAGGCAAGGGCTATGAGTTTATAAGCAAAATAACAGCGGGAGCAATACCTAAGGAATATATCCCGGCTATTGACCAGGGTATACAAGGTGCAATGATGTCGGGAATTGTTGCAGGCTACCAGGTTGTTGATGTTAAGGTAACACTTTATGACGGCTCATTTCATGATGTTGATTCATCAGAGCTTGCTTTTAAAATTGCGGGAAGCATGGCGTTTAAAGAAGCGATGGCAAAAGCAGACCCGGTATTGCTTGAACCGATTATGAACGTTGTTGTGACAGTACCCGAGGAGTATATGGGTGATGTAATGGGTTATCTAAACTCAAAAAGAGGACAGATAACAGGTATGGATTCACGCAAGGGAGCTGCACAGATTAATGCACTCGTTCCGTTATCTGAAATGTTCGGATATGCAACAGTACTACGCTCACATACACAAGGCAGAGGTAACTTTACCATGGAACCGAGCCACTATGTCGAGCTTCCGAAATCCCGTCAGGACGAAATAACAGGCGGCTGGAGATTCTAAAAAAATAAGTGTTGCAAAGTGTCTGTAAATACTATACAATACCGTTTGCATGGAAATGCAGATAAATTTCTATGAGGATTAAAAAAGATTAGATACACTAATACCATAAGGAGGATTTCCACGAATGGCTAAGCAAAAGTTTGAAAGAACCAAACCCCACGTCAACATCGGCACAATCGGGCATGTTGACCACGGCAAGACGACACTCACAGCTGCAATCACAAAATATTTGAGCTTAACAGGCGGAGCGAAGTTTGAATCTTATGATTCAATTGATAAGGCACCTGAAGAGCGTGAACGCGGCATTACAATCAACACAGCTCACGTTGAGTATGAGACGGAAAACCGTCACTATGCACACGTTGACTGTCCCGGACACGCCGACTATATCAAGAACATGATAACCGGTGCTGCTCAAATGGACGGTGCGATACTTGTTATTTCCGCAGCCGACGGTCCGATGGCACAAACACGCGAGCATATCCTGCTTGCACGTCAGGTTGGTGTTCCCGCAATCGTTGTATTCCTTAATAAAGCAGACCAGGTTGACGACCCAGAGCTTCTCGAAATCGTTGAGATGGAAGTTCGTGAGCTTCTGTCCAAGTACGAATTCCCGGGCGACGATATTCCGATTATTACAGGCAGTGCCCGTAATGCTCTTGAATCAACTTCAACAGATGCAAGCTCAGCCGAGTATGAGTGCATTAAAGAACTGATGAAAAATGTTGATGAATACATCCCGACACCCGAACGTAAAGCTGACCTCCCGTTCCTTATGCCTGTTGAAGACACAATGACAATAACAGGACGCGGAACAGTTGCAACAGGTCGTGTTGAGCGTGGTAAAATTAATAAAAACGATAAAGTTGAAATCGTCGGCTTAATGGATGAGCCCCGTGAAACAACCATTACCGATATCGAAATGTTCCGTAAGCTTCTTGATTATGCAGAAGCAGGCGATAACATCGGTGCTCTTTTACGCGGTGTTTCAAGAGATGAAATCTGGAGAGGTCAGGTTCTTGCAAAGCCGGGAAGCATTAAGCCTCTTACAAAATTCAAAGGTCAAGTCTACGTTCTTTCAAAGGACGAGGGCGGACGTCACACACCGTTCTTCAACAATTATCGTCCCCAGTTCTATTTCAGAACTACAGACGTTACAGGCGTTATAACACTTCCCGAAGGTGTCGAGATGTGTATGCCCGGCGACAATGTAGAAATTGATGTTGAGCTGATAACTCCGATTGCAATTGAAAAGAATCTACGTTTTGCAATTCGCGAAGGCGGACGTACAGTAGGATCCGGCGTAGTTATCGGAATCTAAATGAGTAAAATTCAAGCTTAAAATTAGAACAAAGGTCGGAGAAAATCCGACCTTTGTTTAGTTGCGAAATAATTACATAAAGTTACAGAAAACTATTGTATTTTGGGATTCCTTAGTGTATAATGTACATTGTATGTGCCTAAAATATGGTGATTATGCCAAAAGATAAACAAACCATTGAGGCTATGCACGAGGGGGTTGTCTTTTATGTCCAGCAGGATATTTCAGAGCGTAATAATCCAAATGAAGGATGCTACAAGTCGTCCGGTAGGCGTTATCGACCCTGATGGTGTTGTTGTTGCCAGCAGTGAGCTTTCCTTAATTGGAACAACCCTCGGCTCAATGACGTCTATAATGGAAGAAAGCAAGGAAATAACCACAAGACACGCAGGCAAAACCTTCAAATCACTAGGAACCGGAACAGCCGATGATTATATTATATTTGCCTCCGGGGAGGATGATTTTTCACGTACACTTTGCATAATGGCATCAATAGCAATTTGTGAAGCAGGAATTTATTTTGAAGAAAACCATGATAAGCGTACTTTTGTTAAAAGCATAATTTCAGAGAACATTTTACCCGGCGATATTTATATGCGGGCAAAAGAACTTAGATTTATACCTGATGTACTCAGGGGTGTTATGGTTGTTCGCCTTGATTCGACGGCAAATATCTCCGCAGTTGAGTTGTTACAGGACGCATTTCCCGATAAGCAGCACGACTTTGTAATTGCAACCGGTGATACCGATATAGTAATTATTAAGGAAATGCCGCCTGAAGGAAATGTAAAGTACCTCAACAAGCTTGCGGATTCAATAAAACAAAAGATTACAGAAGCTTATTCAGTCAAGTGCGTTATCGGAATAGGAACTCCCGCAAAGCATTTAAGAGAGCTTGCAGATAAGTATAAGGAAGCTTTGATATCAATAGATATAGGCAAGGTTTTTGATGCGGATAAAGCAATCATAAATTACGAATCTCTCGGAATCGGCAGATTAATTTACCAACTTCCCACAACGCTTTGCGAAATATTCCTCTCCGAAGTATTTAAAAGAAATCCTATAGAAGCTCTTGACCAGGAAACACTTTTTACAATTGATAAGTTTTTTGAAAACAGCCTGAATGTATCCGAAACCTCAAGAAAGCTGTTTGTCCACAGAAATACCCTTGTATACAGACTTGAAAAAATCAGAAAGATAACCGGTCTTGATTTACGCGAGTTTGACCACGCAATTATCTTCAAAGTAGCACTTATGGTTAAAAAGTATCTAATATCACAGGAGTCAAAATACTAAATTATGATTAGAATGACCGACGTATTTAAAGAATATGCAAATGGCACCAAGGCATTAAAGGGTGTTACATTCGAATTAAATACAGGTGAGTTTGCTTTTTTGGTTGGCCCTTCAGGTTCTGGCAAATCGACAATTATCCGATTGCTGATTGGTGAAATTGCACCCTCAGACGGAATCGTTATAGTAAACGGTCAGGATATGGATAATATTAAAATGCGTAAAATGCCGTTTTTGAGAAGAACCGTAGGCGTCATATTTCAGGATTTCCGCCTGATTGAGAATAAATCAGTTTATGAAAATGTTGCATTTGCAATGCGTGTAATCGGAGCATCCTCAAAGGATATACGCCAGCGTGTGCCTTATTTGCTGGAGCTTGTAGGTCTTGAGTTTAAAGCAAAAGCAAAGCCTGACGAATTATCCGGCGGTGAGCAGCAAAGAGTAGCAGTTGCAAGAGCACTTGTTAATAATCCCAGACTTATAATTGCCGACGAGCCGACAGGAAATCTCGACCCGGCACGTAGTCTTGAAATATTATTGCTCCTGAAAAAGATAAACGACTTAGGAACAACAGTCCTTATAGTGACGCACGAAAAGCCACTCGTTGATCAGTTCTCCCAACGTGTTATAGCGATAGACGGCGGCAGAATCATCAGCGATGGAATGGATGGATATTACGACTATGAAAGTGAATAGAAACAGAACATTTTATTATATAAAAGAAGGCATAACGAGCATATTCAATCATAGCTTAATGTCTTTTGCATCGATATGTATTATTGTTGCTTTTCTGATAATTATGGGCGGATTTATTCTTCTGGCTGTTAATATAAACGCTTTAATCGGCGAGCTTGAAAACGACAATATAATCCTTGCTTATATACATGAAAATGTGCCAGAATCGGATGCAAGAGCTCTTGAGCATACCTTGCGCAGCATACCGAATATATCGAGTGTGGCATTTGAAACACGTGAACAGGCATTTGAAAGATTTATGGGCAGATATGATGACGAAAATCGTTTCCAGGATATTGACCCAACCGTTTTTCGCCACAGATTTGCAATTTATGTAGAAGATGTTGCATATATTGCCGAGACACAACACGAACTGCGTTACGTACCGGAGCTTGACACTATAAGTGCGAATTTGACAATAGCACGCACTCTTGTCAGTATAAGAAATGTAGTGAGCTGGATTTCCATTATAATAATAGCTGTTTTGCTTGCAATATCGTTATTTGTTATGTCAAATACAATAAAACTCGCAACCTTTGAAAGACGTGAGGAAATAGCGATTATGAAAATGGTCGGAGCAACAAACTCATTCATTCGCTGGCCGTTTATATTTGAAGGATTTATTTTAGGCTTAACCGGTTCGCTAATCGCATTTTTATCAATTATCGGAATTTATGGTATAGCCTCAAGAAGCGTATTGGATTTTGATGCCGGATTTTTCCAGCTTGTATTGTTTTCAAATGTTTCAGTCCCATTGTTTATACTATTTACGGGTATAGGCTTTGGAGTAGGAGTAGGCGGCAGTGTGTTCGCACTCAATCGTTACCTTAAGGTCTAGGAGGTTTAAAATGGGCAATAAAAAGTTTGTAAGAATAGTAGCAATAGTACTGGCAATTATAATGCTCTTATCCGTAGCGATGATAGCAATTGAGTTGCTTGTAAGTTCAACCGCAAGTGCACGTGTCACGCAGACACAGATTAACAATCTCAGAAATGACAAGAGTGATTTGGAGCGACGAAAGCGTGAGATTCAAGCAAGAATAAACACTATTGAATTTGAGCGTATGGAAGAAATTGCGAAAAAAGAGATTCTCGATGAGCGAATTGTTCTGACCGGCTTGGAAATTGATAATGTCAACGCTACAATTAATTATTATGACCTTCTAATTAGAGAAAAGGAATACGAAGTATTTTTAGCTCAAGGCAGAGAAGAAGAACAGCTGCAAAGATATAGAAACCGTGTAAGAAACATGGAAGAAAACGGGATAATATCATATCTTGAAATAATTTTTGACTCTACTAGCTTTTCCGATATGCTTGCACGAATTGATTTTGTTGCGGATATTATGCGTTCTGATGAGAATGCTTACAGTGATCTGATTGCTGCCAGAAGTGAAACCGAAGCGGCAAAGGATGAGCTTGAAGGAACCCGTGTAATGATGGAAGAAGAAAAGCTTTATTTGCTCGAAAAAGAGGAAGAGCTTTTTGAACAGCTTGATGAAGCCCATGCATTAATATTAAAAATGGAAAGCGATATAGAAACAAACAAGGCACTTCGTGCCGAGGTTGTTGCACAGGAGGAACAGGTACAAAGACAAATAAACGCAGCGGTTGCAGAGCTTGCCAGACAGCAGGAGCTCGAGAGACAACGTCGTGCGAGAGAAGCAGCCCGTAGAAACGCAGCACGCGGAAATGTTACCGGCGGCGGTTCAGTTGTAGGAACCGGAGAACTTCTCAGACCTGTCGGCGGTGCTGTCACCAGTGGCTTTGGAGTAAGACGTCACCCTGTATTCGGAGATATGAGACAGCATAACGGTGTCGATTTCGGAGCATCACATGGTACTTCGATTGTTGCTGCAGACAGCGGAACGGTCATAATTTCAGGATATAACTCATCATACGGAAACTATGTTGTTATAGACCACGGAAACGGAATGACAACACTTTACGCTCACATGAGCACAAGGTCTGTTAGTGTAGGCAACACTGTATCGAGAGGGCAGCAGATAGGACTGGTCGGCTCGACAGGAGTTTCGACTGGACCGCACCTGCATTTTGAGGTATCAATTAACGGGGTACGAATTAATCCTATGTCGAGGTTGTAGTTATTCATAATGAAGAGACAATATTCAATGAGCTTTATGTTAACGCTGGTGTTTGCTGCATCAGCGTTAACTTGCTTGATAATGTCACTGCTTTTTATCTTCGGAAGAGGCAAAGCGGAAGCTCCTGCAAATCAAATTAGTAATGTCGATGAGCTTTTAAGAGTTGTTGAAAACCGTTTTATCGGAACATATGATATAAGTGAGCTGGAGCTCGTTGCTATGCAAGCCGCAATTGATGCATTGGATGATGACTGGTCATATTATTTATCACCTGAGGAATATAAAGAGCACCGTGAGAATTCGAATAATCAATATCACGGGATTGGAGTCGAGGTTGTTATCGACGAAGAAACCGAAGGAATGAAAGTATTAAGAGTTTATAAGGACTCCGGTGCCGATTTGGCCGGTATTGTACCAAATGATATTATTACAGCCGTGGACGGCGAGAGCATTTTAGGCTTAACACTACAGGAAATAAGAGGAGTGCTTCGAAGAGAGCTTGGCGATACTGCTGTTGTTACAGTGCTTAGAGCCGACGGATTGTATTATGACCTGACAGTTGTTTACAGTCTTGTGTTTACCGACCCGGTTACATTTATTATGCTAGATGGAAATATCGGCTATGTACAGCTTAAAAACTTTGAAGAAGGTGCCGGCGAAAGATTTATTTCAGCTGTTAACAGCCTTAAAGAGCATGGTGCGGTTGCATTTATATATGATGTACGTTCAAATCCCGGCGGCAGAGTAAATGAGGTAACGAAAATACTTGATTTTCTGCTTCCCGAGGGTGAGATATTCTTCTCGGTTGACAGAACCGGAAACGAAAACATAATTATGTCCGACTCAAGCTTTATCGATTTGCCGGCTGTTGTTCTTGTCAATAGCTTCTCTTACAGCGGTGCGGAGTTTTTTGCGGCAATGCTTGACGAATATGAATACGCAAGTACTGTAGGTGAGCAAACAACAGGGAAAAACCGTATGCAGACTATGATTAATCTGTCAAACGGTGGTGCCGTCAATTTGTCAACAGGTCATTATTTGACTAAAAACAGAGTCAGCTTATTTGATATTGGAGGCTATACGCCGCAATTCATAGTTACACTCAGTGATGAGCAAACCACATTGTTTAACAGGGGAGAGCTCCCACCGGAAAAAGACCCGCAGCTCCAAAAGGCTTTATTATTACTTGAGGAAAAACTCTCGTAATATAGTGTTGACAATCGCTTTATTGTTTAATATAATGAATTTCAATAGCAGTTGCTATGTTTTCTTTATGCCCGGTATTTTGGGCTTTTTGTTTTAAGAAAGGGTGTATTGTTTTGGTAAAAGAAGCAAGGTATAAAATGAGTGAGGAGCGTTTGGAGAAGCTTAAGGAAGAACTCCACTACCTCCAAACAGTTCGTGAAAAAGAAGTTGCACAGCAGATTAAAGAAGCAAGGTCCTTTGGTGACCTTACGGAAAACAGTGAGTATGACGATGCTAAAACAGAGCAAGGCAAGCTATACTCAAAGATTGCAGATATTAAGAACTTAATTGAGAATGCCGAGATTGTCAGAGCGTCTGAAAAAACCGATGTAGTCGGCATGGGAAGCAAAGTCACCGTTCGTGACATTGAGTTTAAAGAGGACATTACTTACGAAATAGTCGGCTCACAGGATGCTGACCCAGCCGTCTTTAAAATTTCTGACGACTCTCCTTTCGGAAAGAGTCTGATGGACAAGAAAAAAGGCGACACGGTTAAAGTAGAAGCCCCTGCCGGTATTATGGAGTTTAAAATACTAAAGATAGAGTAGTATAAGGGCATAGGAATTAATAATAAAATGGATAATAACATCAGCGAAGATATAAATGAAGAAGTCGATGAGCAGGAGCTTTCTGAAATACTGCAAATTCGAAGAGATAAACTATCAAAGCTTCAAAATGAAGACCGCGACCCTTTTCATATTACTAAATATTCAAGAACTGCTTTTACAACAGATGTAACCGACAATTTTGATACAATGGAAGATAAAGATGTATCAATGGCTGGACGTGTGATGGCAAAGCGGGAAATGGGCAAGGCTATTTTCCTTGATATTAAAGACGATAAAGGGCGTATACAGTTATATTTAAAGCAAAATGATATTGGTGAAGCTTCCTTTGAGGATATTAAAAAAGGCGACATAGGCGATATAATCGGTGTTACCGGCAAGGTATTCAGAACCAGAATGGGTGAGATTTCCATTCATTGCGAATCTGTTGAGTTGCTGGCAAAATCGCTTCGTCCGTTACCGGAAAAATATCACGGGCTAACAAATCAGGAGCTTAAATACCGTCAGCGATATGTCGATTTAATAATGAATCCCGATACACGCAAAGCATTTGAAATAAGAAGTGCATTTATTAAATACATCCGTGACTTTCTTGACAATAGAGGTTATGTCGAAGTAGAAACTCCCGTACTCAATCTTATTTCGGGAGGAACAACAGCAAGACCTTTTACCACACACCATAATACGCTTAATCTTGATATGTTCCTGCGGATTGCAACCGAGCTACATTTAAAAAGGCTTATTGTAGGCGGGCTTGAACGTGTTTATGAAATAGGGCGTATTTTCAGAAATGAAGGCATGAGCACAAAGCATAATCCTGAGTTTACAATGATCGAGCTATATGAGGCTTATGCAGATTATAAGGACATGATGGACTTGTTTGAGGATTTATTGTCAGGTGCCGCTGAGAAAATATGTGGTTCATATAACGTCGAGTGGCATGGAAATGAAATAGATTTGACTCCCGGATGGAAACGTATGTCAATGATTGATGCTGTTCTTGAGCATACAGGTATTAATTTTGCGCAGCTACAGACAACTGAAGAAGCAGTCAAAAAAACAGCAGAAATTGGAGTTAAAATGCCTGACGGTAAACCGGCGTCATGGGGCGACCTGCTTTATGAGTGCTTTGACCAACGTGTTGAGGACAAGCTGGTTCAGCCTATATTCATAACGGATTACCCGATAGAAGTCTCACCGCTTGCAAAAAAGAAAAAGTCAGACCCAAGACTTACCGAACGCTTTGAGCTGTTTATCTGCGGCAATGAAATGGGAAATGCTTTCAGTGAGCTTAATGACCCGATTGACCAGAAGGAAAGATTTTTAAGGCAAGCTGAGCTCAGAAAAGCAGGCGACCTTGAAGCAGGAATGATGGACGAGGACTATATAAACGCAATGGAATACGGCATGCCTCCGACAGGCGGAATGGGCATAGGTATTGACAGATGTGTTATGCTGTTAACAGGAAGCAACTCCATAAGAGACGTAATACTGTTTCCAACCATGAAGCCAATTGAATGAGGTTGTGGGTCAGAGGGTATCCGAAAAAGTCAAATCCGCCAATTCCAACGCGTTTTTTCATATTCAAAACCAAATAATTTCCAAAAATTGTGCTGCGGTCATTGACGAATTCGACTTTTTCGGATTCCCTCTGACCCACATCAAAATGAAGCCGCTTTTGCGGCTTCTGATAGTATATAAAGTAAAATGTAGAAAATAAATGTGAAAATGGGGTTTAAATGATGAAAATTTTAACAAGCAGAAGTAATCCTGTGTTTGTTCATATGAAAAAGCTCGGAGGGAGTAAAAAGTACAGAGATGAGCAGGGGTTGTTTCTTTGTGATGGTTTTAAGTTGTTAAAGGAAGCAATTAACTGTGGTGTGTTTATTGATACTGTTATTGCATCGCAAGCGGTTGAAGTAGATTTACCCGAGAATACGAAGGTATACAAAGCAAAGGAAGACTTAATTGATTCCATTTCGCCGCTTAAAAATTCTCAGGGTCTGTTATTTTCATCTCGAATGGATAAACGAAGTGATGTAGATTTTCTGACAGGAACGCATGTTTTGCTTGATAATATTCAAGACCCCGGGAATGTGGGGGCTATAGTCAGGTGTGCTAATGCCTTTGGAATAAAAAGTGTAATTCTTACGGATAAATCAGCTGATTTATATAATCCGAAGACTATCAGGGGGTCAATGGGTGCAATTTTCAGACAGACAGTTCTCAGAATGAATAAAAAAGAGATTGCCGTTCTTAAAAAATCAGGAGTGTCATTTATCGGAGCTGTAAACGATGATGATTCAATCGGTGTAAATAAAGCAAATCTGACGGATACTATAATAATATTTGGAAATGAAGGACAGGGTATATCCGAAATGCTTTCGGAGCTTTGCGAAAATAAGGTGAAAATACCTTTATCGCCGGAGAGTGAGTCAATTAATGTATCGACAGCAGCAGCAATTATAATGTGGGAGGCGGCAGGCAGGAGGTAGATATGTCATCATTAAAGTATTGGCTTTGGCTTTCAACACGATTTAAAAGCGGATTGGTCAAAGGAAAAATTTTACTTGAGCATTTTGGCTCGCCGGAAAATGTCTATAATGCACAGAACAAGGATTATCTTGATATTGAAGGTATTAAACAAAACGATATAAAGCCATTAATGCAAAAGGAGCTTGATACCGCAAATGATATTTTGTCAGACTGTGCAAGAATCGGATGCAGGATAATTACGCTTCATGATTCCGATTACCCTGACAGACTGCGTAACATCTACGATCCGCCGATTGTTTTGTATGTAAATGGAAGAATGCCATATATCGATGATGAAGTTGTGGTCGGTATTGTCGGCTCAAGAAAATGCACTCCGTATGGCTTAAATGTGGCGGAAAATGTCGCGTACAGGCTATCTTGCAGAGGAGTTATTATTGCAACGGGACTTGCTCTCGGAATAGACACTGCTGCTGCAAAAGGAGCACTTCGCGGCGGAAGCTCTTTACTCGGTATTATCGGCTCGGGACTTGATGTTATTTACCCGCCTGAAAACAAGGAGCTATTTGAGGATGTAAAAAGTGCCGGAGCAGTTATCAGCGAATACCCTCCCGGTACAGCTCCGGTCAGGTGGAATTTCCCTGCAAGAAACAGAATTATCAGCGGACTGTCTTTAGGTGTTGCGGTTATTGAGGCACCTAAGAAAAGCGGGGCTTTAATTACCGCCGCAAATGCAATGGAGCAGGGCAGGGATGTTTTTTCACTTCCGGGAAATGTTGATGCGACGGCATGTGAGGGCTCAAATGCACTTCTCAGAGAAGGAGCCATACCGTTTCTTTCCGCTGATGATATAATCGATGAGTATATAGAGTTATATCCAGATAAAATCAATGTTTTGGGAGAGGAAAAAACATCCAAGAGCAAATGTAAAAAAGATGTAAACATAAAAACAGAGGTAAAAAAATCAATTGACAACGATTCAAAGGTAGACTATATTGACTTAGGTAACTTGCTTGAGACTCTTAATGACGATGAAAAAGCGATTGCTCTGTCAATCGGGGAAAATTCCGTAAACGCTGATGAGATAATTCTTACAACAGGGTTTTCAGCTCAGAAGGTTCTGACACTACTTACAATGCTTGAGCTTGCAGGACACGTAGAGCGTAATTTAAACGGGGAATGGGAGATAACCGCATAGTATGGCAAATAAATCAAATCTGGTAATTGTGGAATCACCGGCTAAAGCAAAAACCATAGGTAAATATCTCGGTTCTAACTTTAAGGTTACTGCATCAATGGGACATCTTAGAGATTTGCCGAAAAGCACTCTCGGTGTGGATGTGGACAACGGCTTTACACCTGACTATCAACCCGTAAAAGCCCGTGAGAGCACGATCAAGGAGCTTCGCAAGGCGGTAAAGGACAGTGCGAACATATATCTTGCTACAGACCCTGACCGTGAGGGTGAGGCTATTTCGTGGCACTTAAAGGAGCTGTTGAAGCTTTCCGATGACCGTGCATTTAGAGTTACTTTTAATGAGATTACACAAAAGGTGGTCAAATCTGCTATAGACAATCCAAGACCAATTGATATGGATTTGGTGGATGCTCAGCAGGCAAGACGAATACTTGACCGTATAGTCGGATATAAGCTGAGTCCGCTGCTATGGAAAAAGATTAGGCGTGGGCTTTCCGCCGGCAGAGTTCAGTCTGTAGCTTCCAGAATGGTTGTTGACAGGGAAAACGAGATACGTGACTTTACTCCGCAGGAATATTGGCTGCTTAACATTAAGTTAGCAACTGCTGATAAGCCCGGTAAGTTTACGGCAGCATTTCATGGAACTGAAAAAAAGAAAGAAGAGCTATACAGCAAGGAAGATGTCAAAAAGGTTGTTAATGCAATAAGTAAAGCACCATTTTCTGTCCTCTCAGTAAAGCGAACAAATAAAAAACGCTCGGCTGCACCTCCTTTTATAACCTCAACCTTACAACAGGAAGCGTCACGCAGATTAGGCATGGCACCCAGACGTGCAATGTCAATAGCTCAGCAATTATATGAGGGTATTGATATTGCAAATAAAGGAACAGTCGGACTTATAACATATATGAGAACCGACTCACTTCGTATTTCGGATGAGGCGGTTAATGACGCGAAAAAATTTGTTACATCAACCTATGGAGCAGATTATTATCCTGAGTCGCCCAATAAATATAAATCAAAAAACAGCTCACAGGATGCTCACGAAGCAATACGTCCCAGCTCGGTATTTATGACTCCTGATAGTATTAGAAGCAGCCTATCAAGCGACCAATACAGAATGTATCGAATGATTTGGAGCCGGTTTGTTGCAAGTCAAATGGCACCTGCAATATATGACAGTGTAACCGTTGATGTCTTGTCGGCAGGGTATGTTTTTCGTGCAAACAATTCTATTATTGTATTTACCGGATTTACAGCCGTTTATGAAGAGCTTGGTGATGATGAGAAGGAAATCAAGCAGTCTGCACTGCCTGATTTAAAGGAAAACGATCCGCTAAAGCTCGAGGATATTAAAGAGGAACAGAAATTTACACAGCCTCCATCAAGGTTCAGTGAAGCAACCCTTATTAAAGCAATGGAGGATTCAGGTGTCGGCAGACCAAGTACATATGCACCGACAATATCTACAATTATGGATAGGGAGTATGTTGTAAAAGAAGGAAAACTCCTGCGTCCGACTCCGCTTGGCGAGGTTGTTGTTAATCTGATGAAGGAAAGGTTTTCCGATATTGTTGATTTGCAATTTACCGCCAGAATGGAAGAGCAGCTTGACAGTATAGAAAAAGGCAACGATGACTGGAAGCATGTGCTTGAAAGCTTTTATGCCGGTTTTAACGGAAAGCTGGAGCAAGCGGAGGCAGCTCTTGAAGGTGAACGTATCAAGGTGCCCGATGAGGTTTCAGATGAGCTTTGTGATTTATGCGGAAAACAAATGGTTATTAAATCCGGACGTTTCGGAAGATTTCTTGCCTGCCCCGGATATCCTGAATGCAGCTTTACCAAGCCTCTTGTAATCGAAATGCCCGGAAAATGTCCGAAATGCGGTATGCGTATTCTTAAGCGTACTTCTAAAAACGGCTATACCTTTTATGCCTGCGAGCATCTTAAGGAATGCGGCTTTATGACTTGGGATGTTCCTGTTGCGGACAATTGTCCCGAATGTAACCAGACTATGTTTAAGCTATCGGGCAGAGGTGCAAAAAAGCCATTTTGTATTAATGAAAAGTGCAAAAACTTTTTGCCGGAGGATAAAAGAGGATATCGCAGGAAGCCAAAGGAAGAAGGCTCTGCTGAGTCTGCTGATACAACCCAAAGTAAAATCACGACAAAAAAAGCAACAAAACGACCAACCGCAAGAAAAACGGCAGCTAAAAAGTCAACGTCTAAAAAGGCAGCAACAGCAAAATCGACAGCTAAGACAACCGTAAAAAGCGTGGCAAAGGGGAAAACCGGTGCCTCAAAATGAGCAGCAGTGTTTTGGTTATCGGTGCGGGTCTGGCAGGTTGTGAAGCCGCTTGGCAGCTAGCTGAAAGAGGAATAAATGTAAGGCTCTTTGAAATGAAGCCGGAAAATAAATCTCCTGCTCATATTTCTCCAAGCTATGCCGAGCTTGTTTGCTCAAACTCCTTTAGAAGCAATGAACTTACAAACGCAGCAGGACTTTTAAAGGAAGAAATGCGCAGACTCGGAAGCCTAGTCATCAAAACTGCGGATGAAACAAAAATCCCCGCAGGCGGTGCTTTGGCTGTTGACAGAGAAAGTTTTGCAAAAGCAGTGACACAAAAAATAAAAGCACACTCACTGATTGATATAATTACGCATGAAGTTATCGATATACCGGATGAAAGAGTTATAATAGCAACGGGACCTTTGACATCGGATAGTCTGGCAGAGAAAATAGCCGATATATTTCCTGATAAAAAAACACTGAGTTTTTACGACAGTGCAGCACCGATTGTAACATTTGAGAGCATAAATATGGAAAACGCATTTTTTGCCTCAAGGTATGACAAGGGTGAAGCGGATTATATCAACTGTCCAATGGATAAAGAGCAGTATACGACTTTTTACAGAGAGCTTATTAACGCCGAGTGTGCCGAGGTGCACGGGTTTGAGGATAAATCCGTATTTGAAGGGTGCATACCCATTGAAATTATGGCAAAACGCGGTGAGGATACCATGCGTTTCGGACCTTTAAAGCCGGTAGGGCTTAGAGACCCGAATACCGAAAAAGCCCCTCATGCAGTTGTTCAGCTCAGAAAAGACAACAAAGAAGGAACCTTATATAATCTTGTAGGATTTCAGACGCACCTTAAGTTTCCCGAGCAAAAGAGAGTTTTCAGACTGATTCCGGCACTGGAAAATGCAGAAATTGTCCGTTATGGTGTAATGCACAGAAACACTTATATAGATTCTCCAAGGCTACTTGATAAATATTTTCGTTTGAGGGATAATAAAAAAATAAGTTTTGCCGGACAGATTACGGGAGTAGAGGGTTATGTTGAATCCGCAGCCTCGGGCTTGCTTTGCGGACTTGAAATTGCTCGTGAGCTGCTAGGATTGGCACCGATTGATTTTACGGGAGATACTGCGATAGGTGCATTGGCGTTATATATATCATCCGGCTCCGTATCGGACTTTCAGCCAATGAATATAAATTTCGGAATAATTAACCCGCTTGGATTTAAAGTAAAAGGTAAAAGAGAGAAAAACCTGAAAATATCCGAGAGGTCACTTAAGCTAATCGACACAATTAAAGGAGAATGGTGAAGTGAAAGTAATTGTTGATGCAATGGGTGGAGATAATGCTCCCGATGAAATAGTTATAGGCTCAATAAATGCAATTAAAGAAAATAATGTTGATATAACACTTGTCGGCAGAGGCGAGGATATTTTACGGGTTTTTGAGCGACTCGGAATAAAAGAGCTGCCTGCGGGAGTTGAAATCGTCAATGCGTCAGAGGTGATTGATGTTGATGAGGATCCGACTTCGGCAATACGTATAAAAAAGGATTCATCACTTTCCGTCGGACTTACCCTTTTAAGAGACGGACGAGGTGATGCTTTTGTTTCCGCAGGAAGTACGGGTGCTCTTTTATCCGGTGCAACACTTTTGGTAAAACGTGTTCGCGGTATCAGACGTGCGGCTCTGGCTCCATTTATCCCAAATACAGCAAGTGGGTTTATACTTATTGATTGCGGAGCAAATGCTGAGTGCACCGCTGAGTATCTACTGCAGTTTGCTTATATGGGGTCATTTTATTCTGAGGATGTTTTAAAAATTAAGTCACCCAGAATCGGATTGCTGAATAACGGAGCAGAGAGCACAAAGGGTACGGCATTACAGCACGAGACATATCAGCTTTTGGAAAACTCAAGCTTGAACTTTATCGGAAATGTAGAAGCAAAGGATGCAATGGCGGGAGCCTGTGACGTTCTTGTCTGTGACGGCTTTACGGGAAATGTGTTTTTAAAGGCGATTGAAGGTACAGCGTCTCTCATTATGTCAGAGCTTAAAAATGTTTTTTACAGCAATGTTTTAACAAAGCTTTCGGCACTTATTGTAAAAGGAAAGCTTGCCGGGTTAAAGAAAAAAATGAATCCCGATACTGTCGGCGGAACAGCATTACTCGGAATTTCTAAACCTGTTATCAAAGCACATGGCTCATCAAATGCAAAGGCAATTCAAAATTCAATAATTCAGGCAGTAAGAGATGCGGAGTCGAATATGGCAGGACGATTTACTGATAATATCGAGCAAATGAAGGTTTCTGTTGACAAAGCAAATGAGGAAGCATAAATTTACTTGTGGAGAGTTATATGGATGAGCTAAAAATAAAGCAGCTTCAGGAGGTAATTGAATATACCTTTAATGATATTAATTTGCTTGTTAAATCCATGACTCATAGTTCATATGCAAATGAGAAAATCAAGAAAACGGAAGCAAGCAATGAGAGATTGGAGTTTCTGGGAGATTCTCTGCTCGGAATGACTATTGCGTTATTAATATTCAATATTAAACCGGAGCTGTCAGAAGGGAAAATGACAAAACTAAGAGCAGAGCTTGTTAACGAAAGAAGCCTTGCCGAGGTGGCTGCTGAGCTTGATTTGGGTTCTTATCTTTTACTTGGGCGGGGTGAAATAAACGGGGGAGGACGGAGTCGTCCCTCTATACTTTCAGACGCATTTGAAGCACTTATTGCCGCCATGTATTTAGACGGTGGTTACAAGCCGGTTGAGAGCCTGATATTTAAGCTGTTTACACCAAGAGTAAATAACCCCGACTGTAGCTTTAAGGACTATAAAACCGAACTGCAGGAGCTGATTCAAGGAAAATCGGGACTGTCTTTGGCATATGCAGTTACCAGTGAACACGGACCTGACCATAATAAAGTATTTACTGTTGAAGTAAAATCAAAAGAGAAATTACTGGGAACGGGAACAGGAAAAAGCAAAAAGCTTGCTGAACAAAGTGCCGCCAAGTCTGCTCTGGAATTTCTGGGTTCATGTTCTTTGGCGGATTCGCCGGACGGAGCAGCTGATGAGAATTAATTTCAATTGAAAGGAAAATAAATATGCAATACGGACATTTTGACTTGGAGAACAGAGAGTATGTAATTACTAATCCGGCAACACCGGCAGCATGGGCGAATTATCTCGGCTCACCCGAGTATGGTGCAATTATTTCAAATAATGCAGGAGGCTACAGCTTTGTAAAATCCGGTGCAAAGGGACGTATTAATCGCTACCGCTTCAACTCTGTCACAGCCGACCAACCCGGGCGATATATTTATATAAAGGATTTAAAAGACAATGATTTTTGGTCTGCATCATGGATGCCCGTCGGCAAATCGTTGGATAACTATAAATCCGAATGTCGTCATGGCACTGCATATACAAGTATAACATCGGAATATAATGATATAAGCACGGAAACCTTGTATTACGTTCCGCTTAATTCAACTCATGAGGTATGGCGTATTCGCATAAAAAACAATGGCAAAGAAGCAAAAAAGCTTGCTGTTACAGGTTATGTAGAGTTTACTAATGAACCTTATTATGAGCAAGACCAAGTGAACTTGCAGTATACTCTCTTTATCAGTCGTACGTATTTTAAAGGAAACTATATTCTTCAAAGGGTAAACGATAATTTTGAAGACCCGAACAGAGAACGGTTCTTTGCGGTCTCCGGAGCACCTGTAACCTCTTACTGCGGCGACAGAGATAAGTTTGTCGGTAATTATCGAAGTTATTCAAACCCTGTCGGTATTTCAGACGGTCTTAATAATGACTTGAATTATTGCGGGAATTCCTGCGGTGCATTGCAAAGTGATATTGATTTGGCTCCCGGCGAATCAATGGAGCTAATTTATCTGCTTGGCAAAAAACCAGAAGCGGAAGCTGCCGCACTTATTAAGGAATATGATAATAAAAGTAATGTTGAAAATGAGTTAACTGAGATTAAGAAATACTGGCACGGAAAGCTGGATAATCTGCAGGTAAAATCACCTGATGATAAATTTAATAACACCGTAAATGTTTGGAATGCATATCAGTGCTTTATAACATTCATTTGGTCACGTGCCGCGTCCTTCCAGTATTGTGGGCTGCGTAACGGCTTTGGCTACAGAGACACGGTGCAGGATATTCAAGGAATCATTCACCTCGCTCCAGAGATGGCTCGCACACAAATCGAGTTTATGCTCTCTGCTCAGGTTTCAAACGGTGCGGGGCTTCCGCTTGTAAAATATAATCATAATGCAGGCTTTGAGGATACACCGGATGATGATTCATATGTTCAGGAAACACAGCATCCGAGCTATCGTGCAGACGATGCGCTTTGGCTATTTCCGACGGTTAAAAAGTATATTGATGAAACGGGGGAGTTGGATTTTCTTGACCATAAGATACTCTTTGCCGATGTCAATGAAAAGGCTTCCGTTTATGAGCATTTGAAGCGTGCAATTCAGTTTTCGCTGGATAATCTGGGACCTCACGGTATGCCCGCAGGTCTTCATGCTGATTGGAATGACTGCCTGCGTCTTGGAAAAATGGGTGAATCTACTTTTGTACTGTTTCAGTTCATTTATGCAATGCGTATTATCAGAGAATATGCCGAGCTTAAGGGTGATGCGGAATATATAGCATGGCTTGACAAGTATCTGGCGGAGCTTTGCGAAAAAACCGACAAAATTTGCTGGGACGGTGACAGATGGATTCGGGGCTTTACAGAAAGCGGAATTACAATCGGCAAAAGGGGAGACCCCGAGGCTTCAATGTGGCTTAATCCTCAGTCATGGGGGATTATTTCGGGAATATCGCTTGACAAGGAAAATGAAAACCGTGCAGTTGTTTCCATGGATTCCGTATATCGTGAGTTAAATACTCCGTATGGCACTATGCTGATGTATCCTGCTTATAAAGACCATGCTTTTGACGGTGCTCTTGCAAGGTGCTTTAATAAGGGAGTAAAAGAAAATGCAGGTATTTTCTGTCATTCTCAGGGCTGGGTAATTCTTGCCGAGGCTTTGATTGGCAGGGGCGACAGGGCATATGAGTATTTAAAGGAAATGTGCCCAGCATACATGAACGAGGATGCCGACAGACGTGTTATGGAGCCTTATGCTCATGCACAGACAATTGAAGCAAAGGACAGTCCGTTTGCAGGTCGTGCACATGTTCACTGGTTAACCGGTGCAGCTACCACGGTAATGGTCGCAATGGTCGAAGGAATACTAGGCATTAAACCTTCTCCAAAAGGTATTACCATTAACCCGTCAATACCGGCTGAGTGGACAAGCTGGAGCATGACAAAAAAATTCAGAGGCAAGGTTTTGAACATTAACGTTGACAATCCCAACGGAAATCAACACGGAGTAAAAGCCACCATTGTAAACGGCCAAAAACTGGAAGGCAACTTCATTCCGGAAGAAATCTTAAAGGACAGTAATGATATAAGGATAGAGATGTAATGTTATGCCGAATATTACTTTGATTAATGACAGGTGGAGCTTTGCTCTTAATGATGGTGAGCCTAAGGCGGTTAGGATTCCTCATGACTGGCTTATCGGGGATGCGTATAATCATTACACCAGTGGTGTGGGGCATTATACGCGTAGCTTGGATTTGAGTCAGCTAAAGCCCGGACAGCGTGTTAATTTGCGTTTTGACGGTGTATATATGGATTCGGCTTTGTTTGTTAACGGTAAAAATGTAGGAGAATGGAAATACGGGTATACGACGTTTGAGTTTGATATTACTGATTATATAAAAGCGGATTCGGCAAATGAAATATATGTAAAAGTCAACTTTGACGGTCAAAGTGCACGTTGGTATACGGGAGCAGGGATTTATCGGGATGTGCATTTGATAATCCGCAATTCCTGTCATTTTACTCCGGATGGAATATATGTCAGCACCGCACTCGAAGACGGCAAATGGACATGGGAAGCTGAAGCGGAGGTTGTCTGTGACGGAAGTGAATATAATGTGGTACATACTCTTCTTGATTCAAATGATAAAATAGAAGAGTGGGATATAAATAATCCACGTTTGTATACACTACGTTCCGAGCTGTTAGTTAGCGGGACTATTGAAGACTGTGTTGAAACAAAAATCGGCTTCAGAGATATTGGATTTGATTCCGACAAGGGTTTTTTCCTAAACGGCAGAAATATGAAAATAAACGGTGTGTGTATGCACCATGATTTAGGCTCCTTGGGTGCTGCGTTTCACAAGGACGCTGCGAGGCGACAGCTTTCGATAATGCGTGAAATGGGTGTAAACGCAATACGAACCGCACATAATCCGCCCGCAACAGGTCTGATGGATTTATGTGATGAGATGGGCTTTCTCGTTATGAGTGAGCTTACGGATATATGGATGCACCCGAAAACACCTGGTGATTATGCAAGATTCTTTGACGATTGGGTCGACAAGGACGCTGCGTCATGGATTCGCCGTGACCGCAACCGTCCGAGCGTGATACTTTGGAGTGTCGGCAATGAAATACATGATACGCATGTGGACTCGGAAGGTGGTCTAAAAACTCTCCAAAGGCTGCTGGAGCTTGTCAAAAAGCACGACCCGAAGGTAAACGCTCCGCCAACCTTATGCTCCAATTTTATGAGTGGAGAGAATACACAAAAGTGCATAGACCTCTTTAAGATAATCGGATATAACTATAATGAAAACCTCTATAATACACATCATGCGGCTCATCCCGAATGGATAATTTACGGCGGTGAAACCTGCTCGACGCTTCAAAGCAGGGGAGTATATCACTTCCCGTTGTCTCAGACCACTTTAAGTGATGATGACCTGCAATGCTCAGCACTCGGCAACTGTACAACAAGCTGGGGAGCAAGAAATGTTGTGTCATGTATTCGTGATGATTTAAACGCCGTTTTTTCAATCGGTCAGTTTGTATGGTCGGGCTTTGATTATCTTGGAGAGCCTACACCTTACAACACAAAAAACTGCTACTTCGGACAAACTGATACAGCCGGATTTAAAAAGGATTCGTTTTACATTTTCAAATCCGCCTGGACAGACCATAAGGAAGCACCGTTTGTTCATATTTTTCCGTATTGGGATTTTTCTCCCGGGCAGTTAATTGATATACGTGTTTGCTCAAATGCTCCATGTGTTGCATTGTATTTTGATGATAAGCTGATTGGCAAAACTGATATTAAAGATAAATGGATAGCAGATTGGCAGCTGCCGTACAACACGGGAACTCTCAGAGCAGAAGCATATGACAATAACGGTTCTATTATAGCAAGCACGGAGCGTTGTTCATATGGTGATACTGTTTGTTTTGATATAAGCAAAATCAGCTATGGCACGCTTGATTTCTTTTCAATAACTGCAATCGACGGTAATGGCAGACCTGTAGAGAATGCAAATAACCGTGTGCTTGTTAAGGTAGAAAACGGTGAGCTTCTGACTCTTGATAACGGAGATTCATCGGATTATGAGTCATATCATTCGGATTCAAAGAGGCTCTTTAACGGGAAGCTGCTTGCAATCGTACGCCGTTTCGGTGAAAACGCTTCAAGTATTACCGTTGAAAATGACAAAAACGATATACCGATTCGAAAGGTTGAGCTGTCAGCAGATAAATGTGATGAGACCGGCAACTATATTATTAAGGCAAAGATTTTTCCTGAAAATGCAACATCTAATGATTTAAACTGGCGTCTGACCGATTCTACAGGAGTTGAAAGCCAAATCGGTGCGTTAACTGTCGCGGATGATAACCTCTGTGTAAATGTTACTCCAAAAGGTGATGGAGTTTGTTACGTGCGCTCATCACCTTATAATAACCGTAAACATGCTTCTTTTATTAGCACATATAAGCTTGAGTTTTCCGGAGTCGGCAAACCCTTTATAAACCCGTATGAGTTTATCTTCGCAGGACTTTATACTGACTATAATATTGAGCCTGAAGTTGGCATTGAACGCGGCATTGCCACCATGCGTAACAGAGATTTGTATGAAAGAACTATGTTTATAGGCTATTCAAACATAAATTTCGGCTCATACGGAACTGACGAAGTAACAGTATGGTTATTCCCTCAGGAATCGGAAGCATTTGATTTTGAGATATGGGATGGAATGCCGGAAAAAGACGGTTTAAGAATATGTGCTGTCAATTACGACAAAGGCAGTATTTGGAACCAGTACATAGAAGTAACATATAAGCTGCCTGTACGTCTTAGCGGGATAAAAACGATTTGCTTTGCCTTCAGTAACAAGCTGCATTTTAAAGGCTTTATGTTCAATAAATTAAACAAGGGGTTAGCCAAGCATTATACTGCCGAGAATGACGGACTATACGGTGACGCATTTGAAATAAACGGCAGATGTGTTGAATCGATAGGTAATAATGTCTCACTTACTTATGAAGATATGGACTTCGGGGAAGCGGGTGTTGATTCGTTTGTTCTTAGTTCACGTTCAGCTTTGCCTGAGAATACAATCCGCATAGACTTTGTCGGTGAAAAAGAAACGACAACCGAAATGATTGCCGTTTCTGGTTCCGATATTTACAGTGACAAAGTGTTTAAGCTTTCAAAGCGTATTAGTGGCTTAAATAAAGTAAACTTTGTATTTCTGCCGGGAAGCAACATCGACTTTGAATGGTTTAAGTTTAGTTAACTTACTATTTCAAGCTTGAGTCCCGGGGCTTCGCCGTCTATTGTAAGTTTTACTTCACCATTTAAGGATTTCGCTGTGACAGTTGCACGGCGATTTCCTTTTTTATCATATAGTTCAATGCTTTGCTCAGTGATATTGTATGCCCTGAGTGTTACATTTTCGTGATATTCGTATTCGGCACAATCATCTCTGCCCATTGCAAGCAGTGTGTTTTCGGGAACAAACACAGGTATTGTCATGTAGTCATATTTGCCTTTTATCAGTTTTCCGCCATCAAATGCTTCACCTGTGAAGAAGTTAGTGAATTTTCCTTCAGGTAAATAAACATCACAATGTCCGTCCTCAAAAAACACGGGAGCAACCAGTAGGCTGTCGCCAAGCATGTATTGCTTGTCTAGGGTATGGCAAAGAGGGTCGTGCGGGTATTCCATGACCATCGGACGCATCATAGGTACGCCTGTTTGAGTTGCTTTTACTGCTTGTGCAAATAAGTAAGGCATTAATGAGTGTTTAACCTTTGTAAACTTGCGTACGATATCTACTGACTCCTCGTCGTACAACCACGGTACTCTGTAAGAGGTGCTGCCGTGGAGTCTTGAGTGTGTGGAGAAGAGTCCGAAGGCTACCCAGCGTTTATATACATCGGCTGTTGCAGTCGCTTCAAAGCCTCCGATATCATGACTCCAAAACGCAAAGCCGCCAAGTGCCAGCGACAGACCTCCGCGCAGAGACTCCGCCATTGCCGCAAAGGTTGCTTCACAGTCACCGCCCCAATGAACAGGGAACTGCTGTCCGCCGGTTGTTGCACTTCGGGCGAATAAAACTGCGTTGCCTTTGCCGTTTTTTCGCTCCAGCAGCTTATATACCGCTTCATTAAACAAGAATGTATAGTAGTTATGCATTTTCATAACATCACTCTTATCAAACCACTCAACGTCCTTTACAGGTATACGCTCGCCGAAATCGGTCTTAAAGCAGTCGACACCCATATCAACCAAAGCTTTCAGCTTATCCGTATACCACTTTGTCGCAGCGGGGTTCGTAAAGTCGACTATACCCATTGCAGGCTGCCACATATCCCATTGCCAGACATTGCCGTTTGTTCTTTTTAGCAAATAGCCTTTTTCAGCTGCTTCATCATAAAGAGGTGATTTCTGAGCAATGTAGGGGTTAATCCAAACGCAGACACGAAGACCTTTATCATGCAGTCGCTTTAGCATTGCTTTCGGCTCGGGGAACATTTCTTCATCCCATGTGAAATTGCACCATTCGTATTCCTTCATCCAGAAGCAGTCGTAATGGAAAACGGTCAGAGGAATATCTCTGTCCGACATGCCGTCTATAAAGCTGTTGACTGTTTTTTCATCATAGTCTGTGGTAAATGATGTGGATAGCCAAAGACCAAACGACCATGCGGGCGGCAGGGGAGCCTTGCCTGTCAGCTCGCAATAATTTGCAACCGCTGCTTTGACACAACCACCACCGATTATCATGTATTCAAGCTCTTCTCCGGGTACTGAGAACTGAACTCGTGAGGCTGCTTCCGAAGCTATTTCATAGCTGACACGCTCGGGGTGATTTGCAAAAACACCGTAGCCTTTTGAAGAGACATAAAACGGAATGTTTTTATATGCCAAGTCGGATGCTGTCCCACCGTCTTCGTTCCATATGTCTACACTTTGACCGTTTTTTATAAACGGTGTGAAACGCTCACCAAGACCATAGATATACTCATCAACGTCCAGGTCAAGTCTTTCGCGGAAATATGGTCCGTCGGGTGTTGTCAGATATGCGGCTTGTTTAAAGTCCGTGCGAGTCAGAAGCTTGCCGTCGTAGTTGATTGTTAATGAAAAGCGTTCCTTGTTAATTATCGCCGACATTTTCCCGGAAATAATCTCATAAGCTTCATTTGACTCCTTAAAAGTAAGCTTTTGCTTATCTATATTAAGACAAAATGAGGGAGCTTTTGGCATAGCGTTTTTATAGTGGTACATTTTTATTCCCAGAATATCTTTGCGTGGTGCTGATATTTCGAGTGTAATAACAGGTCCTCCGAGTGTCTGACCTCTGTGGGTTACAGGAAAAGGTGATATATGTGCGGTAAAAAGCTCGTCCTCGCAGGTGACATGACGCACCTGCGCACATCCGAAAACAGTTACGCCGGGCTTTGCAAGCCAGAATCCATCTGTAAATTTCATAGTTCCACTTCCTTTGTAAGTTTTATGTCAGCACTTGATGTGCCTATTGAAAATGTTATTGATTTGGGGATTATTAAGAAGCTGTTTGCAACTTCGTCGAAGAGTCTTATTTCATCTTCGGGAACCTCAAAGGTAATCTTTTTTGATTCACCACTATTAATATGAGTTCTGTTAAAGCCGCAGAGCTTATGAATCGGTGCTTTAACCGGCACACCGTGCAGGGTGGCGTATAGTTGCACAACCTCGTCGCCATTTAGTTCTCCGGTATTTTTTACATTGCAGGAAATCAAATAGCCATTGTCTGATTTTTCTGCAGATATATCACTGTAATCAAATTTCGTGTAACTGAGACCGAAGCCGAAGGGGAATTGTACAGGCTTGTCAAAGTACATATAGGTACGGGGGTTGTTAATAATGTCGTAATCATTTATATCGGGTAAATCATTCTCGGATAAATACCATGTCATTGATAATCTGCCGGCAGGATTGTATAAGCCGTATAAAACCTCTGCCACTGCTTTACCGACATACTGCTCGCCGTGTGATGTGTATGTAACTGCTCTTAGTTTTTTAAGCTCCTCGGCGAATGCAAAAGGATATCCTGCTATTAGCGATAAGACTATGTTCGGGTTTACAGCATGAATACGATTAATGAGCTCTGTCCAGCGTTTCGGGAAGGTTATCCCCGGACGGTCAAAACATTCGCGTCCGTTTATTAGCGGGTTGTTTCCCAGCATTAAAATTACTGTTTCGGCAGTTTTGGCTTCTTCAACAGCGGGAATTATGCCGTCGCTGATTATTTCGCATTTTAAGTCGGACATCAGATTTGCAATCTGCTCATTTTTTGCATCATCATAACGGTTTCCGAACAAATGTCCGTGCGGGATAAAATAACCTGTTGCGGAGTCACGTAAGAATAGTTCCTGAGTAAACCATCCCCAAACCGTGTCTGCCTTGCAGTTTAGCTCAAAGCTTGGAGGAAGTGCAAGATACTTGCCGCTTTTAGGCTCTCTGTAAGAGACCGAATTAAATCCCCAGTCGATTTCTTCAAATTCGGTACGTGTGGTTTCATCTCCGTCAAAGGTTACATTGCCTTCCTCATCGACACGAATCCAACTCTTTGTCTTATTATTATATATAACGCAAATGTCGTGAACTCTGACAACCTCTACAATCTCGTTTTTTACAATGCTGTTTATTGCGTCAAAGGGTGCAATTGCCTCGGGTGGTTTACCGGAATACCAGTCTGCAAGATTGTTTTCCGCCAAATCACCAATCAATAAAGTTTTACCGTTTGTGCTTTTATCAAGCGGAAGGATTCCGTCATTTTTAAGCAGAACAATACTTTTACGATATGCTTCAAGGGCTGTTTCCGAGTGTTCCCTGCAGCAGAGACGGTCTTGCGGTATTTTTGTAAACGGGTTTAGTTCCGGCGGATCAAATTGACCAAAACGAAAACGCAGATTAAGGATGTTGGTTAATGCAAGGTCTATATCAGCTTCACTTATCAGCTTTTTATTATATGCCTCGGTTGCTGCGTCGATAACGAGTTCGTTTTTCTGGTCGGTGAAGCAATCAACACCTGCTTTCATAGCCAATGCAATTGCCTCGGCATTTGTTTTGCAGTATTTATGGAATGTAACAGTCTGCCCGAGGTCATCGCCGTCGCAGACTATAAAGCCTTCACAGCCCCACTCGCCTTTGACTATGTCTAACACTTCGGGGTTAACTATGCAAGGAATGCCATTTATTTCATTATATGCTGTCATAAGTGACATTGCCTTGCCTTCTCTAAATGCATACTCAAATACACGCAGGTAGTACTCACGCTTGACACGCTCGCTAATATCGGTTGAAGCGGAAAGTCTGTTTTTCTCAACATTGTTTCCGTAAAAATGTTTTGGTGCACATGAGGCTTTTAAATAGAACGGGTCATCACCCTGCACACCTCTAATAAGAGCGGCGGACAATTTTCCGGCATGGTAGGGGTCTTCTCCGTAAGCTTCTTCGGTGCGTCCCCAGCGGGGGTCACGCTCCATGTCTATAGTCGGCGACCAGATTGTCAGCCATCGTGTATGATTGTCTTTTTCATACCATACACGAGCTTCGTCTCCGATAACAGCTCCGACTCGATGCATTAGATCCATATCCCATGTAAGTGACAGCCCCATTGGCTGCGGGAAGACAGTAGAATTGCCATAACACCATTGGTCGTAGTATGAACGGACAAGCAACCCGTGTGCACCCTCGGCACTGACATTGTAGTCCTTTATTCCGAGACGCGGGATTGCTTTTTGCTGGGTGTGCAGGAAGCTGATTTTTTCATCAACGGTCATTTGAGAAATAAGGTCTGAAACACGCTCTGCCAAAGGAAGAGATACATTGAGATACTTAGGAGTTGACATAATTATACCCTTTTCAATTATTTTACTTTCAATACATCGTAGCATATAAATACTATCATCACAATAATAAATCATTAATAAAAGTCTTAATTAATACACAAAAACATATTGTTTGACACTGTAAATACCGCATGATATAATGCTTTTTGCATGCATAATGCAACTATATTTTGGGAGGCATAAAAAATGAAAAAAAGAGTATTAGCAATTACCCTTGCAATTATGTTAGTAATGGCATTTATACCTTTTGGACCGGCAGCACAGGCAACATCAGGGAAAGCCTGGATAGGCGGAACATTTATGAAGGACGACGGAGAAGTTGATTGGGTAGAGTTCAAAGACCAAAGTGTTGACTTTGCATTAAACGAGTTGTTTACGGTTGGAGTTGACTTTGGTGATGAGAAAAACAGGCATGATGACGCAGGTTGGGGCTTTATATCAGTAGTACAAACCGATTTGCTGGGTAATCCTCCATTAGCGGTATTTATTCAATCAATCCTTGTCGATGGTGAGGAAATTGAGTTCGATGCTGCAAATGCTGAAGCGGGAGACGATGGCGGTATCAGAGTTTCACTGACAAATGTATGGGCAGATAATCCTGTTGTAGCTTCTTACAATGTAATTGGCGAGTTTTCATCACTCGAAGTTACCCTGGCATTTATTGAGGATGAGTTTTTACATGGTAATGCTTGGATTGGCGGAACATTTGTTAACGACGGCGGAGATGTTGACTGGGTAGAATTTAAGGATCAGGCAGTTGAAATCACAGTCGGTCAGGAGTTCACGGCAGTTCTTGATGCAGGTACAGATGGAAACAGGCATGACGATGCAGGTTGGGGTTATATTACAGTTGTTCAAACAGACCTTCCTCAGCTCTTAGAGAAATTTTTAGGTGCAACAATCAGCTCAATTCTTGTTGATGGCGATGAGATTGAATTCAATAATGAGAGCATTGAAATCGGCTATGATGGCGGTATCAGAATTTCACTGACAAATTGATGGGCATCTGATCCTGTCGTTGCTTCCTATAGTGTAATAGGTAGTTTCAACAAGATTGAAGTTAACATGATGTTTACTATCGGCGGGGCTCCTGCACCCGAAGAAGAAGATGAGCCTGAGACCGGCGATGTTGCAATGGCAGGTCACGCTTGGATTGGCGGCACCTTTATTAATGAAGACGGTGAATTTGACTGGATTCCGTGGGAAGACCAAAAAGTTGCGTTTACAGTTGGTGAGCAATTCACAGTCACTCTTGATTTAGGCAGTGACACGCAAACACACGGTGAAGCAAGCTGGGGCTATATCACTGTTGTTCAAACAGACATTATGGATCCTGCTATGTTCTACGATGCATTTATTGAGGATATTCTTGTAGACGGCAGCAGTGTCAGCTTTAATCCCGCTAATATTGAAGTCGGGTTCGATGAAGGTGTAAGAATTTCTCTCACAAACGGCTGGTCTGACGACCCTGTTATTGCAGGACCACAGGTTATTGGTACGTTTTCAAAGCTGGAAGTAGTAATGACATTTGCACTTGCAGGTGATGAACCTATTGAAGCTCCAGGAGTAGAAGAGCCACCGGCACAAGTAGAGCCGCCTCCACCAATTGAGCGTCCTACTGAAGAGCCTAAAAAAGACGGACTGCCCGGATGGGTACTTCCTGTAATCATCGGTGGTGTAGCAGTTATTGCAGTAGTAGTTGTTTTAGTAGTAGTTAAAAGTAAGAAAAAAGCATAGTTAAGTAAATAGGGAACTGCGGTGAAAGCATCGCAGTTCCTTCAGCTTACCCATAAACAAAGGATAGTTAAAGTATGAAAATAAAGTTAAATAAAGCATTATTAATTTTACTAATATTGACACTAACAATAGCAATTATATCTGCGTGTGCAGGTGGAACAGACACAACTTTTAAAGGTGTTACATCCACGGAATTTGCCAGAATGATGGGATATGGTATAAATCTCGGTAATACCATGGAGGCATGTGACAGCAGCAATCGTATACCAAATCGTGATACCGAGGTATATGAGACAATGTGGGGCAATCCCGTTACAACTCAGGAAATGATAACCGGAATGAAGGATTCCGGATTTAAGACTCTTCGCGTTCCTGTTGCATGGACAAATGCAATGGACTTTGAAAGCGGAGATTTTACTATCAATGACGCTTATCTCGACAGAGTCGAGGAAATTATAAATTACGCGCTTAATGAGGATATGTATGTTATCGTCAATAACCATTGGGATCACGGCTGGTGGAGTATGTTCGGGCATCCCAGTGAGGCTTGGCGTGAGTTTGCTTTGGAAATGTTCATTTCAATGTGGACACAGATTGCAAACAGATATGAGCATTTTGACCACAGAGTTATTTTTGAACCCTCAAACGAGGAATGGGGAAAGCGTTTTAATGACAGGACTCCGTTTTCACCGACGGGTGGCACTCTGACTGAGGATGAATGCTATAAGCTGCTTACTAAGCTCTCACAAGTTTTTGTCGACCTTGTACGTGAGACAGGCGGGAATAATAAAGAAAGATTCCTTCTTATGAAGGGATATGACACAGATGTCGTAATGACAGTTGATGAACGCTTCATTATGCCTACAGACTCTGTAGATAACAGACTGTTGCTTTCAGTTCATTATTACACACCATGGAGCTATTGCGGCGACACATCGGGAGTCGGCTCATGGGGTAGAACCACCGAGGTTGAAGAAATGAACGAGCTTTTGGGCAGTCTAACCAAATTTACCGATATGGGTTATGGTGTTGTTCTCGGTGAGTGGGGAGTGCTCGATAACGAAGGTCCTGACAGACTTAGGTTTTTCACTAACTTCCTCGATAATTGTGATTTGCATGGATTTGTACCGATTCTTTGGGATACGGGATATGATGAAATTTACGGACGCTTGTTTGACAGAAACAATACTCTGAGAATAGTTGCTCCTGATATTCTGGAACTGTTCCAAAGCAGAAGTGTTTACGCAAGAGAAGGAAAAACAGTTGAAGAGATCAAGGCTGCTGCAGTAGACAGTATGGCAATAACAATGGAAATGGCGGCACAGCGCGTTGAGACAGTTTTGACTGCCGATGAAGCTGTTGCATGGCTTATGTTTGTCGACGGTGCTTGGGAACTGCAATACAGTGTCGGTGATGTTTACCGTCCCGAGCAGATTGGAAACGGAATGGTTGCAACCGACGTAGAAATAACAGGGGAAGGCACATATACAGTTGCAATTGACTTTACAGGAACAAATGCCGGGTTTGCCGACGGATTTGAGTTTACAGCTGTCGGAATCATGAACGGTGAGATACTTTTCCCGGGATATTATATAGATATCACGGAGATTTTAGTAAATGGCGAGCCTGCAACTGATTTTGCGGGAATTCCATATACAACAAACGACAATCCGGTGACAACAAGAGTTAATCTGTTTAACCATTGGGTAAATAATGTACCGCCCGAAGCCAGAGTACTTGGAGGCGACCTTTCCAATGCATCGCCGACGTTTTTTGAAAACTACAAGCTTACTCATATAAAAACAATTTCCGTAACCTTTGATTTTGTGGCACCGTAAGCGAAAAGAGGGTATTGATTTGGAAAAAGCCATTAGAATTAGAACAACTGACACGCCGATGATTGTCTTTAGGATATTTTTGATTTTTGCATTTTTGTCGGCATTTATTCCGGAGCTGAACCCTGTTAGACTTAGTGGTTTAATAAATAACAGTTTATCTCTGTTTACGTGTGCGTTATCTTATTCAACAATAGGCAATAATTTCATAAGGGCGTTAAACCAGGGCTGGATTGAGCAAATGCCTCTGACACTGACATATATCGGTTCTATTATATGTATGCTTGGTATTGCACTGGTTGCGGCTGCGTTCTGCCTCAGTCTCGGAAACACAAAAATGAAGTATCTGTGTATTAAATTCACTTGGGGTGCATCACTTTTAGGACTTGCCGGCGCAACATTCCTTCTGTATTCGTATACGCTTTTTACAAACTCACCGACTCCAAGCAGACTTGATCCTATTCTTCCTGTGGGAATTTGGGTCTATTTTGGGATGTTTGCGATTATCGCTCTTTATGCAGCGGTTTTATACGCCGGACTGCCGAAGGTTACCGATGAGGAGAGCTATGACTTAGAGCCGAAATATCGTCTTTTCCTGATGATTCTGCCGTTTCTTGTTTTGGTTGTCCTTTTTTCATACTTGCCGCTTGCAGGATGGCGTTATGCATTTTTTGACTATACACCCGGTATTGCATTAACATGGGATGATTTTGTCGGGTTTCGATGGTTTCGTTTCTTGTTTAATAATCCTGCACAGCGAGCTCAGATTGTAAGAGTATTAACAAATACGCTTGCACTGAGCGGAATCGGACTTGCAACCTCATGGCTTCCTATGGTTTTTGCAATATTCCTTTCTGAAATGAGGTCAAGAAGATTTAAGCGTACAGTCCAGACGCTGACAACAATTCCAAACTATATAAGCTGGGTGCTTATATACGGTATTGCATTTGCGATTTTTTCCACGGAAGGCTTCTTTAACTGGCTTTTGATAAATCTCGGGTTTATTGAAAGCGGCACAAATCACTTGATGGACGGCTCAAATATCTGGCTTAAAATGTGGGCATGGGGAACCTGGAAGGGTCTCGGTTGGGGTGCAATAATATATATAGCCAGTATTTCCAGTATCGACCCGCAATTATATGAGGCTGCAATGGTAGACGGAGCCGGACGTTTTAAAAGAATGTGGCATATAACAGTGCCGGGTCTTTTGCCGACGTTTTTTGTTCTGTTACTGCTTGGTATATCCAATGTTCTCTCAAACGGTCTCGACCAATACCTAGTGTTTGAGAACCATGCAAACCGCAGCACAATAGAGGTTCTTGACCTGTACATTTATAACTTGGGCTTAACAGGTTCGGGTAATATTCCTCTGTCAACATTAATTGGAATGGTTAAATCTCTGATTAGCGTAGTTTTACTGTTCAGTGCGAACAGACTATCAAAATGGGTACGCGGCGAGACGATAATTTAAGGAGTTGCAGTGATGTCACAAGAAGTTCACAAGCAAAATGTATATTTTATAAAAAGAACAGCGGGAGATTGGGTGTTTACACTTACCAATGGCTTGATATTTACCGTGTTTACAGTTCTTTGTACATTTCCGATTTACTATCTGTTCATAAACACAATCAGCGACAACAGAATGGTGCAGGCAGGGCTTATCAACTTGTATCCCGTTGGAATTCATTTTGAAAATTATATTTCACTGCTTGGCGTCGGTGAGCTGATTAATGCTGCTTTTATATCTGTTTCACGCACAGTTATCGGCACACTGGTTATGGTTCTTGCTTCTGCTTTTGTAGGTTATCTTGTAACACAAAACAAAATGCTTGGGCGTAAGGTTGTTTACCGCTTCATTATAATTACTATGTATTTTAATGCCGGATTGATTCCCTGGTTTTTGAATATTATGATGTTGGGGCTTACTAATAATTTCTGGGGCTATATAATCCCGGGTATTGTTGCACCATTTAACATTATTCTCGTAAAAACCTATATAGAGTCATTGCCTAAGGAGCTTGAGGAAAGTGCTTTTATTGACGGTGCAGGGTATTTTACCGTGTTTAGAAGCATTATATTGCCGCTTTGCAAGCCGATTTTAGCTACTATTGCGGTATTTGGTGCCGTGGGACACTGGAACTCATTTGTCGATTCAATCATCCTGATGGGCGGAGAGCCGAGACTTTATACACTGCAGCACAGACTTTATATGTATTTAAACATGGCAACAAATCTGAGTAATCTTATGGACAGTTCAGGTGCGTTGAATGAAAGGGATTTAGCAGCCGTACTTAATGGACGTATTACATCCTTGACAGTTTCTATGGTATCTATCATACCTATTCTTATGGTATATCCATTTATGCAAAGATTTTTCCAAAAGGGATTAATGATGGGTGCAGTAAAAGGGTGAAGATATATCAACAGCAAATTATTAGGGAGGACAAAGGAATGAAATTTAGAAAAGTTATTGGGTTGCTTCTGGTTTTGGCTGTCTTAACACCAATTGTTGCAGCTTGCGGCGACGGGGGTGGAGGTAGCGGGTCAGGCAGCGGGGGCAGACGCAGCGGTGAGCCGATAGACCTTGTTATCTATTCGCAGCTTGCCAATTTCTCGGGTGAAATGACAGGTTGGGGAGCAGAGTTATTAAGAGAGAAGTTTAATGTCAATATTACCATTATTAATGACGGTGTTGACGGAACCTTCCAGACACGTATGGAAGCAGGATTTCTCGGGGATATAATATTATTCGGCAGTGACGGTGATGATTACAGAGATGCATCTCAAGCCGGTATGTTGTTTGACTGGCTGGAGGATGATTTGCTTTGGGATCATGGTGAGTTTATTGCCGATCATTTTATGGATGCCTTAAATAAAAACAGAGGGATTACAGGAATTTTGCATGGCTTTGGTCATAATGTTGCAGGAAGTGCTTCTGACCATTCGGCATTTTACTACTATCCTCATTTACGTTTCGACCTCTACGAGAAACTCGGTCATCCGGAGATTAATACTCTTGAGGACTTTATTCCGGTGCTTGCGGCAATGGTTGAGCTTGAGCCGACAACACCATTCGGCACAAAGACATATGCTGTTTCATCCTTTAAGGATTGGGACGGCGATATGGTGATGATGGTAAAATCAACACCTGCACTTTATGGCTGGGAGGAGTTCCATATCGGTCTTTACGACACTAAAACACAAACATGGGAAGGTGCTTTGCAGGAAGGCGGATGGTACTTACGAGCCTTAAAATTCTACAATACACTCTTCCAAATGGGACTGTACGACCCCGACTCTGCTACACAGACATTTGAAGATAATGGTGAGAAGTATCAAAACGGGCAGGCAATGTTTAACATTTTCTCATGGATTGCTGATAACTATAATACTGACGAGAATATGGATAATGGCAGAATGATGAGACCTGTTGTTGCAAATGATCAGGTTAATCTTGCGGACGGGCTTAATATTTACGGTGGAAATCGTGTTTGGGCAATCGGTGCCAACAGTAATTATCCGGAGCTCAGCATGGAGATAATAAATTGGTTTGCTACTCCCGAAGGTGTTCTATCTTATAATTACGGACCAAAAGGAGTTGCATGGGATTACGATGAGGACGGCGAGGCATATCTGACAGAGCTTGGCTTGAAGATTCATGAGGATGATGATGAAACCGTCTTTACGTATGGCGATTGGACAGGGCAGTATAAGCTTGGTACATTTGAACACAACAATACAACTTGGGCAATTGATGCGATAAACCCCGAATCTCCATCCGGTCAAACTTTCAGATACACAAGCTGGACAAGCACCGAGCTTGCGAGAAACGTAAGACCGATAGAGCTTGCATGGCGTGAGTGGTCGGGCTTTATTAAAGAAGATGATTACATTATAAATAACGGTTCATCAGTAGCAATTGCTTCGAAATACACATCGTCCAAAAGAGACCGTGAGCTTAATACAATATGGAATCAGGTAACCGATACTGTAAAGCAAGGCTCATGGCAGGCTATTTATGCAACAAGCGATGCAGAGTTTGACCAAATTGTAGCACAAATGATTACAGACGCAAAAGCCTTCGGCTACGACCAATGTGTTGAGTGGATACTTCCCGAGGTAGAAGCAAGACGAAATGCAGAGATAGCTGCAATGGCTGAAAACTAATACCCACAGCCCCTCTTTCGAGGGGCTGCGTTTTTTTGTGATTCCATTTTTAGTTATATCTTGTTATAATAATTGAAAATGTATTTTTAAAGGAGAGTTGTTGTGAAATACGGTTATTTTGATGACGAAAAACGTGAATATGTGATTGAGACTCCCCATACTCCGCTCCCGTGGATTAATTATCTTGGCTCTAATGAATTTTTCGGACTTATTTCAAACACAGGCGGCGGGTATAACTTCTATCGTGACGCAAAGCTTCGCCGCCTGACCCGTTACAGATATAATTCCGTTCCGCGTGATACAGGCGGACGTTTGTACTATATCAGTGACAGCGGGGATGTATGGAGTCCCGCATTTCTTCCTGCAAAAAAGACACTTGATACCTACAAGTGCCGTCACGGAATGGGGTACACTGTTTTTGAATCATCCAAAAACGGTCTGACATCCGAACTAACATGCTTTGTACCAATAGAGGATAACTGTGAAATTAATCGTCTGATTCTGAAAAACACATCAGATTCCAAAAAGGAAATCAGTGTTATTAGTGCCGTTGAGTTTTGCTTATGGAATGCCGTTGATGACGGAACCAACTTCCAGCGTAATTTTAATATCGGTGAGGTGGAAATCGAAGAGGGTGTAATTTACCATAAAACAGAGTATCGTGAAAGAAGAAATCACTATGCTTTTTATGCTGTTAATCAAAAAACAGCCGGATATGATACGGATTTGGATACATTTCTCGGTAAGTTTAACGATTACGAAAATCCGCAGACTGTACTCAATGGAAAAAGCGGCAATTCTAAAGCACATGGCTGGTCACCAATCGGATGTCATCGACTTGAGTTTGTTCTGGCTCCTGATGAAGAGGTTGAGGCTATTTTCATTCTCGGTTATATTGAGCTGCCTAAAAGCGAGAAGTGGGAAGGCAAGGCTGCCGACGGAATAATAAATAAAAAGCCTGCCGTTAAAATGATTGAGTCATATAATAATTCCAAGGCTGTTGCGGATGAGCTTTGCCGGCTTGGAGAGCATTGGGATAAGCTGCTCGGTAAGTTTGATGTTCGCTCGGGTGATGAAAAGCTTGACCGTATGGTGAATATCTGGAATCAATATCAATGTATGACAACATTTAATATGAGCCGCAGTGCAAGCTATTATGAGAGCGGTCAGGGCAGGGGAATGGGATTTCGTGATTCCTGTCAGGACTTGCTTGGTTTTGTTCATATGGTACCGGAGCGAGCACGTGAGCGTATCTTGGATATTGCGGCAATTCAATTTGAAAGCGGCGGTGCGTGGCACCAGTATCAACCCTTGACAAAACGCGGAAATGCCGATGCCGGAATGGGATTTAATGACGACCCGCTTTGGCTGATTGGCTGTACATATGCGTATATCTCAGAAACGGGAGATTATTCAATATTGGATGAGCTTGTTCCTTTTGAAAACAAAGAGGGTACTGAAAAACCATTATTTGAACATCTAAGAGCCAGCTTTAATTATACATTAAATAATATTGGTCCCAATCAGTTGCCATTAATAGGGCGTGCGGACTGGAATGACTGTCTCAACTTAAATTGCTTCTCTGAGGAGCCGGGTGAGAGCTTCCAGACCTGTGCCAACAGTGAAGGTCCTGCCGAGAGTGTGTTATCGCAGGTATGTTTGTTTTCTACGGAAAGCAATATGCGGACTTGTGCTCAAAACGTGGTTTGTCAGCGGAAGCGGAGGCAGCAAGAGCTGCTGTGAAAAAAATGAGCGAATCGGTTCTTAAAAGCGGATGGGATGGCGAGTGGTTTTTGCGTGCGTATGATTCAAACGGTGATAAGGTCGGAAGCCATACCAATACAGACGGCAAAATATTCATTGAGCCGCAGGGTATGTGTGTAATGGCTGAGATTGGTGTTGATTCGGGACATGCTAAAAAAGCGCTAGCGGCAACAAAAGAGCACCTTACATTTAAGTACGGTACATGTCTTGTTGCACCCGCTTATAAGGAGTATCACTTACATCTCGGCGAAATAACAAGCTATCCGCCCGGATATAAGGAAAACGGCAGTGTGTTCTGCCATAACAATCCTTGGGTCAGCATTGCTGAAACAGTTGTAGGAAATGCAGATGAGGCTTTTGAGATTTATCGCCGCATTTGTCCGGCTTATATAGAGGACATCAGTGATATCCACCGTACCGAACCGTATGTTTATAGTCAGACGATTGCAGGGCAAGAGGCACCGACTGCGGGAGAGGCAAAAAACAGTTGGTTGACAGGGACGGCTGCCTGGACATTTGTAAATGTCAGTCAGTACCTGCTAGGAATCAGACCCGAGCTTGACGGTCTGCGTGTTAAACCATGTTTGCCTGACAGCTTTAATAATGTAAGCATAAAGCGGTTGTACAGAGGTGCTGTATATGAGATTACCTTTGTTAAGTCTAATGAAAAAGGACTGTGGGCAGACGGAGTCAAAATTGATTCCTATGTTTTGCCTGCAGCCCCTGAAAATGCTGTTGTAAAGGTTGAATGTAAAATCTAGATGTCTTCTAAGCTTTCTTTGATTTTGATTTCAATTTCCGTATAATTGAGTTCTTTTTCGGGAAGAATTCCCATACCCAGATAGTTTAATAGTATATCAAGCGGCATTGCACCTTGTTTTTTCGGCTGTTGTGCAATGGTCACATCAATAACTCCGTCGCGAAGCAGTCTGCAGGTTTGTGCAGTTGCGTCAAAGCTTACGATTGACAGCTTTCCTGCAAGTCCCATTTCCGATACCGCCCGGCAAGCACCACCGACACCTGCCGCTGTTAAATAGAGTGCGTCTATTTCAGGGTTTTTAGAGAGCATGCTGCTTGTTACTATGAAGCTTTCTTCGTCATCGTCATTATTAACAGTGTTATTTACAACCTTAAGGTTCGGGAAGTGTTTTTCGATATAATCCGTAAATCCGCTTACACGCTCCAAATGACAAAGAACAAGGGGAGAGCCGGAAATTATACCGATTTTTGCAGTTCCACCGGTGATGAGATTCATCAGACCCGCTGCTGTTTCTCCGTTTTTGTAATAGTTGCTTCCGACATAAGCAAGTCTGCCGCAATCGGGTATGTCGCTGTTCGAGGTAACAACGGGTATTCCGAGCTCGGATAATTTTTTCAGCTTTTCGACAACGACAGGGTGGTTTATAGGAGTGATTGCAAGTCCGTTAATACCGAGTCCAACAAGCTCGTCTATACTTTTAACCTGCTGCTCGGGGTCATAAACTTTTGATTCACGGATTTCTACGGTTACGCCAAAATCGGATAGTGCGGCAGCACGGTCTTTTATGCCGCTGACAACATCCGTAAAGAAAAAGTTGCTGTCAACAGTTCCGAACAAAATGAAACCGAACTTGAGCTTCTTCTTGCGAACAGCCAAGTTTTTTCCTGCAATATTCGGTGAGTAATTTAATGACTCTGCTATTTCGCGAATACTTTTTTCGGTTTCCTGATTAACTGAGCCTCTGTTGTTCAAAACACGGTCAACAGTTCCTCTTGATACACCGGCAAGCTTTGCGATTTCTTTCATTGTTGCCATAAAGCCGACTCCCTGTCATGAGTTGTTTTAATAAAATATCTGCAACTTTACGAAAGTATACATTAGATGATATACTCTGTAAAGAGTTAAAATTTATTATTGTACACGTGTAACATTATTTTATGGTAAAGGTGGTTTGATTATGAGATATTTACTGGGTATTGACCTTGGAACATCAGGGACAAAGACCGTTCTTTTCAGCGAGGATGGAGCGGTTATAGGCTCGGCAACCGAGGAGTATCCGCTGTATCAGCCGAATAACGGGTGGGCGGAGCAGGACCCTTTGGATTGGTGGAATGCTTGTATTTCGTCTGTTAAAAGCGTATTGGAGGCTTCAAGGATAAGCTCTGCCGATATTGCCGGTATCGGTTTTTCCGGGCAGATGCACGGGTTGGTTATGCTCGATGAAAACGGGGAGTCTTTGCGTAACAGTATTATCTGGTGTGACGGACGTACAGCGGACGAGTGTGCCGAGATTATGGAAATGGTAGGCGGCTCAAGACTTGTTGACTTGACGGGAAATCAGGCATTAACAAGCTTTACTGCCGGAAATATCCTGTGGGTGCGAAAAAATGAGCCGGAGCTTTATAAACGCTGCAGACATATTTTGCTTCCCAAGGATTATCTTCGTTATAAGCTGACAGGCAAGCTCGGGATGGAAGCGAGTGACGCTTCGGGAATGAATATGCTTGATATTCATAAAAGAGTCTGGTCGGATGAGGTTCTAAAAAGGCTTGAAATAGACAGAGCACTTCTGCCGGATGTTTATGAGTCAAATGAAATTGCGGGGCATATAACTGCTGAGGTTTCCAAGCTTACAGGACTTAAAGAGGGAACTCCCGTTGTTTATGGCAGCGGTGACAATGCAGCCGCTGCAATCGGCACGGGAGTTGTAGAAAAGGGCAAGGCATTTATTACAATCGGTACATCAGGTGTTATATTCGCACATTCAGACAATGTTGCGATAGATGCCGGCGGACGTGTAAATACATTTTGTGCTGCAGTACCTGAGTCATGGGTTGTGTTCGGCTGTACACTGGCTGCCGGTATGTCTTTGCAATGGCTTCGAAACAATTTCTTTTTACCGGAAATGAAAACTGCCCAGGGACTCGGCAGAGACCCGTATACAATAATGACAGAGCAGGCTGAGAGAGTTCCTATAGGATCAAATCGACTGGTATTTTTACCGTATCTGATGGGTGAACGCAGTCCGATACTTGACCCGAATGCACGTGCTGTGTTTTTTGGACTTTCAGCAATTCACACAAAGTACGACATGCTGAGAAGTGTTATGGAAGGTGTTGTTTTCGGGCAAAGACAATGTCTGGATATACTTCGCAAGATGGGTATTGAATTTAGTCAGATTTATGCGACAGGCGGCGGCGGAACAAGCCCGCTTTGGCGGCAGATGATTGCTGATGTATTTGACCTGCCTGTTGTGACAATTCAAAACAGAGAAGGTCCTGCACTCGGTGCCGCAATTCTCGCCGGTGTCGGCACAGGACTTTATCCGAGCATACCCGATGCATGCAGCAGGATTATTAAACCTAACGCTCCGCAGAATCCGATAGCCGATAATTCAAAAAAATACGCTCCTTATTATCAGCTCTATTGCGACCTGTATCCAAGCATGAAGGACGGGTTTAAGACGCTCTCGAGGATATAGTTGCGATATAACTAATCGAATCTGCAATGACGAATGTAATACCATATTTAGTTATCTTTCTATGCAATATAGCTAAATATGGTATTTTTATTGAAATATGTATTGATATGTTTTTTTATACGGAGTATAATGACAGGTGGAATTTTGCAAAACTATTTCAGAAAGCCGGTGTTTACTCTGTACTTAAAGTCTCTTGAGATACAAGGTTTCAAATCCTTTCCAAACGCTACCAGAATGGTTTTCGATAAGCCTATAACAGCTATTGTAGGACCAAACGGAAGCGGTAAGTCAAATATTTCCGATGCACTTCTTTGGGTTATGGGTGAGCAGTCCACCAAAACGCTTCGCGGCGGTAAAATGGAAGATGTCATTTTTGGGGGAACCCAAAGACGTACACATATGAATTATGCCGAGGTTTCTTTAATTTTCGACAACTCCGAAGGTCGCTTAAATGTTGAAGGCTCAGAGGTTATGCTTACAAGAAAATATTTTCGCTCCGGCGAGAGTGAGTATTTTATTAACCAGACACAAGTCAGGTTAAAGGACATGAATGATCTTCTGATGGATACGGGTCTGGGACGCGAGGGCTATTGTATCATCGGACAGGGCAGAATTGCCGAAATCCTTTCGACAAAAAGCAAAGACAGACGGGAGATTTTTGAAGAGGCTACAGGAATATCACGTTACAGGCACAGGAAGGACGAGTCTGAGCGTAAGCTTGCACAGACTGAGGAAAATCTGCTTCGAATCGGTGATAAAATATCGGAGCTTGAGCTTAATATAGGTCCAATGCGTGAAGAAGCAGAGATTGCAAAGAGGTTTTTGCTGCTGCGTGATGAGATTCGCGGATTGGAGATTTCCTTATGGCTTCGCGAGCTTGAGACTTTGTGTGCCCGTGCGGAGAAAGCCGAAATGGATCATACTACGGCTGTGCGTACGTTTGAAACGGCTAAGCAGGAGTATGATGAGCAGCATTTGGAATCCGAGACGTTGTCTGAGGATAATCACAAAAGCAATATTGAGGCTGATACGATACGGGAGAGTATTTCAAGCTCGGAGAGTCGGCATAATGAGATTGAAAGCTCCATTGCTGTAATGAACTCTCAGATAACAAGTAATGCAGGTCAAATTGAAAGTATCTCTCTTGAGCTTCAAAGTCAAAATGAACACCATGACGGTGTGGGCTTGCAAATCAGCGACCAAAAAGAAAGACTTGCAGCTATTGAAGCTGATAAATCCGGTAAGGAAGAAAAAATGGAAGCGTTGAACAAGGAGCTTCTTGAAATTTCAAAAACAACGGGTGAGGCTTCAAGCACCCACAGTCAACTTTTGGAAAAAGAAAATGAACTGCAAAGCAAGCATAGTGATATGAAATCGGAGCTTTCGGCTCTCGCTTCTCAGGCTCAGGAGTTATATGATATGGATAACTCCGTTGAGCAGGAGCTTGCTGCTGCAAAGTCCGACCTTAAGGAGCATGAAAGGAAAAATGAAGCAGGTTTAAAGGAACTTAAAAAAATACAAGAAGAGGTAGAATCGCTCGAAAACATTATCAAGGGTCTTACGATTAAATCTGAAAACCGAACCAAAAAAGCAGATAAGGTTGCAGAAAGTGTCGAGCAGCTTACATTTGATTTAAAAACTCTGGAATCCAGAAGAGATTTGCTGACAGAGATGGAAAAGGAATATGAGGGATATACTAAATCTGTTCAGCGTGTAATGCAGGAGCATTCACGGGGGTCGCTTAAAAATATCCACGGAACAGTCGGCGGATTAATCAAAACAGACGATGAGTACGCAATTGCTATTGAAACCGCACTCGGTTATGCAATGCAGAACATTATTGTTTCAACGGATGATGACGGCGAGGCTGCAATAAATTACTTAAAACGCCGTGAGGGCGGAAGAGCGACTTTCCTTCCGATTTCAACGGTTAAGGGTAATGCTCTTAGTGAAAGTGAATTTGCCGGTGACTCCGGTTTCGAAGGTCTTGCCATTAATCTTGTAAAATATGATTCCAAATACAAAGGAATATATACAAACCTTCTCGGACGTGTAATTATTGCCGATGATCTTGGTAGTGCAAAGAAAATTGCAAGAAGGCACAGCCATAAGTATAAGATTGTAACCATGGACGGTCAGGTTATTAATGCAGGCGGGTCAATGACAGGCGGTTCGAGAGCTAATACCGCAGGAGTGTTGTCGAGAGCAAATGAGCTCTCGCAGTTGGCAGGGCGTATAAAGTCTTGCAGTGAGGAGCTTGCTTTAAAACAGCGGGAGCTCTCCGAATGTGTCAGGGAGAAGACAGCTGCCGAATACGAGCTTAATACCGCAGGTGCCGAGCTCAGAACCGCACAGGATATACTTATTAAGCAGGAACTCGATGAAACTCACCGCAAACAGATATTGCAGGTGCTAAACGAGAATATTAAAGGCTTTGAGGATGAGCTTGCTTCCATAACTTTGAGAATAGCCGCAAACTCTGATGAAACCGAGCAGCAAAAAACAAAAATCTCTGAAATTGAAGATGAGTCTGTTTCACTCAAGGAGCAGATTGAAAAAGCTATAGAGGGTCACGAGCTTCTTACACGTGAACGTGACCGTGTTAATACCGTTCTCTCTGAGCTGCGTACCGAAGCTGCCGCACTTGACGGAGAGAGAGATGCTATTTCAAAAGAGGTTTCAAATCTTCAAAAGCTGCAGGATGAAATGTCCGGAAGTAGAGAACGGCAAACTGAAACAATTGCCGGACTAAAAGCAACAAACGAGAAAATAAAAGCCGATATTATTGAAAAGGAACGTGAATCTGCTGCAGTTCTTGATGAAATCGAAGCCCATAGGGAGCGTTTGTCCAAGCTTAATGACAGGAAATTTAAGATTGAGGAAAAAAGAAATAAGCTGAGTAAGGCTTTGCGTGATAAAAATGATGAGCTTATTGCATTGCAAACCAGATGTTCACAGCTTGAGCAGAGAAAACAAAACGTCGAATCCGAAGAGAAGAATATTCTCGATAAGCTTTGGGACAACTATGAGCTCTCAAGAATGGCAGCTTCTGCTGTAGCAGTGCCAATTGACAGTATTAAGGGCGCACAAGGCCGTGTAAATTCTTTAAAACGTGAAAAAGGCGAGCTTGGTGACGCAAACCTTGGTGCGATTGACGCATATGAACGAATGAGCACAAGGTACGAGTTTTTGACAACTCAACGTGACGATGTTGAAAAAGCAAAAATTGAGCTTCTGGTAATTATAGATAAAATCACCTCTGAGATGCGTACGATTTTTATTCGGGAGTTTGATATAATTAATAAAAGCTTTGAACGCACCTTTAAGGATTTGTTCGGCGGCGGAAATGCCTCCCTGGTTCTTGAAGACATGGACGATGTTCTTAACTGCGGTATAGATATCAGAGTTCAACCACCCGGAAAGCAGCTCAAAACCATAACCTTATTATCCGGCGGTGAAAAATCATTCGTTGCTATTGCAATCTACTTCGCCATTTTGACTGTTCGTCCGCCACCATTTGTTGTTATGGACGAAATCGACGCGGCTCTCGATGATGCCAATGCACTCAGGTTTGCGGATTATATGCGACGTATGTCGGATAAAACGCAGATGATTGTCATTTCGCATAAAAGAGGGACAATGGAGGAAGCTGATGTATTATACGGTGTGACAATGCAGGAGCACGGTGTATCAAGTCTGCTGTGTGTTGACCTTGATGAAGCTGAAAAACATATGAGAAGTAAGGTAAAGGTCTGATTTGAAAATTTTTAGTAAGCTGCAGGAAAGCCTCAGCAAAACAACAAGACAGCTTGGCGCATTGTTCGCATCTTTTACCGGTGCGGACGATGACTTTTATGATGAACTTGAAGAGACATTAATAATGGCGGATGTCGGTGCCGAGCTTTCTATGTCAACTGTTGAAAAGCTGCGTGAGCTTGTCTTAAAAGAGGGTCTTCGAGGAGCAGAAGAAATTAAAAAGGCTTTGGCTGATTTACTGGCTTCTCATCTTACGTCTGTTGATTCGGGCTTAAAGCTTGATACAAAACCGTCGGTTGTTTTGGTAATCGGTGTCAACGGGGTAGGGAAGACCACCACAATAGGAAAGCTTGCTCTTAGGTATGTGGAGCAGGGAAAAAAGGTTTTACTGTGTGCAGGAGATACATTTCGTGCCGCAGCCGGTGAGCAGCTTTCAATCTGGGCACAAAGAGCCGGTGCTGATATTGTCAGACGTGAAGAGGGTGCAGACCCTGCTTCCGTAATTTATGACGGTATTAGTGCGGCGAAGGCTCGAGGTGTTGATATTATAATATGCGATACAGCCGGGCGGCTTCATACAAAGTCAAATCTTATGAACGAGCTTTCAAAGATTCATAGAATAATTCAAAGAGAGCTGCCTGATGCGGATAATGAAACCTTGCTTATTCTCGATGCTACAACAGGTCAAAACGGTTTAATGCAGGCTCGTGAGTTTAAGGGCTCTGCAGATATAACCGGTATAGTTTTGACAAAGCTCGACGGAACGGCTAAGGGCGGAATTGTTTTTGCAATTACCAATGAGTTATCGGTACCTGTTAAGCTGATTGGTGTCGGAGAAAAGCCCGATGATTTAATTGATTTTGACAGCAAAGAGTTTTCGGAGGCAATATTGGCATGAGCGATTTTGGTTCAAGATATGTGCTTGCTACTGCAAATCCGGGCAAGATTAAAGAAATGCAAATGATTTTATCCGGTCTCGGTATCGAGCTTGTTACTCGTGCAGACCTTGGAATTAACATGGAAATTGAAGAAACCGGAGCTACGTTTTTTGAAAACGCAAGACTGAAAGCAAAAGCAATATGCAAGGTCTCAGGGCTGCCGTCTATTGCTGATGATTCCGGTCTTATTGTAGATGCCCTAGACGGCAGACCTGGTGTTTATGCAAGCTCGCTTGGCGGAGTTGAACTTACTGCCGAGGAGCGTTGCAGATATCTCCTCGGATTAATGGAAAACATGGAACAAAGAGAGGCAAAATTCGTCTGTACTATTGTGTGTGTTTTTCCTGACGGTAAACTGATATCAGCAGACGGTTCGTGCAGCGGCACTATAACAACTGCACTTAAGGGCTCCGGCGGCTTCGGATACGACCCGGTGTTTCTGGTGACGGGAACGGGTAAGAGCATGGCAGAGCTGTCGCTGGAGGAGAAAAACGCGGTTTCGCACAGAGGCGTCGCGATAAGGGAGCTTGTTTCACTACTTGAAAAACGAGGTAAAATATGATAAACAGCAAACAACGCGCGCAGTTGCGCGCTATGGCTAATCCGATAGATACAATCGTCCAAATAGGCAAGGGCGGGATAACTGAAAATGTGATCTCCCAGATGTCCGGGGCGTTGAAAGCGCGGGAGCTTATTAAGGGCAG
>Ga0123356_10000257_pt1 | contig 61147 bp, 49 predicted proteins | sample TergutEmb28metaG_2_FD_92546 | JGI IMG/M metagenome (GOLD analysis project Ga0123356, IMG submission 92546) | Embiratermes neotenicus P3 segment gut microbial communities from Petit-Saut dam, French Guiana - Emb289 P3 | ecosystem: Host-associated > Arthropoda: Insects > Digestive system > Gut ...
GGTGCAAGCGGTTACAGATTGCCGACAGAAGCGCAGTGGGAATACGCCTGCCGCGCTGGAACTTCAACAGCCTTTAACTGGGGTACTAATCAAATAACATCAGATCAGGCAAATTTTAATGCTTTTTTTTATCAATATAACGACAGTCCTGCGGGAGAATACCGTGAAGCAACAACAGAGGTTGGAAGATTTACAGCTAATGCCTGGGGTTTATATGACATGCACGGAAATGTATGGGAGTGGTGCTGGGATTGGTATGACAACTATCCATCGGGTTCTGTGTCCGACCCCACGGGAGCGGACTCTGGCTCGTACCGTGTGATGCGCGGCGGGGGCTGGTTCACCGAAGGGCAGAACCTCCGTTCTGCGTATCGGGACAACTACGACGACCCATGGAGCTATGGCAACAACTATGGTTTCCGGCTGGTTCGCCCCTAAAAGTTCTAAAAAATCAACATCCATGTTGATTTTTTAGATCGAAATGCATAAATATCTTTTTACCAAAGCAATGGCTGTTCATAAAACCCCGGCAGATATCATAAATGATCTGGTTAAAAAGGAAATAGCTGCTGCAATGTAACAATAACAGCATTAATACCGCATATATGGAACTTAACCTCTTGATTTTATTTGTTTTTTATGTTTTATTAATAATTAAGGCAGGAGGAAACATAATGCAGGCAATTAATGCAATATTTGATGGGAATAATTTTAAACCTGTAGAACCAATCCCTGTTAGAGAAAAGTATGAAGTGGTAATAACTTTTACTAAACCGATTAATAATATAGACACAAAACGTCAAAGAATTCTAAAACATTTTGGCACATGGGATGATGATGATATAAATACAATAAATCAAATCATTGAAGAAAGAGCAAATTTTTCAATAAATAGAACTCAATTATGATTTTTCTTGACACTGATATTATTTCATATTATTTTAACGCAAATATAAAAATAAGAGAAAAAATATTGGAGGCAATAGACAGTAATGATAATATTTGTACTACAGTAATAAATATTTATGAAATTTTGAAAGGATTTAAATGGAAAAATAATAAAAATAAGGAAAATCAATTTAAAGATTTTTTGGAAGATGTAATTATATTTACAATAGATGATGAGGTAATAGAAATAGCATCAGAAATATATTCTGATTTAAGAAAAAATGGAAAAACAATCGGTGATGCAGATATTTTAATTGCCGCTATTGTAATAAAAAATAATGGAATATTGATAACAAACAATATTAGACATTATGAAGGTATTAAATCATTAAAGTTAATTAATTGGATATAAAATTGCAGCCTGCAGTTTAAGATTTATATAGATTAAGTTAGGCACATAAGTCGTATTCACAATCAGCCATCCTTCTTAAAAAAGGCATGCGCGTGAAAAGTTGGAATATCGCCAAGCTCTTCAACATCTTCATATCCCCGCGGATCAATTATAACAAGCGCTTTTGCAAATTCCTGCTGACTGTAATACACGGAAAATCCTCTTGCATTATACACCTTCATTGCTGTTGATTTACCAAGTTCGTATTTTCTGATTAAATTGTCGAAGTGCCCGCTGTTGGAAATAAGTCCGCCCTTGGATTCTATTCCGGAAATAACTACGGGAAGTTTGGTCATTCGCGCGATTTTCTCAAGGTTCAGGCGGAATTGAAGATATAAAAATAATGCCTGCTCCTCGGTGCAATTTCTTAAAAATGAAAAAAGAGGATTAAAAGCAAAAGCGTGCCAGTAATTTACCGCCTGTACCTCATTCGAACTAAAACCGCTTGTAGATAAATACAAAACAGACATGCCGATAATCTGCCTGTCTGTTAAATCTGCAAGCCGCTGTACAAAAAAGCCTGTCCGCAGTATTTGCCCAGGCTGTGTGGAAAGGCAAATGCCGCCCATATCACCGTAATGGGAATCCATAAAAGTTTTGGAAGTATATATTTCCATATTGTGATAATATTTTTCATCCTTCTCTTCCATGCTTGCAAGAATACCCTGCCATTTGGCGCGTTCAGCCTGCAGGGAAGCAAAGGCGGTAATTTTCTTTGCGGCAGCATCGAGGGCATCCATAGTAATTTCTTTTTTCTTTGTAATAATATACTGCTCAAGAATTTCCTGTAATACCGTGTCTTCCAAAAGCAGTTTGGCTATTTCTCCATCTTCACGCAGTTCAAAAAATAAAGTTTCCAAAAGATTTAAAAGATAAATTAACTGCTGATAACTAATAACATCTACGCTTACATCGTCTTTTAAAAAACTAAAACGGGAAGTAATGCTTTCAAGATGCTTATATCTTTGAAGCAGTAAGGCCCCTGCAAAACCGGAAAAATCTTCGATAGGGCGCTTATTGTCATCTGTCTCATCATGCCCGGCAGATTTTTCAGATCTTGATTGCGAAAGTTTATCTTTTGTTCCTGCAAGTATAAGAGCTGTAATAAACTTTTGTAAATCGTTAAGAGAATCAAATTTTTCGATTATTTTAGAGTAATGCTGCTTCTTCTCCTGAAGCGCATTTATTGTTTTATCCTGTTTTGCTATATCCTTTTCCAGTTTTTTTATTATCTCTTTATCCGCAGTCTGCAGCTCTTTTAATTCATTTTCATATGAGAGTTTTCTCTCATATGCCTTATCAAGCGGTTCATTTAAATCCATTGCCCAGCTGTTAATAAAAGAAATTGTATTGTAAACATTAACCTGTTCTGTTGTATACAGGGCATTCCATACCTTTTCTATATTAACAAGATTAATTCTCTTCCGTGCAAATTTATCTTTTTCCGCATCGTTTTGCCCTATCTGTATTATAGGCATCTGAAAACTGGTTCTTGCATTAACAAAGAACGAAGAATGGACAGAACCGTACTCTTCAAAAAGCTGAGCAAAGCAGAATGACTTGGACATCGACCATCCGCAGCCTATCCCGCGGATAACAGAACGCAGTAAGGGTCCATGCAGACTTCTTTCTCCTGAAACGCCAAGAAGATCAAGCTTCTGAATATATTCTTTTGTCCATTGACGATCACTGCCGCAAAGAAAATTATTTTGATATTTTTCTATTACATCCTTTGTTTCAGGATATTCACTCATATATGCGTTAAGAAGATCCCTGTAAGAAACAGAAGTTTTATTTTTAAGGAAAGCATCGCTTAGACCGAAATTATTTACAAGGTTATGCACATCCCTTGTTTCACGCGCGGCATCTTCATCGCGGAAAATAAGGTGTAAGCGCGGATACTGAGGATCGCATCCGCGGTTTTCTTCGATGAACTGTATATATTTATGCATATTGATTTTTGTTATTCCCAGTAATTTCTGCGTGTGCCATTTGTAAATATGCATTCCGCCTCTGTCATCAATAATTCGCACTAACTTGTTCATAAACTCGGCTATAACAGGATTTTTAAACCGTTTTAAAAGACGGGCATAATAGGCGCACAGATATACGCCTGTGGCTTTTTGCAAAAGCGCTTTTACGATGCTGAAATATGCTTTAATTTCCACGGCAAAATCAAGACTGTGAAACCCGGAATTTTTTCTTGCCTGAATTGCATGATCAATATCATAATCATACAGAAACATCGCCTTAATGCTTTTTATATTGATATTGGCATCAGGAAAAGTTTTTGTAAAAGCGCGTTCAATATCGGGAAGCTGTTCAACAATTGCAACTAACTGCACAAGATCTATTTTTCCGGACATAATGTATATAAAATGAAGCGCATTGTTTCTCATAAAATAAAGACTTAAGGGATTCTGCAAAGATATTTTCTGCCATGTCTGTCTGTAATTTGCCAGTTTTTCTTCATCACGTAATTGCGCCGCCTGATACTGCGAAAGGGGTCTGCCTATGTATCTGACAAGGACAATATCTCTTGCAAGCTTTGTCCGGCCGGATCCTATATGCTCCTGATTAAAAGGCGGATGCTCTTTTGCGGCAGTAAGAAGCTGTGCGATAATCTGCAGGGACTCTAAATGATTATCCTTCCATCTGCGCCAGTTATAATCCTGCCGCATTCTCGGCAGAATGACATATTCGGCAAATGCTCTTGGAGAAATATTATTTTTCGCCAATTGAACAAGAAGCTGAACAAAGGGTTGCAGGGCCTGAGTGCCTCCCTGGTATTTAAATAATATTTCTTCCAGTACTCCAAGCCCATTGCTTTTATCCATGGGATTCAGCCAGTATTTATTGCCGTTCTCCAGCCAGAGAGTAAATAACTCCTTTATACCAATTGGCTTTTGACGTTCCAAATCAAGTTCAACTGAGCCAAGAAACGGTATTATTGCCGATTTTGCGGCTTTTGTAAGGGCTATTTTACTGCGCAGGGCCTTAAGTTTTGAGCTATTTGGTATTGAAGATGCAATATCATCCTGTGATTGAGTATGAGCAAGATCGAGTTCCATTAAAGCATCCTGAGCTATTTTGTCAGCCTCATTTACCGCCATAAAGATTAATATAATATGCATGTTAATTTTCAGCAAGCTGACGCATGTAATGGCAGGAGGGAGTTTCGATAGTGTAAAATATTACAGATTTTAGTATTAACAAAAATTTGTTTTTTTCCCTTATCTTGTCCAATAGAGTAAAATATATTAATATACAGAGAGGCTTCAGGCCTTAGCGCCTGTTGAGGATTAAAAGGAGAAGTTATGAGTACACTGGGAATTGTTAATTCAGATCCGGAAATTCAAAAAAGCATTGAATTTGCCTTTGAACAGAGGCAGGATTTGCAGACATCCAATTATAAAAAAGACCTTTTATTTTTAGTCCAGGAAGATGAAATTGTCGAATTTTTAAAATATGCTCTGCCTGAAATTGTTGTAATTAATTTTTCTGATCCTTTAATAGATATAAATAAGATAATAAATCAAATCCAGAATGATAAATGGATTTTAAACTTTGGAATTATCGGTCTTTTTGACAACACCGCAGACAGGGAAGAGGAGCTGTTAAAAAAATATAAGGCAATTAATGTTCTTGTTATGCTGGATAACTGTCTTGTAAAATCACATCTTGTAAAAAGCATAGAATGCATTGAGCAGAATTATCAGATTATTTTTCAGCGGGAGTTTTCAAAAACATTTTTGGAAGGATCGTCGGGAAGTTTCATTATTGATAACGATATACAGGCGGTGCCGCTTTATGCAGGTATTGGAGCTACTATCCTGTCCCAAAGAGGGCTTATAAATCCTGACAGAAAGATGCACCTGCAGCTTGCTTTAATCGAACTTATCATAAACGGAATTGAGCACGGAAGCTGCGGTATAAGCTACGATGAAAAAACAGACGCTCTGGAAGCGGGGATTTCTTCTGTTGATCTGATTAAAGAAAAATGCAAGGACCCGTTTATAAACGCAAAAAAGGTTTTTTTCAACTGGGATATCAAGCCGGATAAATCAACATTTATTATTCGTGACCAGGGCAGCGGCTTTGATGTTAAAGCGTTTATAGAAAAATTAAAAACACAGGATGATTACAGTCTGCACGGCAGGGGAATTAAAATGGCCGCAAAGCTGTCCCACAAATTAAAGTATAATACAAAGGGCAACCATGTAGCGTTGATTGTTAATCATGATAAATCGGTAGAGTACGAAGTGCCCGTTGGTTTTACAGGGGAGCAGGTTGTTATTGTAAAAAAAGGCGATGTTATAATGCGCGAGGGAGATCCAAACGATTTTCTTTACTATATTTCTTCCGGCACATACGAAGTGATTCATAACGATATATGCGTGGGCTCTCTTTCCGCTCAGGATATTTTCATGGGGGAGATGTCTTTCCTTTTAAACAAACGCCGCTCTGCGACAATTAGAGCGACAAGCGCAGGAAAACTTGTGCTTTTAACACAGAAAACATTTATCAATATAATCCGCGAGTATCCTCATTATGGAGTGTTTCTGTCAAAACTTCTTGCCAAACGTCTTGTGCGCAGCAATAAACAAGCCGCAGAGCGTCAATAATTAAATAGGCAAAAACAGAACTGACAATCCGCATATAAGAATTGCAGAGCCGGCAAGCGCATGAGCGTACTTTTCAAGTTTTTCTGTTTTTAAAAGCTGAAAACCTTTTAGCCCGATTAATGTCATAACAAGCATTACAGAAATTGTAAACACAGAAAAACTTACAGTAACCAAAACAAGTGTAAATATATCCATGGTAGCCGCAGGGTACATTAAAAGCGGGATTAGAGGTTCGCAGGGGCCAAGTACAAAGAAAATAAAAAGCCCCCAAAATGCATTGTTTTTATTTTTTGATTTTTCAGGCGAATGTTTATGATCTGTATTGTCATGGGCATGCGAATGAAAAAATGTTTTTCCGTCGGCGCCGGTGTGCGTATGGGTTTTGTTTTTTACTGCGCATCTTATGCCGTAAATTGTATAAATTAATCCAAAGGCAATTAATACATATGTTGCAATTACTCCGCGGATATCTTCTATATTAACAAGTGATGTTACCGCAGCTGAAAGGGCAATGCCGAAGAAACCCAAAAGAACAGAGCCCATTACATGCCCGATTCCGCATAACAATACGATGATAATGGTTTTTTTTACTGCCCAGTTATTCGCCTTGCTAAGAGCGATAAAAGGTATATAGTGATCCACTCCGATAAGAGTGTGGATAAGCGCAATGCTTATTGATGTGCCTAATAGAATCATTGTTTCTGTCATATAATATCTTCCCTGTTTGATTATATCATTCGAATAATTTTTTATCAGTATGCGGCAGAAATAACGCGCCTGTATAGTAATCCATGTACCTGGGCTCGCTGCTTAAATCCACATAGGTTATTCTTTTTGCAAGCTTAAGCTGTTTATTTCTATATTCTTCGCTTATCAGGGTAAGGTATGCTCCAAGCGCCGATGAGTTTCCAAGAAAGGTATATTTTTCATCGGCAATACGCGGAAGCAAGCCAATCGTTCTTGCATCTTCAAGGTTTAGAAACCTTCCAAAGCCGCCTGCAACATAAATTTTATCCAGATTACTAAAAGACATTTCAACGCTTTCAAGCAGGGTCTGGCAGGCGGAAAAAACCGCGCCCTTTGCTCTTATAAAATTGTCGATGTCAGCTTCGCTTATTGTAATCTTTTGTTTGCCGGGCGATCCTTCGCATAAAATATATTCGAAGGTTTTTTGTGAAAACTTTCCTGCAGAATCGATAATTCCGTTTTTAAAAAGCTCCGCGGCTACGGAGATTACACCGGATCCGCAAATACCTATAGGGGGAGCATTGCCGATTGTAAAAATTTGCGGTTTTCCGTTTTTTATAATTACTTTTTCAATTGCTCCAGGGCAGGCTCTCATTCCGTGCTTTATTCCGCCGCCTTCGAAAGCAGGCCCTGCAGAACATGCGCAGGCGAAAATAAAATCCCTGCTGCCAAGGACAATTTCCCCGTTGGTGCCAATGTCGATAAATAATATCAGTTCGCCGGGGGATGAATCATCGTCTTTGGGTTCTGATGCAAGTTCTGTGCAGAGCAGCCCTGCTGTTATATCTCCGCCGACATAGCTTCCAACGCAAGGAGCAAAGAGCAGGGGAGCGTTTTCACAAACCTTAAGCCCTGTCTGCTGCGCTGTGTAAATCTGCGGCTGGAAAACAGCCGGCGTGTACGGAGAGAGCCTTATATATTCAGGTATAATGCCAAGGAATATATGGGTCATTACAGTATTCCCGGCAAGGGATACAAATAATATTTCAGACGGCTCTATTTTTATTTCACCGCAGGCATCAGAAATTAATTCATTGACTGTTTTTAAAATCCTTGCGCGAAGCTCATTCAGATTTTTTTTTGCGTAGTTTATACGGCCTATTATATCAAGCGCGCATTCAACCTGACTGTTGTATGCGTTGCGCGTAACAAGGACTTTTTTGTCTTCCAAGTCTGTTAATAAGAGGGATACAGTTGTGGTGCCTATATCAACTGCCGCGCAGTAAATTTTTTGCTCATTGCCGGCAGAAAAAATATTTATAACTTTTGCAATATTGTTATCTGTAAAATAGATAAAAATAATTTCTCCCTCTGCTTCGCGCAGTCTTTCCGGCAGACAGGATAAAACAGAAAGCGGAAGTTCAATAAAGGCGCATTCTGCTTCTCTTTTAAAAGCTCTTGTAAACCTGTCGGCGTCAGACAGGCCGTCCAGAGGAGCTGCAGGCGCAACTTTTAATTTAATTTTTTTAATAAATGCTTCAGAGTTTTCACATGATAATCCGTCCGGAATAAAAGCAATATCTTTTAAATATGAATCTTGAGTTTTGCCGCTATCTGTAAGTTGTTTTAGTTCCACTGTAATAGATTCATCCGGCACAGCTGTCCGGCAAATAAGCGCTTCCCGGGTTTCATTATTTTGAGTTATTTTTACAAGGCACTTTTTGCAGCTTCCTTCGCCGCCGCAGGGTGTTTCAACAAAAATGCCTATAGAACGCGCAGCATCCAGAAGGGATGCGCCTTGCGGAAAATGCGTTTTTATATTGTCAGGCAAAAATGTAATTTCGCTCATTATTTTTTTGCTAATACACTCTTGATAAAACTTTCCAAATCCGCAGCTTCCGCAGGGCCTACAATAACTTTAAATCCCGGAAGGTTTTCTTCAAGCTCTCCTGAAATTTGAGCAACATAACCGGGGATTACAATTTCTCTTGTATCAACCTGGCTTTCCAGATCAATTTCCCTGATAAACTTGGCGATGCTGGTTCCGGAAAACTTTCCTGCAGCCCAGGCGGTAAGTACGCTAAAGCCCTCGCATTCAGGAATAATAAGCCATGCGGAAATACCGCAGTTTTCGATCTCGCCTGAAACAAGAAAGTAGGTAAGGGAAAAGTTTGTCGTAACAAAGACAGGGGATTTTCTGTTTGGCTCGCCTATTGCGTAAAGTTTTGGTTCAACCTGGATTGGTTTTTGCGGATCTGTGTAAATATTCTGGCGCAGGGCGAAAAGAGTTATAAGCTGCGCAGGGCAAAAAGAGGGAAGTGCAATAATGCCGCCAAACTTGCTGATCTCCGTAACAGCATAAATAAAATCATCCATTTCGTTTCCGGTGTCAATAAAGCGAAGATAAGCATAACCAAGGGCTTTAATATTCTTTTTAAGCGCCGCTTTTCTTGCGATGGAATTTGTCTGGAAACTTTCAGATATGCCGCCGGTTTGAAATTCGATTATAAGATCATTAAAACCCTTCTCTTTAATTTTTGAAGTTAATTCAAAAATGCCGTCTGCATCCGGTGCTGTCACAGCCAAAACCTGATTGTCGCGCTTTGCGATTTCTACAGCTTCATCTGCGGTTTGCAAAGTTATGCCGCAAAGGATGCTGCGCGAACCTGCAACAGCCTGCGAGGCCTTGTTAAGGCCGGCAATATCATCTGCGCGCAAGATAAGGGGCAGTTTTGTTTTTCCGTAGACCTTTGCGCAGTAATCTGCAAACAAGCCGCTCTTTTGAGTTATTGCAATTGCGCCTATAAAAAGTTCTTCTCCTACGCGTACAGGCCTGTAATTTTTTATCCTGTCCGCAAGGGCAAGATCGCTGCCCTCATCAAGACTTACGGCAATTACAGTTTTGTTTACAAAAGTTTTTTCATGCCTGTACATTACGGTCTCTTCACCAAGCCTGCTTGATATTTCTTTTCCGATTACTACTGCCTTTACAGGAGGTTCGCTTGCAGCTCCAAGTATTTTTTTAGCTTCATCGGAGGCATAGGGGCAATCATCGAGCATTGCTTTTTTGGCTGCAAGTTTCATGGCAAAGGCCATGCAGGTGCTGGAACCGCATTCCTTGCAGTTGGTGCCGGGAAGGAGTTTTTGTATTTGTAATCCGCTAAGAGCCATTTATTTACCCTCGCTTTGTGACATGAGATTGTTTATTGTTTTCTTTAACGCTATCGCAGCTTCCGGGGTATACATAATTAATATATCTGCTCCGGCGTAAAGCAGGCTTAAGGCTGTAGCGGTTTCCCAGTAAGCTGCGCGTTTTACAAGATCTCCCCAATCAGGGAAGCTTGACTGCGGCGCTTTAAACTCTTTTACCTTGGCGCATTCCTGCCCTGCAGAAACTATCATCGGGCTTAGAAGCATGCTGTCTCCTCCAAGACCTGTCAGGCGGATACGTTCCATAACTGAATATGTATATTCAATGCCGTAACCGATAGTGCTTGTCATGGGGTCAATGATGATCCTGTCCATGGAAAGCCCCATGTTTGTAAGAAGGATGTTAAGCTGCTTGCTTATGTTTACATCAATCGGAGCCTGCGCAACCAGGGTGTGTCCGTAGGCCATAACCGCTCCTGCTATTGTTTTGTAATTATCCTGCTCTGCAAAATTAAAAAGAAGGTTTTCTCCCTCGCAGGCCTGCGCTATTGCCTTCATTACTTCGTTGTTTTTTTCAAAGTGGTTTATGCCTGTAATGATTAGCGGCACATCAACAGATGCAAGAATGGATTTGACAAGAGTGACGCTTTGCTCTGCGCTGAAGTTTGCGCGCTCCGGGTGTATGCCGTCAAGGTTAACGCTTATTAAATCGGCTGCGTATTTATCCACACAGAGCTTTGCCATTTTAGCAGGTGTTTTTAAAACATCGCCGTAAATGTTACGTAAAACTACAGGATACTTTTCGCTTACGCTGTCAAAGACTTCCATGGCAATAAGGGGCCTGTTGGGCATTTGTCCTTCCCAGAAATGAAAAGGCATACAACTGGCTCCTCCTATTGTAAAAGTTCTGCCCCGTGTGCCGCCTTCTTTTGCCAGGTTTCCAAGCTTTACAGTGTATGTTGCATAATTTGAAGTTTCCGAAGGCAGGGCAAATGATTTTATGCCGGATATCCTCTCCTGCGCAGAGGGTTCAAGTTTACAAGCTGCAGGTGCAGTTATACTTTGCCCGAGGAATTTCTCGCTTAATGTATTGATAATACTTGTGATAATTTCTTTAGTGACGCTTGCTTTAACCTGCTCTGTTATTGCCGCAATATCAACATCAACTTCTTTCTGTTCACTTGCTTCTAAATCGGGTTTTTTAGTCTCCGTGTCCTTGCTCTCTGTTTCCTCTTTATCATCACTTTGAGCGAAACGGGACATGTCTTCCATTTCAAGAGCAGGGTGCTTTACTTTTTCCAAAAACGCTTTTAGATCTTTTGCAGTAACAGCCTTTGTTTCGTCGGCTATTTTTTCAATAAATCCGCTTAGTTTTTGTTCTTCAAAACGTTTTAATAAATCGCTTTGCAGCAGTTCCTTTAACTCTTTTGGCATCCATACAATTCTTGCGAACCCTCCTTCTGCAGAAAGGAACTTGCGGCTTGTAAGGAACACTTTTCCGCAGCCGTAAAAACCAGGCGTCTGCTGACCGCCGCCAACGGAGCCTGCAAGAGTAGAAAAAGTCATTCCTGTCGGTGTTTCACCGAGGTATTCGCGGTTAACGGCCATTACGCCGTTACACTCCGGTATATATGCGCAAATGACTTCAAAACATCCGCAGCTTGTCATGGGTCTGTCCATGATGGAATAGGCGCAGAAGGCCTCGATTGTTTTGTGGCTGTTTGTATAGACATATTCGTTTACACCGGCCCAGATTCCTTTGACAGGATCAAGGCACTCGCCCTTGTTAAGAGGCTGATTCGGGCCTGTCTCATCAATCTCGTACGCCGCTTTTCCGTCAAGCCAGTTGTACGCGCCGCAAAGACCAAGGCGCTCCGGTGTGATTACGCAAACATGGTTAGGCGCAAAGCTCTGGCAAAGAAGACAGGAATAAAAAGTATCGACAGATTCATCGGTCATTGCTTCCAGACGCCTGTTGCGCTCATCGTAGACTTTTCTGGCTGTCTCAAGGCGTTTTTCAACTTCGCTCTGGTCTGTTACAAGCGTTACGCGCACTTTATCGACAATGGCAGGGTAGTCCGCCAAAAGTTTGGCATGAAGGATCTCTGCGTAGTGTTTAAGCCTGAGTCCCTTTGCAAAACCCGCTTTGGAAACACGTGTCCAGACAATGTCGCGCTGCCCCATGTGCCAAATTCCTTCGGCTCCGTTAACAAGGTGATGTATCTGCCTTTCCAGTATCGGCTCAAAATCGCTTTGCATTTTACGGCCTGCAACTTCCACCCAGATGCCAAGGGGAAGCCTGCCGCCCGGCTCTACTGTGTCAATATCAGGGCCGATAATATTAATTTCACCGTCTTTAATTTCATCATAGCCGGCGCTTGTCACAAATTCAAAGGCAAGAGTTCTATTGCCGCCGAACTCCACATGAGTATCTTCCTTGCGGATCCTCTCTCCCTCAAAGGCAGGGCCGTAGGCTACAGGAATTGGTACATCAACTATTTTGATCTTGCAGCCGCGCACTTCAAGCGCTTTTTCTACTATTTTATCGTGGGGTATATTTGCGACAACATGCTCGTAGGTGCAAACGCCTGTTGGTAAAATCTCCGGGATGTTCGTATCGGAGATAACAGGAAAACCGTAATTGATGGCTCCGGCTGCTGCTGCATACTTGTCAGGCGTTACCTCTCCAAGGGCAATAACAAAGGCAAAAATTCTTGTCTTGTTGTATTTAAGGTTTGCTTCGTAGTCTCCCGGTTTTACTCCGCCGAATGAAAGCGCAGCGCGGTTTGCAAATCCAAGAGCGTAAATTAAGGAAGAAACATCCCGCCCAAAAGGTACAAGGCGCGTTTCCCAGCCAAGCTGAACGCCTTCGGCTGCAAGCTGTTCTGCAAATTGTACGCCCTTAGTGCATCCGCCCATAAATACATACAAATTTTTCTGCTGAAGCTCCTTTGCGATTTTTACAGCTGTTGCGTTATCGGGCGCCGCTCCTGTTATGGCTGCGAAGCCGGGAGCAGTTCCGTCTACAAACTCTATTCCGCGCTCGCGCATTATAACGTCATTTGCGGCTCCAAGCCAGATTCCGTCAACCGGGTTTGGCCCTGTTAAATACTTGCACGCTTCAATTACTTCGCATGCAAAGAGGGATGCAACGCCTGCATCAAGCGCGCCGCCAAGATAGGGCAGCCATACATTATCAGAAGGACGTGCCGGAATTAAAGATTCTGCTTCTTCAAGAATACCCTTTAAGTCAGCCAGGGTTTTCATCTGTTTGCCTGTAAATGAATAAATGACAGGCAGAAAATAATTTGTGTCAGGAAATCCTACGGGATGCTCAAGTCCTTTTTGTTTTATTGCTTCTTCCAGCATGGAACGGGCCTGCGCAGCAAAGGATACGGCTCCGTCAACAGCGCTTGTACAAATAAATTTTGACATTATATTGCCCTCCTGTCTTTCATATCAAAGAGTTTGCGCTCTTCTTTCCTGTTTATTCCAAGCCCTTCCCTTGCGGCATTAATAATTTCTGTGATGCGCTTTGCAGCTTCCAGAGGATCATCATAATAATGAAAGCATGCGCCAAAATCTTTTGTCACACCGCCGTCGGCATCAGTTCCATGCAGATAGTTATGAACATTCGCAGAGCCTGATGTGTAAAAGGGGTTGCCAAGAAAAATATCGACGCCGGAAGCTACAAAGTAGCATCCTATTGATATTGCTTTCTCGCTCATCCATTCAGCGGCCACGCCAACAGCAGGAAGCGTTCCCAAATCTTCACCAAGTCCTCCCTCGTTTATTATTTCTGTTGCAGCCTCCAGTATGCGGGTATTGTCAACGCAGCTGCCCAAATGCAATATGGGCGGGATGCCCACAGCTTCGCATACTTCACGCAAACCTGGTCCTGCGATTTTAAGGGCGGTTTCGGGGGTGAGCCTTCCTGCCTTAGCGGAACTTATGGCAGCGCAGCCTGTTTGCAGAACAAGAATATTGCGCTTTAAAAGTTCTTCTGTTAATACATTGATGTATTCGTCTGTTCTTCGTTTTGTGCTTGTGCAGCCTGCGATTCCCACTACGCCGAAAATTCTGTTTTGAATAATGGCGTCATTAAGGGGACGGAAGGAAGCTCTGTATTTGCCGCCTAGCATGTATTTGATTGCATCCACGCTGAAACCTGCGACAAGTTCCTCTTTGTCAGCCGGGATTTTCACTTTTGATTTATCCCTTTTTTTAAAGTTGTCTATGGCCCGTTTAACAATTTCTTTTGCGGCAGCCAGGGGATTTACCTCTCCTACCGCCATGTGTTTTGCGCCTATTGTTTTTGCCATATCGGTTGTGGAAACAATTTCTGTGTGATACTCCTTTGCAGCATCAATTAAACCAGGCATGACGCACTGTACGTCTACTACCATCATTTCCACAGCCCCTGTAATGATGGCAAGTTCCTGCTGCAGCATGTTCCCGGCCAGGGGAACTCCATGGCGCATAAGCACTTCGTTTGCCGTGCAGCAAATACCTGCAATTGTTATACCCGAAGCTCCCGCATTTTTTGCGTATTCTTTTATTTCAGGAGCAGAAACTGCAACTGTAAGTATTTCAGAAATTGCAGGCTCATGTCCGTGGATTAAAATATTTACTGTGTCCTCTTTTAAAACTCCAAGATTGGCGGAGCTTTTCAGGGGAGAGGGCGTTCCGAACAGAATGTCTGACACAATCGAAGCGATTCTTGAGCCGCCCCAGCCGTTGGAAAGAGCAGTGCGGAAGGCATGCATTAAAAGGTTTTTATAATCGTGATCAACGCCGATTGATGTACGGTGCATTGATTCCACGACCATGCGGTCAATTCCGCAGGGTTTGATGCCCTTTGCTTCCCAAATGCCCTGCCGTTTTTTCGGAGCCAGTTCCAGTGTTTTTAATGTTTCTTCCTGGGAAGAAAACTCGTTTAAGAACAAGTTTGCCAAATCAAGCGCAATGGAATTTATTCCGCGGTTTTCCGTTTCTATCCCGTAACGCCTTGCGTTTAGTAAAAGCACTTTTTCATCTTTTATTGCAAAGCCTTCCGCCTTGCCTTCGGCAACATGTTTGAGCTTTAAAATCAAATGTCTTCCGTGGTCTGAATGCGCCGATGTGCCTGCCGCCACTTCCCGGAGGAAGTTACGCGCAACAATTGTGTCGGCGTCAGCTCCGCAAATACCCTTGGGTGCTTTGACAGTGATTCTGCACGGCCCCATATGGCAGACGCGGCAGCATACTCCCTTTAAGCCGAAACTGCAATGAGTCTTCTGATGTTCTGCGCGATCAAAGCAGGTTTCAACGCAGTCAGCTTTGCTTTTTTCAAGCATTTCAAGTGATGCATTATCGCTTACTTTTGAATGTAAATTATCCATAAGGGCTCCTTATATTCAAAGATGATTAATTATTTCCGCTATTTTACTATATACAATATTTGAATCTGAAATTTCCAGATAGCATTTGCTTTGTTCTGCGAAAGCTGCGATTTCTTCATTTTCAGGAAGCCCGATGACAAGATCGGCTCCGGTTTTTGTTTTGATATCTTCGATTCTATCAGGGAGTTTACCGTTTCGCAGTCTGTTTATTACTAGCGCAAGCTTGCTGTATGTCATTTCCATTTCAGATGCAAGTTCATAAAGACGAAGCAGAGTTTGCAGTCCTGAATTGGAAGCATCCGATACAAGGACGAGCATGTCCGCCTTTTGAACAATACGGCGGGAAAGATTTTCAAGGCCGGCTTCATTATCAAGAACAACATAGGGGTATCCTGATGATATTTCTGCGATGATGTCTTTTAGAATATTATTCGCATAACAGTAACAGCCCTCTCCTTCCGGTCTTCCCATGGCAACAAGGTCAAACCCTTTAGCCTCTGCAATAGAACTCTCCAGTTTTAACCGCAGAAGTTCCCGTTTGGAAATACCTGAATCTGTTTCTGTTTTCACTTCTTCACGAGCGCGTCCTACAGTACTTGTTACGTTTACCCCAAGCGCCGAATCAAGGCAGCTGTTCGGATCGGCATCTATCGCAAGTACAGGCGTTTTTCCTGCGGCAAGCAATTGTTTAATTAAAAGCGCGCAGACAGTTGTTTTACCAACACCGCCTTTTCCCGTTACCGCGATAAGTCTGCTTTTATTTTTTATGCTCATGAAAGCCTTCCCTGCCAGATTGCTTCTATTAAAGTTTCGATTGTTTTTTGCTGTTCATCATTCATTCCATCAAGAGCTGTGATGCCCTCTCTGTCAGCTTTGCGAATGCTTTCGCAGTAGGGCAGGAAGGCTGATACTTTTAAACCGGGAAAACTATCAGAAATAAAAACTTCATCATCCTTGCAGGTGATTTTATTTCCAACGATTACAAAATTTGAAAGACCTATTTCTTCAGACATTCTTATGATGCTGTGCGCGCAATCAAGGGCGCGTTTGCCAGGCTCTACGACAATTATCATTACATCGATCCCTGTAACAGTCGCCCGGCCAAGATGTTCAATTCCGGCTTCCATATCCATTATAAGACTCTCATTTTTATACAGTACAAGATCGTTAACAAGGGATTTAATAAAAACATTTTCCGGGCAGGCGCATCCGCCTCCGCCCCTTTTTGCAGCGCCAAGCACTAAAAGTTCCACGCCCTTATGTTTAAATGCAAACTTATCAGCAACATCGGACACCTCTGGGTTCAATTTAAAAACCTGCCCGTACTTGTCTATTTTTGCTCCTGTGCGCTCTTCAATGAGCGCAATCTCCTGCGAGATGGGAATAATTTTTTCCGAGTCCGGAATGCCAAGAGCGCCGGCCAAATTGGCATCAGGGTCTGCATCCAGGGCAAGGACTCTTATGCCTTTTTTTGCAAGAAGCAGGGCGATGCAAGATGCGATAGTGGACTTGCCGGCTCCTCCCTTTCCGGAAACTGCAATTTTCATCCGTATTTTTCTTTCATCCGCTTTGTCAGATCCAGCATTAAAGAGAAAACTTTTTCTGCATCTGCTGTTGCAAGAGAGCCTGTTCCGCAAGAGGGAGTTATAATTGCCTGTTCTGTAATCAGCTTTTTATCGATCCCCCTGGAGGCAAGATTGTCCATCATATTTTCAAGCTGCTTTTCAAGTGATTCCACTGTCTGCTCTCTTATCTTTTCGGAAGTGGGCACAACACCCCAGGCAAGAGAGCCCCCTCTTTCCAAATGCTGCCTGACATGGCCCTCGTACATGGCAATTGTTTCTCCGTACTCAAATGCGTCAAAATTTACAATGTCTACACCAGCATCAATAAGAATGCTCCACTCGGTATTTCCGCAGCAGTGGATTCCCGCTACAGCGCCTTCAGCATGAATAGCTTCGATTACCTCGGCAAGGATTCCAACAACATCTTCACGTTTGACGGAGACATAGGTGGAACTGCCAAAGGCCGATAAAATCGGTTCATCTATAAAGCAGATAATATTCTCTGCAAATGGTTTAAACTTTTGTATCTGCCAGCGGCTTTTCATTACAATAGATTTAACAATTACATCGCGGAACTCTTCGTTGTAGTACATGGCGCGTTTGTTCTCATCAACAATAGAGAGAGCGAATGTGACAGGCCCTGTAGACTGAACCTTAAGCCAGGGTAATTTTTTACCTGTTTCTTTTAAGGTTTCCAAAAGCGCATATATACCCTTAGAATATTTTTCGCTTATTGCCATGGGTGAAAAATCTTTTGTTCCGTTATCGGGATCGGTTGCAGCCATGTAGGCTTCATAAAATTCCGCAAATTTTTCCGAATAATCTTCGTCTGTCTGAAAATACATGCGGCTTTTTTCTGTATCTATAACAGCGCAGGGAATGTTCTCGGAGTACTGGACTTCCATTTGCTCCAGCAATCCAAGCCGCGGCAATTGAGGCCATATTGGCGCGTCAAGTGATTTTAAGGAAACTGATACTGCATACCTGGGATCTTCAAAGGGCATTGAGCCGATTGCAGTAGAAAGAAATTTTGTTTTTGTCATTTTTATTCTCCTTATTAATTCAATGCTTCTTTGATAGCTCTAATATGATCAGGCGTTGTTCCGCAGCAGCCGCCTATGATGTTGGCGCCGGCAGCTGCAAGCTTTGGAGCCAGAGCTGCCATATCCTGCGGAGTTTCCGGAAAGACAACTTGTCCTCCCTCATTTTTCGGAAGGCCTGCATTGGCATGAACAAGAATCGGAATATCCTTATTAACAGCGCGCATCTGACTTACGATTTCGATCATTCTTTCAAGTCCGTTACCGCAATTTGCACCTACAATATCAGCGCCTGCTTCTATAACCGCATTCATTGCGGAAATGGGGTCTGCACCCATCATTGTTCTGTATTCACCCTGCACTGTTTTCTCAAAAGTAAATGTGCAGATTATTTCAAGGCCGGTATTTTCCTTTACAGCTTTTACAGCCTGGCAGGCTTCTTCTATATCGCTCATTGTTTCGATACAGGCTGCATCCGCTCCGCCTTTTTCAAACGCAACTGCCTGTGTCTTAAATGCATCGTAGAGTTCTTCTTCGGTTACTTCTTCTGTTACAAGCATCTTACCTGTCGGGCCTATGGAAGCGATTACCCACTTGTCACCTGCAGCTTCGCGGGAGATTCTTGCCGCAGCTTCGTTTATTTCCGCCGCCCTTTCGGCAAGACCGTAATGCTGAAGTTTAAAACTGCTTCCTCCGAAGCTGTCTGTTTCCACCATGTCCGCACCGGCGTCTATATAGCTTTTTGCCACATCCAAAACATCCGCAGGCCTGTCTATACACCAAAGTTCAGGGCATTCGCCGGGTTTTAAGCCTTTCTTATGCAGAAAAGTCCCCCATGCGCCGTCAGAAATTAACACCTTTCCCGATTTGAGAGCCTGCGTAATTTTTTGCTTTGCCATTTTTATCTCCTTAAAGCAGATAGTTATACTTAATGCGATAATTATATATCATAGAAGGGAAATCAACAAGAAAAAGAAGGACACTAGTATGGGATATGATGATGCGTTAAACCTTGCCATGCAAAAACTTTCGCAGATAAAACCAGAAACAGTCTGCGGGAATTGCGGCGTGCGTTACGAAGGGGGAGAGTATTTTCTTTCATGGTTTAATATGGAAAAATCCTTGTCGAATGCTTCTGTACCTCATAAAATCTTATGGCTTCATTACATGACTGCAGATGGGTCAAAGAAAGAGGCAGGACAATTGATGTCTTACAGGGAAGCTGCTCCTGCGCTTTTTTATGAGCCAAACTTCAATAAGAGGGCAGTGCGCCCCCTTGTTAACTGCTTTGGTAAAAATCCCGAAAAATTAATTGAAACAGGCCTTGCTCTGGGCGGACAAAAAGCCTTAACAGGTGATACATCAATTAAAGCAAATGTCCTTCCTTACCTTCCTTTAACCTTTGTCATATGGAAGGGGTGTGATGAGTTTCCTCCCGGCGGCAATATACTGTTTGATAAATCAGCCAAAACCTGGTTTCCGCCTGAAGATTTGGCAGTTCTGGCAAGCTTTGCAGTTTACGAGTTAATTGGCGCAAGCAAAAGATTGTAAGTGCGTTATGTGCAATACATTAAAAAAGGGGTGATAAACCCCTGTTATGTAAAAACCGCCTGAAGTGCCCGGGCATTAAATACCATTACGCTCTTCTTTCTCTTGATTTTTAGAAAAGTCTGTATGATAATGTCAGAGACCTTCTATGGATTTTATTTTTAGAAGCTCCCTGGTTAATTTTTCGCTCAGGAGAAAGATAAAAAGATAATGGCAGTTAAAAAAAGGCATAGATTGTCAGTTAAAGCGGTGATGTCATTTTTTTGTTCATTGGCGCTTTGCTCATTTGTTGCCGGAATTACAATATCAAGCAGGCAAAATATTGAAAAACTGCAAGTGGAACAGCTTATACTGGAAAAAACAATTCGTATTAATGATGTTATTTCCAAATTGCTTTACAGGGCAAACTCGCTTGCGACAATGGTAGTCCAGGGAAATGGTGTTGTTGAAAATTTTGATATTGTTGCGCCTACTATAGCCAATGATCCGGCAATTTTAAATGTACTTGTCGCTCCTGGCGGCGTTGTATCAAATGTCTATCCCCTGACTGACGGTAACGATGCCGTTTTGGGCTGGGATTTTTTCAGCAATAATCCTGGTAATCTGGAAGCCATTGCCGCAATGGATTCCGGAACTATTTTGCTTGGAGGCCCTTTTAGATCGGCGCAGGGCAGTGAAGTTCTGGTTGGAAGGATGCCGGTATACATCGATACTCCTTTAGAAAAAAATAAACTTTGGGGGCTTGTCTCTGTAACGCTCAGATTTCCGGATGCTCTGGATAATGCCGATCTTGGTATTTTAAGCAGCCGGGGTTTGGCATATGAATTATGGAGAATTAACCCGGATACAAATGAAAGACAGGTAATAGCAACCAATTATGAATTTGCAAGAACGGACGCACATTTTACCGAGAAACATGTTCCTGTAATAAATGCAAACTGGTATTTAAAGGTATGGCTTACTTATGCATGGTACAACCATCCGGAAAATCTGGCTCTTATAATCGCAGGTTTTCTTATAAGCCTTCTTGTCTTTTTTGTTATGCAAAATAACTATGAGCTGAAAAAAATGAGAACTGTTTTGGAGGACATAGTAAAAACAGATCCCCTGACAGGCATATTCAACAGACGGCATTTTATGGAAATATCATATATGAATACAGAAAGAGAACGCCGTCAAAACGGAGAATGTTATATTGTGCTTTTTGATCTGGACAGATTCAAAAAAATCAATGATACATACGGACATGTTGTTGGCGATTATGTTCTAATAGAAGTATCATCGCGCGTAAAAGCGATGATTCGCCCATATGATTTATTTGCGCGATACGGCGGAGAAGAGTTTATTATTTACGCATCCCAGGCAGACAAAAAAGATATATTTGAAATGACTGAACGGATTAGATTGGCTTTGTTTAACAATGAGTTTAAAAATAATGAAGTATCCTTTTCTGTATCTGCAAGTTTTGGCATAGCATGTATCAATGATTATGATATTGGTAAGGCTATAGTAAATGCGGATAAAGCGCTTTACAAGGCGAAAGAAAACGGCCGGAATAATACTGTTTTTTGGGATGTAAATTATTAAGTAAATAAAAGGAGATAGACATGCAATACTTAAATTTTGACAAGGTTCCTGTATACAAAAAACTGGCGGAACATGCGGGCACAGGTTTTAATTTTAAGGAAAAACTGGACGCAAAAAGGGTAGAAGATTGCATTGTTCCCATGGCTGCTTCTCTTAATTATTCATGGGCGGCAAAGGCAGCTGATTCGCAGTGCATAAAATTATTGCAGGAACTTGCAGAGCAGCAGGAACTAATTGCCAAGTACAAGGCTCTTTTAAACGGAGAGATGATGAACACAGGCGAGAAACGCAAGGTGCTGCATCATCTTCTTCGCGGGGAGCAGGGGCAGCCTGTGACGGAAGACGGAAAAAATATCGGGGATTTTTACAGGAAGGAACTGGACAGATTCAGTTCTTTTGCATCCGCTGTTCATGAAGGTAAATATAAGGGTTCTACAGGAAAAATGTTTAATACAGTTGTCCAGATAGGCATTGGCGGCTCCGATTTGGGGCCGCGCGCGCTGTATCTGGCCTTGGAAAACTGGGCGGAAGCTGAAGGAAAGAAAAAATTAAATGCCAAATTTATATCAAATGTTGATCCGGATGATGCATCTTCTGTAATTGCTTCCTGCGCGCTTGAAAATTGCCTTTTCATTCTTGTTTCAAAGAGCGGAACAACGCAGGAGACGCTTGCAAACGAACTTTTTGTAAAGGATAAATTGACAAAGGCAGGACTTGATGCAAGCAAACACATGATTGCAGTTACAAGCGAAACAAGTCCCCTTGCGCGTAACAGCGCGTATCTTGATTCCTTCTACATAGACGATTATGTGGGCGGACGTTATTCTTCTTCGTCGGCAGTGGGCGGATGCGTTCTTTCTCTTGCCTTTGGGCCGGATGTTTTTAAGGAATTTCTTGCAGGAGCCGCACAAGCCGACAAGCTTGCATTAAATGAAAATATACTTGAAAACGCAGCCTTACTGGATGCCTTAATCGGAATTTGGGAGCGCAACTTCCTTAATTATCCGTATACCGCAGTGCTGCCTTACAGCCAGGCCTTAGGCCGCTTCCCTGCGCACCTGCAGCAGATGGACATGGAATCGAACGGAAAGCGCGTTAACAGAAACGGCGAAGCTGTTTCGTATAACACAGGCCCAGTTATTTTCGGCGAGCCAGGGACAAACGGCCAGCATTCCTTTTATCAGCTTTTGCATCAGGGAACAGGAGTTATTCCATTGCAGTTTATTGGTTTTTCAGACAGCCAGAGAAACGATGATGTAATTGTTGACAATTCAATAAGCCAGAAAAAACTTGCAGCTAACCTTGCAGCCCAGATTGTAGCTTTTGCAAAAGGTCAGCAAAGCGAAGATGGCAATAAAGAATTCCCCGGCGGAAGACCGTCCAGCCTTATTTACGGAAAAAAGCTTACGCCTGCCGCGCTTGGATGCCTTCTTGCGCATTTTGAAAACAAGGTTATGTTCCAGGGATTTGTGTGGAATGTAAACAGTTTTGATCAGGAAGGAGTGCAGCTTGGAAAAATCCTTACAAAAAAAGTTCTGTCAGGCGATTTTTCAGACGGCGCGCTTGAAATATACAGCAAAATACTTGGGATTTTTTAATTAACAAGTTCTGTCATAAATTTTATTGTCTGCGGGAAGTGTTCAGGCGTAAGGCGCGAATGGGTATCGTTTGCATTGTTGATACATCTCCATGTTTCAGGAAGATGGCGGCGTTCTGCAGGAACCTTAATTTCCCCTGAAATAATTATATCCGCAAAATCGGGGCGGTTTCGAAGAAGTGATTCGTACTTATCCGCTTCCTGCGCCGGAAGCACTGTGACAGTCTGCGAGGCAAGTCCTGCGCGCAGGAAACCAATGTCATCTGAAAACGGGGTTGGAGCTAAAAGGACCTTATCCATGCGAAGATTATTGGCGGTGACAAGCGCATGATCCCTTAACTTCTTTATAGCGGAACTTACCCTGTTTATATTGGAGCTTTCGCTTTTTTTCAGCATATGATCTGTTGTAGTTGAAATAATAAAGACATCTCCTGTGCCGCATGCGTCAAAATTAAACATCTTCGCTTTTTCAAGTCCCCATGTTTTAATTTTTTTTGCCAGTGTATAAGACCCCTGATCTTCAAAACTTTCCCCGGCGGATAATTCCTCTTTGTCGGTAAATACAATTATCCAGTTGTTGGAGTTTTTTTTTGCCAGAATAAGGGCCGTGTTTAACAGATGAAAAACAGCTATGCTGTTATCATTGGCTCCGCTGCTTCCTGCGACACGATCATAATGCGCAGTTAATAAAAAAGGGCTTTGCCCCTTAAATGGAAATGTTCCGCCTGATTCACGCAAAGGTTTTTGCCGCGGCGGAAAAATAAAAATATGCCTGTTTCCCGCAACAGATATGACTGCCGAGTTTAATTTAAGCGCATCTATCCTTGCTGTTAGTATGGCATAACGGTCGGCATTAGGAGAGATAAAATCAAAGAAGCGGTCATACGGAGCATATTTTACCCAGTCGCTTAAATTATTTGATTTCACCTATTTTATTTTTTCCGCCTTGAAATTTAAAACAGGAGATACAAGCTGCATCTGCGCCTGTATTATTTTTAATTCTACAGGGCCGTTTTCCGTCCCCGAAGATGCGTTTTTACTTTCATTTAAAATGCCGAAAACAGACGCAGTGCAAAGCTCTAAAGTTTTTTCAAGATTTTTTGTTTCCAGATAACGCGACAGGAAGACGGCTGCGGTCATATCTCCTGTTCCTGCAACGCTTCCAAGAGGCAGTTCCGGAGTTGTAATTTTATATATATTTGTTTTATTTGACGCAATCATACTCAATACCGGATGGGAATTATTTTCCTTATAACTTGTAACAAGTACAATAGACGGCCCCATTTCATGCAGAATATTAACAGCTTCTAATGCATTATCAAGCGTTTGCGTTTTAATGCCTGTAAGCGCTTCAAGTTCAAACTGGTTCGGGCTTACAATGTCAGCTAATGGTACAAGTTCATTTTTAAAAATCGCAGGTATATCCGGTTTAACGTAAAAACCCCTGCCTGCATCGCCCATGACAGGATCGCAGCAGTAAATGGCATTTGGGCTGGATGCGCGCACTTTATTTACAGCGTCAATAACAGCCCTGCCGATTGAGGCATCTCCAAGATAGCCTGAAAGAACGGCATCACAATTAACAAGCGCGCCTCTTTCTTCAAGCCCTGTAACAAGCTCTGATGTCAGCTCTGCTCCCAGAACCCTGCCTCTCCATGAACCGTAACCTGTGTGGTTTGAAAACTCCACTGTGTTAACAGCCCACACTTCACGGCCCAGCCTTTGCATGGGGAAAACTGCCGCTGTATTTCCTGCGTATCCGTATACCACATGAGACTGAATTGATAAAATTGCCAAACTATGCCTTCCTGTTTATACGAAGAATCCTGTCAATAAATGACGATAAAAATCTTGGTAATTTGCCTTTGTCCTGCCCGTATTTTTTGGAAAAATCATCGGCGGCTTTTGAAAGCGAATAAGAACCGTATTTTTTTTTAAGAAAATCCCAGTGTTTGATTATCCACACATAAAGATCTGCTTCCGTTCTTCCGGGAAAGTTAACAAGCAGCCGTTGTTCTCTTGTTACCTCTATTACGGGATTATACACATTGTTATACCATGATACAAGCGCATCATTAAATAAAATTTCTTCTTCAATGTCTTCGTTTAAATAATATTTATGTACAAGAATATGATTGTAAATGACATCGTAGCGGCCTGTAGAGCTAAAATCAAGATTCCAGAAATCAGTAAGATCGCCGAAATAGGTTTCTGAATAAAATATTTTTTTCTCGTACTCTATAATTGCATCGCGCAAATCATCTGTTGACATGGAAGGCGATAAAATAATTTCTGTTGAAAGGCTTATAACTTCAGCGTCGATAAACTCCACCTGCTGCATTTTTGCAACAGATACCCTGTGATTACCGTCGCGTACAAAATAAACTCCGCCTATTTCGTAAAGCAGAATCGGCGGCAGAATGATGTCTTTAAGATGCGCTTCATCAACCCTCTGCCAGCGGTGACGAAGATGCTCTCTTTTCGGAAGAAAGTACTTGTTAAAATCATGGTAACGGCCTTCGCTGCCTATAACAAGTTCGATAGGTACTGTCTGATTTCCCATGTATACTTCGTTTTTAGGTTTTAAAATATCCTTGACATCATTAAAAGACAGCAGCCTGTCACGATCGGTATTTAAAAAATTGGCAATTTTTGTAAGCATTGCCCTGCCGCGCGCGCGTGAAAAATCTTCAGAAGCCCTCACCGTTATTGCATCAAAATCCATTTTAATCTCCAAAGTTAATAACATAATGGCTGTATGCGTTAATAACAGTTGTATCCTTCCATTTGGTGCATCGTACATCTGAAAGATCGTATAAATGAATATGACCATGAACAAGATATTTTGGTTTAAATGTCTTCATAAACCATAAATAGGATTTAAAGCCGCAATGGCATTTATCGCTTTTGTCATGAATGCCCTTGGGCGGGGCATGAGTCAGAAGAATGTCAACAAACCTGCCGTATGCAATACGGTTCCACAAAAGTTTTGGTATTAATTTAACTATCTCCAGAAACATCTCAAAATCCGAAAACTGGTTTACGCCGTTATTGTAACGCATAGAGCCGCCAAGGCCTGCAAGAATAATCTTCTCCTCTTTTTTTACCTTTGTCCCGATATGAATGGCGCCGCAGCCCATATAATCCCTGATTTCCGGTATTAAGGGAGTGCTCCATAATTTTTTATAATGACACAGGTTATCCGTATGGTGGTTCCCAAAAACAAAAAAGAGGGGTTTATTCAATATAGAAATTATATAATCAAGATAATCAAGCGGTAAATCCCCTGCAGCCAGGATTAAATCAACATCGGCAAAACGCTCCTTTATTCTGGGTGAATAGACTTGCGGATCCAGTTGATCGGAAATACATAGTATCTTCAATGGCTGCGCCTTTTTGTCGATATTATAGTAAGGCTTGCCATAAATATGGCAATGATTACCTGTGTTTTACATTAATTTTAATATATATTATGGATATAAGGAAGGTTTTATGGATAAAAAGATCTTGATTATTCATGTTATGGGGGCTTGCGCTTTTAAAGCGGCCTTTTTAACAGGTATATTTTTATTTTTAATTCCTTTCACCTACGGGCAGTCGGCTTTTGTAAGGGGAGAGGAGCTGTTAATGCAGAATAATCCGGCCCAGGCAGCGCCCTTTCTTGAACGCGCTCTTGCAGAAGATCCGGCAAATGTGACAACCTATCTTTATCTTGGCATTGTATATGAGCAGTTAAACAGAATGGATGAGGCTATTGCCGTTTACAGGCGGGTTTTACCAACTGCAGGGAATATGTCCGCTGCTGTTGCAAATAATCTTGGAAATGTATATTTTCAAAGAGGTAATACAGAGCTGGCCGAGCAGTTTTATACGCAGTCGATTGGTTTTAACTCGATTTTTTCAAATGCATATCTTGGCAGAGCCAACACCAGAATAAAGACAGGGCAGTTATTGCACGCAGTCACCGATTATGAGCAGTATTTGACGCTTGAGCCGCGCTCAGGACAAAGAGAAAATATTGAAAGGCTGATAGCTTTAATCCGCACGGAAATTGCCGCAGAAGAGATGAGAAGGATTATGGCGGCGGAAGAGGAGCGCAGAATAGCGGAAGAAAGGCAGAGGCTTTTGGATACAGTTTCGGCGTCCCTGCAATCGCTGGCTGAATCAAGTCAGGGAATATCTACAGGCGCAGAAAGCGTAATTCAATATGACGATGAGTTTGAACTTGAATAGTGTCAGCTTAAAAGGGGGGGATTTGTTTTGACAAGAAAAAAATTGATTTTGATAATTTCCGGCGCAGCCTTAATCATTATGATTATTGTTACTGTAATTTTAGTGCGCACCTGCGGAAAAGAAGATGAAGAAGAAGAAGAAATAACAGGGATATCTGAAATGGATCAAAGAAGGATGAATATTCTGCGTCTTGCCGCAGAGTATGTAGCCTATGGAGATTATGACAGAGCATTAAATCTTTTGGACGGTCTTTTAATCAATAATCCTGATGACGAAGAAGCCCGCGCTTTAAAGCACACTATCCTGTCCATGGAACGAGGCGGCGGATCGAATTCCTTTGATGAATCGATTCTCGATGAACTGCGAAGGCAGAATCAGGCTCTTGCCTCAAGTTTAAACAGGCCAATTGTTGTCCAGGGCGGCGGCAGTGCGCCGCAGGTTGATGACGAAGCGGCAGCGGCGCGAAGGGCTGCAGCCGAAGCGGAAGAGAGCCGCAGAAGAGCGCAGGAAGAAGAGATGGCAAGGGCTAACCGTGAAACTCAGGAAATAATGAGAAGGGTTAACAATCTTGTTAATGACGGAAAGGCAAGGCTTGCATCCTCGGATTTAGCAGGCGGAACGCAGTTATTTGACGAGGCAAGAAGGATAATGCCCGCTGGAGAAAACCGTTTTGAATCGCAGAAACTGTCGGAAATGGCGGATGCGTATTATGTCTTTTCAAGGGAGAACCAAAATTCAAACAACGGACGGGAAGCGCTTGCAAATGCCGCATCGCTTTCAAATGACGCAATAGCAAAGGATTCAACTCAGGCGCTGCCTCATTATGTGCTTGGGCGTATTTCCCGTGACGCAAGGCAGAGCGACAGGGCCATAGCTTCATTCAGGGAAGCTGTGCGTCTTGAGCAGAATAATTTTTTATACCACCATGAATTGGGAAGAATCTTTTTCATAACAAGGCGTTATGCGGAAGCAAGGGATTCTTTTCAGACAGCGACAAGGCTTAATCCAAATTATGAACAGTCATGGTATAATCTTGGCGGAACCTATCGCGCATTAAACCGTAACGATGAAGCCATTGCAGCATACAGAAGAGCGACAGAGATAAGAGCCGATTATTTTGCGGCGCACAGGGAGATAGGCAGACTGCTTATCGCAAAAGGTGATGCGCAGGGAGCAATTCAATCCTTTACAAGAGCGCAGCAGTACAATCCAAATGATTACAATACCTTATGTGAACTGGCAGCAGCGCACAGTCAGGCAGGCAATTTTACAAACGCAGAAAATTTATTTACAAGAGCATTGTCAATAGCTCCTGCTGATCCGCAAACCAACTACAATATGGCAGTTGTAAAACTGGAACTTAAAAAAAATAACGAAGCTGTTAACTTTGCAAGGACTGCGGTAGAAGGAGATTCATCAAACGCAATTTATGTTTACACCCTGGGGCTGGCGCTTGAAGCATTAAACGCAAACGATCTTGCAATTTCGGCATATAAGACAGCGGCATCTCTTGATGCAAGATATCTGCGCCCAAGAATCAATCTTGGAAGCCTCCTGCTTGCAACAGGGAATTTGCCGGAAGCAATTTCGTATCTAAATGAAGCATATGCTGTTGAGCCCGGCAACTTTGAAGTAAATAATAATCTGGGAGCAGTTTATGCCAAACAGGAAAATTGGCATTCCAGTATAAATCATTACGAGAGGGCCTTGAACGTAAGGCAAAATGACGCTACTGTAAGATTTAATCTTGCCCGCGCGTATGCAGCTTCCGGCGATCACCAGAAAGCGCAAGCTTCCTATCAGGCAGTGCTTCGTTTAACGCCCAATAACTGGGATGCCATGTATGAATTGGGCATGACCTTTGTAACCCTAGGTGATAATACCGAGGCAAAACGTTATCTGCAGGAACTTGTTAACCGTAACCCAAATTACACAGGCAGGGCTGAAGCAGAGAGGATTTTAAACAGCTTATGAACGCGATAATAACTGTAGTAGGAACTGACAAGGTCGGAATAATCGCAAAAGTATCGGCTTTTCTTGCTGAGCGCGGTATAAATATCGAAGATATATCGCAGACTGTTTTAAGCGGTAATTTTGTCATGATGATGATGGTAAACTTAAGCTCCTGTTCAAAAGCGCTTGAAGAAATAAAGGGTGAGCTTTCCGCGCTTGGAAACACATTGAATGTGAGTATCAGCATGATGCATGAGAAAGTTTTTTCTGCAATGCATCGCATATAAAAGCATAAAATATTTTATTTATTGGTGATATATGTTATTTACGCCGTTTGAAATTAAAGAAACTGTAGATATGTTTCTGCGCTACAAGCTGGACATAAGGGCCATTACCCTTGGCATCTCGCTTCTTGACTGTATCTGCTCAACAGGAGATGCAACAAGAAAAAAAATGCGGGAAAAACTTTTACGTGTTGCAGGCTCGCTTGTAAAAACCGGATGCGATATAGAAACCGAGTACGGCATTCCAATTATTAATAAACGCATATCAGTCACCCCGATAGCGATTGTCGCCTCCTCCTGCAGCGAAAATGATTATCTGTTATTTGCAAAAACAATGGATGAAACTGCAAAGGAGCTTGGCGTAGATTTTATCGGAGGTTTCTCATCTCTTGTTCAAAAAGGGATTTCCATCGGAGATGAAAAGCTTATAAGGTCATTGCCGGAGGCCTTGTCGCAGACACAGCGGGTTTGCGCTTCTGTAAATGCCGCAGCTACAAAAAGCGGCATCAATATGGATGCCGTAAGATTAATGGGAGACATAATCAAAAAAACAGCCGAAGCAACGGCACAAAGAGACGGCATTGGCTGCGCAAAGCTTGTCGTGTTTTGCAACGCGCCGGAAGACAATCCTTTTATGGCAGGGGCTTTTCATGGAACAGGAGAGGCTGAAAGCGTGCTTAACATAGGAGTATCAGGGCCCGGCGTAATAAAGGCTGCGATTGAAAACTGCCGCGGCATGAATTTTGACATGTTAGCTGACACAATTAAAAAGACGGCGTTTAAAATTACACGCATGGGGCAGCTTGTCGGAATGGAAGCGGCGCGCCGCATAGGAGTTCCCTTCGGCATACTGGATCTGTCGCTTGCGCCGACTCCCGCAGTAGGGGACTCTGTTGCGCGTATACTGGAAGAGATGGGTCTTGAAACTGCAGGAACTCACGGAACAACAGCGGCGCTTGCAATGTTAACCGACATGGTAAAAAAAGGCGGAGTCATGGCGTCCACGCATGTCGGAGGATTTTCCGGAGCGTTTATTCCCGTTTCCGAAGATGAGGGAATGGTCGCCGCTGTAAAAAAAGGCTGTATCACCCTTGATAAACTGGAAGCCATGACATGCGTATGCTCTGTAGGACTTGATATGATTCCAATCCCCGGTGATACTCCGTCTTCGACAATTGCCGCAATCATAGCAGACGAAATGGCAATTGGCATGGTGAACAATAAAACAACCGCAGTGCGCGTAATTCCGGTCCCCGGTAAAAAGGCAGGAGAATGGGCGCAGTTCGGAGGTCTTCTGGGAGGCTCTCCAATAATGGCAGTTAACAGCGCAAAGAGCCATGATTTTATTAACCGCGGCGGGCGCATTCCAGCTGCGATACACAGCTTCAGAAATTAAAAGGCAATCATTCCTTTTTCCATAACTGCCGTCCTGCCGCAAAGATATTCAACAGCGTCTTTGTTATGTGATATAAAAAGGATGCTTAAGCCCGTATTTTGATGAAGCTCCCTGAACAGATTTAGTATTTGCGCTCCGGCTGATACGTCAAGCGAACTTATAGCTTCATCTGCAATTAAAAGAAGCGGATTTAAAATAAGGGCGCGCCCTATGCAGATGCGCTGCTTCTGCCCTCCGCTTAGTTCATGTACGCGCCTTTTTTTATATGAAGGATCCAGTCCGACTTTTAAAAGTATTCTGTTTACTTCCTCGCTGCGTTCCGAAGGCGTGCCTTTTTTGTGTATATGCAAAGGTTCTTCCATTAACCAGCCTATTTTTTTTGCGGGATTTAATGATGCGCCCGGGTCCTGAAAAACCATCTGGATTTGAGAGGATACCCCTGTTTGTTTCTGCCCGCTTATGAAAATCTCCCCGTCATAATTAATCAATCCTAAAATGCAGCGCGCAAGAGTTGTTTTGCCGCATCCTGATTTTCCTGTCAGGCCGAAAATTTCTCCCCTTTTTATTTCAAGATTCACATTTTTTAAAACGGGTTTTCTTTCTATTTTGCCGAACAAACCGTATTTTCTGTCTGTATAAACATTTGAGACATCCCGGACAGACAGAAGCGTATTATTTTCAGACATCGCTGTCTCCGGGATCCAATGGAAAATAGCAAAAGACTTTTGCACATCCGTATTCCTTTGCCGGAGGGAATGATTCCTTGCAGATGTCTTTTGCTCTTGTGCATCTTGGCGCAAAAGGACAGCCTTGTAATTTATCTTCTACAGAAGGAGCTCTTCCCGGAATGTTTTCCAGGTTGCTTCCGCGCTTATCCTTGTGCGGAATTGCATTTACCAAAGCCCGCGTATACGGATGCAAGGGAGAATAAAGAGACTGCGCTGTACCTTCTTCAATAATTTTTCCTGAGTACATAACAAGAAAGCGGCTGCAAAACTGCTGTATAATTGAAAGATCATGAGAAATAATAAGTAAAGACATTTTGTGAACGCTGTTTCTTTCGGCAAGAAGCGACAGGCAGCGTTTCTGGCTTTCCTCATCAAGGGAACTTGAGGGTTCATCACCCAAAAGAAGTTTTGGGCGGCGGATAACTGCGATGGCTGTCATTATTCTTTGGCACATGCCGCCGGAAAGCTGATGCGCATATGCATTGTATATTCTTTGCGGATTATTAAAACCAAGAGCGGCAAGCATTTCAAGAGTATTTATTTTATTCAAATTTTTATCTTTGCTGCCGCCAAGTTCCAGTGTTTCTGTTATCTGTTTTCCGATTTTCATAAGGGGATTTAAAGCTGATCTTACATCCTGAAAGACAATGGATATTTCATTTCCTCTTATGCCGCATAATTGTTTTTCGTCTAAATCTGTTAATGCGATATTGTTAAATATTATACTGCCGTCTGTAATTTTTACATTATGCGGCAGAAGATTTGCAATGGAAAGCGCTGTCATGCTTTTACCGCAGCCGGATTCCCCTGCAAGTCCCAGTATTTCACCCTCATCAATTGTGAAACTTATATCGTCAAGTATTTTGTGTGATTTTCCCTCTTTTTTTACGCAGACAGTCAGGTTTTTAACTTCAAGCAAGCGTGCCATGCCGTCCTCCGAAATGACGCCTGAGTCCTTCGCCTAACAGATGAAATGCAACAACGGTGAGCATTATAAATATCCCTGGAGCCAGTGCAAACCACGGCGCGTTAAAAAACCATGATTGCGATTCAAAGAGCATGCGCCCCCATGACGGATCCGGAGGCTGAATGCCCATTCCAAGATAACTCATGGCGGACTCCGCCAGGATTGCGTTTGAAAGCCCTATTACAGAAGCGGAGAGAAGGGAAGGTGCAAGATTCGGCAGGATATGGATAAAAGTGATGCGCATAAATCCTGCACCAAGTATTTTTTCCGCATGTACAAAGGTTGCGTTTTTATACCGCATTGCCCCTGTGCGCATAACGCGCGTATAACTTGGTATAAATAGAATTAGAAGGGCGAAAAAAAGGCTATACCTTGTGTTATCAATTATAACGACAGAAAGCAGCGCAAGAACTATTCCCGGAAAAGAACTTAGAGTATCAATAATTCTCATGATAATTTCATCTGTAATGCCTCCAAGATACCCTGCAAAAAGACCGAGTATACATCCTGCCGCCGCCGCTCCTGTTACTGTAAAAAACGCAAGCAGCAGTGAATTCCTGCCTCCTGCCATAATACGGGAAAAAATATCCCTTCCGAAATTGTCGGTTCCAAGCAGGTGGTTTGAATCCGGAGGCAGAAGGCGTATGGAATGATTCATGCTGTTAAAATCATAAGGAACCCAAACAAAACTTATTAATGACATAATTACAATAACAGCTCCGATTACAGCGCCGAAAATCAATTCGTTATTGTGTTTCATATGATTTTTCCCGTGCGTTTAATTCTTGGGTCAATAATCATAATGACAATATCAGCCATGGTATTTGCAATCACAACTATAAATGCGATATAAACCATAAGTGCCTGAATCAGAGGATAATCCCTGGAACCAATTGCGGTAATTAAAAGCCTTCCTATTCCGGGAATTGTAAAAACCTGTTCAATTATAATGCTGCCGGAAAATACTTCTGCGATTATCATGCCAAGCATTGTTACAGCAGGCAGACAGGCGTTTTTCAGCACATGGCGATGAAGGATGTAAAATCTTCCTGCTCCCTTGCTTCTTGCAGTTCTTACATAATCGCTTTGCAGTTCCTGAAAGAGGGAACCCCTTAAAAATTTTATTAAAATTGCAGAATTTGGAATTGCAATTGCCAGCGCCGGAAAAAATAAATAAAAGACAAACCCGAAGATGCTGTCATTATAATCAATAAAATAACCCGGGACAAACAGCCTGAATGTAAAGCCGAAAATAAATATAAAAAGCAGCCCTAAAAAAAATCCCGGTGTACTTATACCGGCGGCAGTTAGTATATTTACGGATATATCAATAATATTTCCCTCTTTTTTGACTGTCAAAAGAGAGACGGAAAGAGAAATAACAACAATAAAAAAGAGCGACAGCATGGCAAGCGTTACAGTTACCATAAGCCTCTGGGAAATCAATACAGAAACATCTTCTCCGCGGAAAAAATATGAGTTTCCAGGATTGCCGGAAATAAACATTAACAGCCAGTCAATGTAACGTGAAAATATGCTGCGGTTAAGCCCCATATCTTCGCGTAACACTTCCAACTGCTCAGAAGAAACCTGCATTCCGCCAAGAGCGCTTGCGGCATCTCCGCGGATGACATTAAAAGTTAAAAAACATAAAACGGAGACAAGGAATAAAGTAATAAAGGCAATAATAATTCTTCTTAATATAAATCTCAATTTTTAGTTATCCTGTAAATTGAAGCAAAATCAATGACGTATAGGGGATAATCAAGCGCTCCGCCGAAAGCGCCGCCGCGAAGAGCTATAAAATAAAGAATATCCTGTATGTAAACACCGGCGGCATTTTCAATAATAATCCTCTGGGCTTCCCTGTAATATCCTATACGCGCTGATCTGTCAGTTTCGGTAACAGCGGCATTGTATACTCTGTCAAAATCAGCGCTGTTAAAATTCAAAAAATTATCCCTGTTATTTGACTGGTAACGGGCAAGAAAACCGCGCGGAGAAACGCTTGAGCTGTCTATAGATATAATTGTCGCCTGATACTGTCTTCCAAAATAAACATCAGAAAGCCATGTCGGCCAGTCTACAAGTTTGATGCTTGCATTAACGCCTATTTTTTCAAGCTGGTTTGTAATTACCTGCGCTGTATCAACATGCATTGTAAAATTTGACGGAACTGTTATTTCCAGTGTCAGCCTGTTTGCATTATTGAAACCGGCCTGTGAAAGAAGGTTCATTGCAAGATCGGGGTTGTATGTATATGCTTGCGAGTTTACATAATAGGCCGATAATCCCGGAATTATCGGGCTTGCTGAAGGAACGCCCTGTCCGAAGAATGCAGAGTCAATTATCCCCTGGATATCAATGCCGTAGTTAAGAGCGCGGCGGATATTTATATCATTTAAAGGAGGGGCCAGGTTATTAAACGCCAGTAATTGCACCCCTGCAGATCTGTTATTAAAAATGTCAAATTGCCTGTGATCAAGCTGCGCTGCCATTGAGCCTGTTATAAAAGCGCCGTCTATACTGCCGCCTCTTAAAGCTACCATAAGCGTGTCATAATTCGGGAAAAACACAATTGTTACTTTTTCAAGATGCGGCAGATTGTTCTGCCAGTAATTGTCAAATTTAACCAATACAAGATTTCTTTGCGGTGAATAACTCTCGATGAAAAAAGGCCCTGTTCCAATTATATTTTTTTCGCGATCCGTATTTCCCGCTTTTACAATTCCAACTGTAAGGTATGGCAGAAAGTCAGGATCGGCTGTTTTCAAAATTATTCTTATCAGATTATTTTCAATAGTAATAACTTCTTCTATATTATTTAAACCGTTAAAACCGGCAGCAACCGCAATATCAAGACTGTGCTTTACATCCAGGGAAGTTACAAAAGAGCCGTCATGAAAAAACACGCCTTCTCTGAGAGTAAAATCATAAATGAGCCCGTCCTGTTCTATTACCCAGGATTCAGCTATACAGGGCATCAGATTTCCTTCTGTGTTTGGCTTTACAAGTCCTTCAAAAACATTAAAAAGGATACTTCTGCCGTCTGCGGTATTTGAAGGATTAAGAGGATCCAGCGTGGTAGGTTCTGTTGTAAAACCATAACTTAATCCGTCATGCTGCATGCGGTTACAGGATATTAATAAAACAATTGCAATAATCAGAAATAATATAAAAAATTTCTTCATTTTTCCTCCAACTAGTTGTGTCAGTTTCTGATGAACGATGACTATAAAAATATTATACAAAATATTGGACTTATACAGCAAGAGCATCAGCGCGGCTCATATCGGGCATATAACCGCTTTTTATAATCTTTTCATATAATAGCCGGAAGGTTTCCGCCGCTTCTTCTGCAGTTGAGGCTTTGTTATTGTAAATCGCATAGAGTTTTCTTGTTGCAATGGGCGACAGATTGGGCATTACTACATTTGCGCCGGCATCCAGCGCAAGTTCCCTTCCGTTAGGTGCAATCACGCTCATTGCTGTTACGGCAGGGATAAGCGTTTGCGGCAGAAGTATACGCGTAAGGGCTATCATTTTCAGGCTTAAAATCAGGTTTCCCTGCGGATACGCGCCAAAGGGAGTATCTGCCTGGGGAATAAAAGGGCCTATGCCAGCCATTTCAGGCTGCAGTTCTTCCAGAAAGCGGATATCCGCAAGCAGGTTTTCAGGGGTTTGAAAGGGGGTTCCAGCCATGAATCCGGCTCCAACCTGATACCCGATTTTCTTTAATGCCAAAAGGCATTTTTTGCGGTTATTTAAAGTCATGTTAGAAGGGTGGAGTTTAGAATAATGCTCATGTGATGCAGTTTCATGACGAAGCAGGAACCTGTTGGCTCCGGCTTTAAAAAAAAGTTCGTAATCTTTTTGTGTGCGCTCCCCGACAGAGAGAGTGATTGCATGATTTGGAAAATCATGCCTTATTGCAGATACAATTGTTGCAACACGCCCGCTTGTAAAAAAGGGATCTTCTCCGCCTTGCAGCACAAAGGTTTTTATTCCAAGGCCGTTTCCCCTCTGACAGCAGGCAAGGATTTCTTCGCAGGAGAGCCTGTAACGCATTAATTTTTTATTTGAACGGCGAATACCGCAATAATAGCAATCGTTTTTACAGTAGTTTGTCATTTCTATTAAGCCGCGGAAAAAAACTCTTTTTCCGTAAACTTCATCACGCGCCTTACGGCTCTCTGCAAAGAGGGATTCAATATCATCATTATTTTCCGTTGTAATTATTTTTAGTATGTCATCGTCATTCATACAAAAAAATCACGTCCTTTGCCTGCACGGATATTATTAATGTTTTCAATTGTTTTTTGCCGGATTGATTCATTTGCTATATTCAGGATTTCTTTTTCTATAATACCTGCGGTCTTTTGCGTGAAGATTCCGCCGCCGTAGTCCATTGCGTATTCGCACAGGGTCATAAGCGCATTTGGAAGACAGACATTTTTAATTTCACCGGATTTTGCAAGTGACATAAACCGATCCCCTGTTCTGCCTCCGCGGTAACAGGCAGTGCAGAAACTTGGAATATAGCCGTCATCCATCAGTTCAGAAATAATCGATGTTGCGCTTCGCTCGTCATTTACAAGAAACTGCGAAGTTGTCTGCCTGTTTTTGGAGTATCCGCCGACTTCAGTTTTGGAACCTGCGCTTATTTGCGATATTCCCAGCTGTAAAAGTTTTTTCCGCATATCATGATTTTCCCTTGTAGAAAGAATCATTCCCGTAAAGGGCAGCGCAATCCGGATAATTGCAACGATTTTTGCGAATGTTTCATCATCAACAAGATTGGGAAAATTATTAATATTCATTCCAGAAGCAGGGCAGAGCCGCGGAACGGAAATGGTATGAAAGCCAAAATTATATTTTTTTTCCAGATGTTCGTTGTGCAAAAGAAGCCCCATTACTTCAAAGCGGGGGTCTGCAAGGCCGAAGAGAACACCGCCGCCGACATCATCAATACCGGCATCCGCTGCGCGATCGAAAGCGTTTAGGTGCCAGTGAAAATCCGACTTTGGTCCTGCAGGATGAACAATTTTATAGGTTGGTTCGTGATAGGTTTCCTGAAATAAAATATAGGTGCCAATCCCTGCGTTCTTTAGTTTGCGGTAATTATCTTCTGTGCTTGCCGCAATGTTTACATTAATGCGCCTTATCTCGCCGTTTTCAAATTTCATGTCATAGATGGTTTTTATGCATTCAATAATATAATCAATGGAGCATTGCGCATCTGCTTCTCCTGATTCAATGGCAAGCCTTTTATGCCCCATCATTTCAAGAGCTTTTACTTCCTGGCGTATTTCATCCATTGTCAGTTTACTTCTGTTAAAAACATGCTCTTTATTAAAACTGCAGTAAGTGCAGGAATTAATGCAAAAATCACTTACATATAACGGAGCGAACATGACTATTCTGCTGCCGTATATTCTTTTTTTTATCATTCCGGCTATTTCATAAATGCGTTTTAAGTGCTCTTCATTATTATTAACAAGAAGACAAGCTATCTCCTTATGAGAGAGAGCTTCTCCTTCTTGAGCCTTGTCAAGAGAACGCCTGATGCCGGCATTATCTGTAAATTTTGCTTCTTCCAGCAGCTCTTCAATATAAGCGCTGTTTATAAAATTTGTTGTCATCAAGTTTAAATATAATAAAAATGAGCGCGTTTGTCATTATAGGTTATTGACTTACCGGCTTTTTCATTTTTATGGCAGGGGATCGGTGCTTAAGTAGAAAATACCGCAATACTGCGCTTGAGTATTCCGGAAAGATGCGCAAGAGTAATCCCGTAATTTGTAAATGGAATATTCTGCTCCCCTGCAAGATCTCTTCGGTACTGCATCTCGCGTTCATTAAGCATACAGGAACCGCAATGAATGATAAGCTTGTAAGCAGACAAGTCCTGAGGAAAATCTCCTGCCGAACAGAAGCTGTACTGTATCTCTTTTGAGCAGTGTGCTTTGATAAGGCGGGGAATTTTGACAGTTCCAATATCGTCGCATTGGCGGTGATGAGTGCATCCCTCGCATATCAGTATTTTATCTCCCTCATTCAGGGTGTCAAGGCAGGATGCTCCTTTAACGGAAGTTTCCAAAAAACCTTTATAACGGGCAAATAAAATTGAAAACGATGTAAGGGCAATCTCCTGCGGCACAATTGCGGAAACTTCCTTAAACACCTGACTGTCGGTTATAACAAGAGCAGGTTTTACCCCAATGCAAGAAAGCGTTTTTTGCAATTCAGTTTCTCTTACAGCAATAACAGCTGCGCCTGCTTCCAGAATATCGCGTATCACCTGCTGCTGGGGAAGTATTAGCCGGCCCTTGGGCGCAGCCTTATCAATTGGGATTACAAGGATGACAAAATCATTTTTATTGATTAAATCAGATACAAGTTTTTTGTCCGAATCCTTTAAAAACGCAAGTTCTGTAATTCTATTTTTTAATTTGTCTATGTTTAATCCTGTTTTGGCGCTGACGGTAAGTATTTCACTTTTTTCTTCAGTACTGTGCAAATCGCCTTTATTGAATACCGCTATATAAGGTATATTTTTTGCTTTTAGAATATCTATAAATCTGCTTTCAGTTTCAGACAGGGAAGGAGTATTAGCTTCAAGAACAAGCACAGCCAAATCGGTTTTATTTAAAACCCGTTTTGCTCTGTTTACGCGCATTTCGCCCAATTCACCCTCATCGTCAAAACCCGGGGTGTCAATTATTACAACAGGTCCCAAAGGAAGCATTTCCATGGATTTATACACAGGGTCTGTGGTTGTCCCTTTGATATCGCTTACAATGGCCAGATTTTGCCCAGTTACGGCATTTACAAGGGATGATTTCCCTGTATTTCTGCGGCCAAAAAAGGCGATATGAATGCGGTTTGCCTGCGGCGTCTCATTCATGCTCATAAAATCATTATCTCAGGATTTTCAATTAATATAAAGAGAGAATTTTTGCCGATAATTAATAGATAATGACATATCTTTACTTTTTTTTGAAATTCAAGTCCCAGCTGCGCAGAACAAGGCCGGATATTATCCGTCAGATTGATGAATCAATTGCGCGTGCGATAATAAACGCTGGCGGAAAAATAACAGGGGATAGATTTGTAAGTTCCGCCGTGTTTAAAGAAGACACAATCGGTTTTTGGCTGGATATTTATATCCTGATCGAAAATATTAAAAAGAGTATAGAAGCCTCTGCGGAATTTTACGGGTACTCTCTTGTAATAAGCGGAAAACTGCCGGATTCTCCGGAACTTTTAACGCGTTTCCTTGCAAATAACGGCGGTATTTTTACTGACGAAAAATCCGCAAAAAGATTACTGCCATACGCTTCCTTTGAGAAACCGTCAGAGTGGATGAAAAACATGAAGACCCGCAAATACGGCTGCGGCAGTTATTACAGAATCAGGGAATTAAAAGTTTTCAAATCCGGCGCAGGCAATGATTTAGAGCTGCAAAAGCATGTGTTTAAAATATATAAACAGGATAACAGCAAAAACACGCTGATTCTTGGACCTTCATTTGTACAGATGCGCAGCGCGCTTGGTTTGCATTGCAGCAATATTAATGATGATTTTCCTCCGTTAAAAGTTTGTTTTGAAAGCATTGGCCTTGGCTGCGTTGTTGATATATGGTCGCAGGATATCCGCGCTCTTGAAAAAACAGAGCCTGCGCTTTTGTTTTCCGGCAGCCAATCAACTGAAGAAATTGATAATCTTTGGGAATTTCTTTTCCGTGAACGCATTCGCAATGAAATTTCAGAATATGTTATCCGCTGCGCAAGGCGGTTTTTATTTCTTGTTTTTGACTTTTATCTTAATGCAGCGCGCAGGAAAAACAAAACACCGGTTCTTGCACTGGAGAATATTCATTTGGCGGAAAGCAATGCGATGATCCTGCTTATTGATGCGTTAGCCGAAATAAATCAGAAACATGAAACTAAATTTCTTGTGCTTGGGACAGGAGAAGATGATATTCCGCAAAATTTGATGGCCAGGTGGGAAGCTGTTTTTGATAATGTTAAAAAGATAGATGATATTAAGTCAAACTCCCTGTATTATCCGAAACTTTCAGTGGATTTATGGGAAATCATTTATGCGATATCCCTGTTCAGCCGTTATTATTCACCTGAACTTTTTCTAAGGCTTTTTGAAGAAGATGATAAAAATCCTGTAATGATTAAAAGAGCTTTTTCCATACTTCATTCGCTTGGCATAATCGATTCTATGCGCGAACCGCGTTTAGTGAAAAGGCGCTTTGAAGACAATGCACACAGTATATTAAACGGGAAAGAATACAGAATAAATGAAATGGTCCGCGGCCGGCTTTTAAATTGGGCTGTAAAGCAGAATTTAAATCCTTGCTTCCGTCTGCTTTTAATTATCGCGGAACTGGACGGCGTAAAGCAGATAGATGATCTTCTTCTTTTAAAATCTTTTTCATCCGATATTGTAAATAAAACTACCAATGAAATTGAAGCTGCGATTACCAGCGGCAGATTCGAAGAGCTTGTTGAGGCAAAGGCGCCTGCAATGCGTCATATCTATAAAACATCCAAAGCGCTTTTATCCGGATGCCAGAAAGATATTGAAAATGCATTTATTGAAACGCAGCTAAATAATTTACTGACAGATTGCGAATCATTTCCCGTATTAAAAGTTCAAATGGTTGTAAATCTCTGCGCATATTATTTAGGCCGTCATGATGTAAGAGAAGCGGCTGAAAAGGCAAAAGAAGCGATTTTACTGGGACAAAGTAAAAATTTATTTTGCCTTCCCCAGGGATATCGTCTTTTTTCGCTTGTCTGTCTTGCAAAGCAGCAGATTAATGAAACAATAGAGTATCTTGGATTTGCGCTTACCAATGCGGAGAAGAGCGGAAATAATCATGAGCTTGCAATATCCGCATATTATATGGCGGCAGCGCAATTCCTGTACGGTGATATTTACAATGCGGCGCATCTTGCGCGTAAGTCAATTGAGCAGTCGCTTTCTGCGGGGCATCCGGATTGGGCGGATCGTTCCCGTTTTCTGGAAGGAAGGCTTGAACTGGAATTGGGTCATTACAAAGAGGCATTAAAAATATTTGAAGGATTGCATAAAGAGCCGTATGGCAGCATGACTTGCGAAAAGGAAAATCTGCTTGCAGCCTGGATTTACAGATCCAAAGTTTATTGCAAGGATCCGCTGGCTGTAAAACCTGAAGGCGCTGTTTATGATGCCGACTTGTTTGAGATTGAAGCTGCATATTTGTCAGGCGATTATAAAAAAGCTCTTGAACTTTCAACATCGCTGAAAAATCCATTTTCAGGCGAGGGTTTTCTTTATACCGAACAGGCGGACTGGCGAAGCGGATTCGCCCAGTGCGAGCATCTGTATTTTACAAACGGTGAAATTCAAAACAGAATAATAAATCTTTTTCATGCGCTTGCTTTAAGCAAATTAACGCCTAAGGGCAGCGATGAAGCTGTTCATGTAATTCAGCAGATACTCAGGGATGAAAGGTTATGCGAAATGGATCCGTGGGATGCGTTTTATTTTTATGCAAAGTACCGGATCCTTGAGCAGTCCGGAGCAAGCCATGTAGACATGAGTACGGCTGTAAGCATGGCTTTTAAACGGCTCCAGCGCCGGGCAGGACGCATCGAGGACATCGAGACCCGCCGGCAATACCTTAACGGGCCGCGCTGGAACCGCGAGTTAAGCGCCGCCGCAAAAGAATTTAAATTGATATAGGCGGGAATCAGACTCTTTTTACATAAATATTTTTCCCGCGCACGCGGGTAACTTTAACGCCTCTGCCTTCATCTACATATTCACCGTCAGTTTTTACTTCATATACTTCATCGTCAATTAATACAATCCCTGACGGCTGCAACGATGACTCTGTTATTCCTATTTTTCCCAAAAGGGCAGTGTAGTCTTTGTCTTTTTTCATTAACTTGATTATATTACAGGAAATCCATTTTTACTGTAAAAATGATATATTGACATTTTTTATGGGTTTTTATATAGTTTCAGTAAGTTAAAGCGATTTTGGCGGCTGGAACCCCTTCGGGTTTCGAGCCGTAAGGAAATTATTTAATTATCGTCCCGGCTGTGCCTGCGGCGATTTTGGCGGCTAGAATCCCTTCGGGTTTCGAGCCGTAAGGTAATTATTAATTATCGTCTCGGCTGTGCCTGCGACGATTTGGCGGCTTAGCTCAGTTGGTAGAGCAAACGGCTCATATCCGTTGGGTCATAGGTCCGAGTCCTATAGCCGCTAGTGCCGGCGCTTAAGAAATTAGGCGCCGGTTTTTTTTGCATTGGGGCTTGTATGGCTCTTTTTAATATTAAAATGATATAATGCGTATATAATGCCAAAAAATAATGATGCTTGCAGGTATAAAATTTTAGTTGCTGTTTTTCTCATATTTTCAGTTTTTATATTTCCTGCCTATTCAGAAGAAGATGATACTGCAGCAAATACAATAAGATCAATAGAGATACAGGGTCTAAGTAAAACCCGTCCCCATATTGCAAGTTATCCGCTGGAAAAATTTCTTGGTCAGGATGCTTTAACTTTTGATTTAAATGAGGTGTATGCCGCAGTAATAGACATGGGTATCCTTGAACCCTTATCTGCAGAGCTTATAGAAACCGCGGACGGATTTATACTGCATCTTATTGTGGAAGAGAAATGGTCACTGTTTCCCTTTCCCCTTGTCTACGCCGGCTCTGATGATATCAACCTTGGTCTTTTCTTTTGCGATTTAAACGCCTTTGGTCTGCGTGATATGGCTGTAATCGGAGGAGCGTACAGTACAAGAGGCTGGCATTTTATTTCATTGTATAACCATACTCCAAACCGCAGGGGAGTCCCCGGATTAAACGGCATGTTTATGTACAGCCGTAATGAAAAGGAAAATGTTGACAGACATGAAAGAGTAAACCGCAAGTTTACTCAGGACAGGATTCTTTGCTCTCTGGGTTTAAACTATATATTTTTGGATTTAATAACAGGCTCCATGAATTTTAATTTTATAAATATTTCTCTTAACGATGATGATGTTTATAATCCGCCGGAAAACGGAGCCATGTTAATCGGCTTTAATCCAGGGCTTTCCCTGCGGAATAGCAGCTGGGATGGTTATTTTTTATCCAGCAGGAATATATCACTGCAATATACTTATAATCTTGCCGTATCAGGTTCTTCTTTTCATCAGGTTGAGTATAAGGGCGGCTATGAACAGTCGCTGGTTCCCGGTTTTCGCATAAATGTGCGAAGCGCGGGGGTCTGGAAATCAACAGATGATCCGCTTTATGAAGAAGGTCCGCATAAGGCCCTTGTCAATATTTTACCCCGGGATTATTCTGCGCTTTATATGATTGGATTGTCTGCGGGACTGGAAAAATATATTTTAAAATTAAACTGGGGAACTTTTTCTGTTCAGTTTTCATGGCAGGGTGTTTATTCATATAATACTTTTACAGATTTGGAATTTGATCACGGGCCGTCGGCAGGAATGCTTTTTTATCTAAGCCGTCTTGCGATACCAGCAATTGGCATAAACACAGCCTATAATGTAGTTTCCGGCTTATACCAGTTCAGTTTTAGCGTAGGTATGTCTTTTTAACAGGATTGCTTTGGTTCGAATCCCCAACGTTTTAGTTTTAAATAATTTAATAAAAACTGAAGGAATTATTTACTTTTTCTTTATTTGTCGGGGAGGGGGGATTCGAACCCCCGATATCCTGGTCCCAAACCAGGCGGAATAGCCACTATCCTACCCCCCGTGTACTTGTCAATAATAGTAAATATCTGTTTTTTGTTCAAGTCATGGTATTTGTGATATGAAACAAAGAATTTTACCTGTATTTTTTCCAGGCTCGCACGCTGTTTAGATATTCTATCACTCTAAGGCCGTCGATTGCACCGGATACCGGTTTTCGCTGCGGATCGCGTACGCAGGCAACTGCGTCTTTAAGCATGTTCGCAAAATAGCCTGTGGGGCCGGAAAAATGTTCGCCTGTGTTTTTTAATGAACGAAACTTTTCGGCGTACGGGCTTGGAGAGCTTTCCCAGACTTCAAAAATGCCGTTGCCTATGCGCAGCCGTCCCCTTTCGCAGGAGAACTCAATCTCAAAAATTAAATGATCCCGCCCGGCTCCTATTTCAAAAATTACAGGAACTAAATTGCCTTGAAGCTCTCCCTGCAGCCAAGCAGTGCCGTTTTTGGAATTGAGTTTTGCTCCCCAGCTTCGAAGGTGCTTCAGCCTGGAATTTGTAAGGAACATTATTATGTCCGCAAGATGCGTTCCGTCATGCCAAAGCTGATTTATAATTGGGGAAGTGCGCCCCATGCATAAAACAGCGCGGACAGCAAGAAGACAGCCAAGCTTTCCTTCGTCAAGAATAGTTTTGGCGCGGATATAATCCTGCGAGTAACGGCGTTCGTGGTTTGTGATAATAACCGGGCCTGATGCTGCAAGTTTTGCAATCTTCCGCGCGTTGCGGATGTTATCTGCAATCGGCTTTTCGCAGATGACAACAGGTATTTGCATGTCTGCAGCAAGACGGCAGTAATAGTAATGGCTGTCCGGGTGGGTGGCTATCGATAAAATTGACGGTTTGCAGGCAGACAGCATCTCTTTTGCGTTATCGTAAACAGGTACCTGCCATTTCTGCGCAAATGCAATACGGCGTTTTTCATCTGTGTCACAGCCGGCTGCAAGAGAGCATTCGTCATTTGCGGCGATTGCCCCTGCATGAGTACAGGGTTTTTCGCGAAGGGTATCGTTTTCAAGAAGGGATGCAATCCGCCCAAGGCCGACAATTGCAGCTTTTATTTTTGCCATTGCAATTAACCGCCGGGGTGTTAAAGAGCAGGCTCAAGCCGGTTTGCGGCTGAACTGTTTTCCGCTGCAAGCTTTTTGCTGCGCCATGAATTCAGCACCGAATACATAATTGGCGTAACAAAAATAGTCATAAACGTACTTACAAAAAGGCCGCCGACAAATGTTTTTCCGATTGGCTGAATCGTATCTGCGCCTGCTCCGGGGAAAAATGCAATCGGCGCCATGCCAAGTATTGTAGTAAGACTTGTCATCAAAATGGGACGAAGCCTCCTTCTGCCTGCTTCAATTACAGCTTCGCGGACATCCATGCCCCGTGAACAAAGGGTGTTTGTGTAGTCAACAAGCACAATTCCGTTATTTATAACAACGCCTACGCATGCAATAATTCCAACAATGGAAAACATTGACATGGCCTGCCCTGTAAATTTATATACCCATATTACGCCAATAAACAAAAGCGGTATGGAGAAAATAATTATTAGAGGATCAACAAACGATTCAAATTGGCTTGCCATGATTCCGAATATAAGGAAAATCGCAGTTAAGACTATAAGCACATAAAGGGATGCAAAGGACTGAATTTCCGAAGCCTCGCCAAGATAACGGATTGTTACGCCTTCGCGTTCAACAAGGCGCGATTTTATTGTTTCTTCAAGGCGGCGCTGCATGTCCGTTACGGCGATTCCAGGTTCAAGCCCCCCTGTTACGCGAAGAACCCTCTCCTGCCTTTCGCGCCGTATGGAAGAAGGCGCCCTTCCCTCAGATATATTTGCGACATTTGACAGGGAAACCCGCGTTCCGTTGCGGCTTATAACGGAGATCGCATCAAGATTCGGCAGCCCCTGCCGGTCTTCTTCCTTAAGACGAACCTGAATATTTACAAGCCTGTTTCCCTGGCTCATAGTGGTTGCCATATCCCCGTCCATCGCCGCGCGTATTTCAGATGCAATTGCCGGAAGCGACAAACCAAAACTTGAAGCCCTGTCGCGGTCAATTTCAATTTGAAGCTGCGGAGCGCCTTCATCAAGATTGATAACAGGGTATTCAATCTCCGGAAGGTAATTTAACATAATGTGCTGTATTTCCTCGGCAGTTGCCATAAGTGATTCATAATTTTTTGAGCTTACAGCGACAACAATCGGAGATGCGCTGCCCATTCCGCGTCCTGCCCTGAAACTTATTCTTGTGCCGGGAATGGAATTAAGATGGGGAGTAAGTTTTCTTATGATGGTATCAGGGGTATCTGTCTGCTGGGCGGGAGGCGGCAGTGTTATCTGTATCGACCCCTGATTATTTCCGCTGCGGTGCGCAGTCAATACAAGATTGTTGTAGCCCTGCACTTCGCGTTTTACAATCTCTTCGATATCAAATAGAACTTTTTCTGTAACATCAATTGCGGTTCCGCGCGGCATGGCAACGTTAAGAGTAATATTGTCATCGGTGCGCATGCGCACATTCATGTTCATGCCGATGCTGCCAAATTGCATAAGCGAAAAAGCAAGCAAAAGCACAACAAGGCCGATAATTAAAAGCCTGTGTGAAAGGCAGTAATCAAGCGCATTTTTGTAGCCGTTTTCCAGAAAACGCAGGAATGATTCTATTTTATCGTCTATAAAACGTATAAATGCATTCTTTATGGGTTTTTGCTTTCTTGTATTGAGTTTTAAAATTGATCCTGAAAGGCTGGGAACAAGAGTAACGGCGACAATAAGGGAAACGCTAAGTGAAATAACTACGGTAAAAATAAGATCGCTGAATAAAATGCCGTTTTCTTTTAGATCATTCCTGTATATGATGATGGGAATAAATACGCAAAGCGTGGTTACAGTGGATGTTATAATTGCGCGTAACATCTCTCTGCTTCCTAAAATGGCGGCAACATTGCTTTTTGCGCCGCGTTCGCGGTAATTGTGAACATTTTCAAGAATTACTATGGATGCATCAAGCGTCATGCACATTCCCATAATAAGGCCTGTTAAAGTCATAAGATTTAATGTAAATCCGAAAATCGTCATGGCCATTAATGTCAGCATAATGGAGATTGGAATTGAAAATCCGATAATCAGCGTTGCTTTTGCATTGCGAAGGAAAAGCATAAGAATAATCATTGCAAGGCATGCGCCCTGAATTGCATTTGTATAAACCTGATTAAGCGTGGCGCGTATCATCGTTGTGTTATCTGAAAGAACCTGCAATGTTATCCCCTGGGGAAGAGTTGCGTTAATGTCTTCAAGGGCTGCCTGAACCCTGTCCGATACGTTTATCTGATTGCTGCCGCTTTCGCATGTTATCTGAATATAAACGCCGCTCTGTCCGTTTACATGAACCCTGGAAGCGTTGTCGTTATAACCCATGGATACATCGGCAATATCTTCTATGCGGATAACCTGAAACCGCCCTGAGCCTGTGTTTACAGTTCTTACCACAAGGCGCCTTATCTGCTCTATGCTTACAAGTTCTTCCTGAGTCATAATTTGATATTCTCTTGTTCCGCGCCTTAAATTGCCGCCGGATGAAAGCACATTCTGTCCTCTTAATGCGTTTGAAATATCGCTTAAGGTAAGATTAAAAGCGGCAAGACGGTTAAGAGAGACTTCTACTTTTACAATCTGCGTAGTGCCGCCTGTGACCTCCGCCGCCGCAACGCCTTCTATGCGTTCAATACTGGGCTGGATTTCATCTTCGGCAAAGAGGCGCAATTGATCCGGCGGATAATTTCCCCTAACAACAAGGCGCATTATCGGCATGGCATTCATGTCAAAACGCCTTACTACAGGAGTTGATACGCCGTCAGGAAGCGAGTTAACAAGCCTGTTTACAAGAATTTGAGCGTCATTTACGGCCTTGTCCATATTGGTTCCGTAAGCGAACTCAAGCGTGATGGAGCTGGATTCAAACTGGGAATTACTTGTCATGTTTACAAGGCCGCGGGAGGATGAAAGCGCGCGCTCAAGGCGTTCTGTGACATTGCGCTCAACGTCGGCAGGGCCAGCTCCGGGAAAGCGCGTCCACACGGAAAAAACAGGCCTGTCAACAGAGGGGTAAAGATCCATGGCAAGATTGACAAGAAGGGTTGCGGAAATTCCGATAACAAGAATGAATAACATTATAATTGTTACAGGACGTCTTACAGAATATTCTGTTATATTCATTGTTTTTTAACCCTCTCTTGCTAAAATTTGTCCTTATTCGGCTATACGGACAGGATCTCCGTCAGAAAGAAAATTCTGCCCTGCGCTTACAACATTTTCACCAAGGCTTAAACCGCTTAACACTTCTATATAATCCTCGTTGTCAATCCCCAGCGTAATTTCCCGTCTTCGCGCAATATTTTTGTCGTCAGCGACAAAAACAATCCATGAACCGTAGGTGCTTATTACAGAGGATCTTTGAATTACAGGAATATCTGTCTTTCTGTTTGTAACAAGGCTTATTGTAGCGAACATTCCAGCTTTTATTCTTGAATCCGGATTTAAAAATCTTAGCCTTATTCTTAAAGTGCGCGTGATTGGATCGATAACAGGATTAACTTCAAATACTTCCGCGTTAAAAGTTTCGCCGGGGATTGCATCAAAGTGAAGGACAGCTCTCATTCCGGTTCTTACAGACGCTGTAAAACGCTCAGGCACAAATGTTTCAACTAACAGCGATGAAAGATCGCCGATAATAAAAATTGGCGATTGCACCGTGACAGTATCGCCGATGCTCAAAGGCGCGCTTAACACGGTTCCGGAAACTGTGCTTATTACAGGGCTGCGCGAGTAGACTTCTCCGGGCCTTGAAGGATCAATCATTGCAACCACATCTCCCCTGTTAACCCTGTCTCCGATGCCAAAGCGCGCTTCTATTATTCTTCCTCCCACAGTAGGGAAGATGGTAACCTGGTTACGCGCAAGTATCTCGCCGTTTATTATCACGCTCCTTTCTATTGTGCCTGTAGAAACTGGCGTTACCCGGACAGTGGTTGCGCTTTGGCGCTGTCTCTGCTCCGGCGCCAGATTTTCATTTTTTTTCGGCGCAAATATATCAAGCAGGATGAGAACTGCAAAAAGGACAATCAGGGAAACAATCGCAATAGTGATTATTTTTGCTTTATTCACTTGGCACTCCGTAAATTTCCATTAAATTTTTCCAGTCTATATTAAGCGCTGCCGACAGATCCAGAATCATGTTAAAATATGACAGTTCTGTTTGCAGTAAACGCTGCCTTGCGCTTGCCATGCTGTTGCGCGTATCCTGAAGCGTAAGAGCTTCGACAGTTCCGTTTAAAAATCCCTGTTCCGTCAGCTGATAACCCCTTCTTGCGGCATCCAGGCTAAGCCTTGCAATTAAAATGCTGTCCCACGAGCTGCGCAGTAATGCAGCTAACGAACGGATATGCGTTCTTGCGCTGTTTTCAGTCATTTCCAAATCCAGCTTTGCTTTTTCAAGTGAGTTTGCGGCCCTTGAAATTGCCTGCTCCCTTGCAGTGCCGGGAACCCAGGGGTCAAGCGGAATGCTAAGACGCGCTGTTGCGCCCAGCGTATCTGAAAAAGGATTGGATACAGAACCGTTCCAGTCCAAAGATAAATTTAATGAAGGGGCGCGGCTTTGCATGACAGTTTGCATTTGAGACAGGGCAAGCCTTTCAATTTCCTGATTGCTCCTTGTAATATCAGGGCGCAGATGAAGATATTCATTTATAAGCGCTTCTGCGTCAGCCTCGATTTTAATTATATGAACATCGCCAATCAGGACTGCGCTTTCATCCGGCGCCAATCCAAGCATGGCAAAAAATTCCGCCATGTTATTTTCATGGGAAATCCTTGCATCATTTAAATTATAACGCGCATTTTCAAGCGCCAGCCTGCTTTGCGTAAGAGAGAGCTCCCCTGTAAGCCCGTTTCTGAATGATATTTCGCTTCTTGTAAATTGTCTTTGCGCAAGATTAAATACCTCATCCAAAAGAAGAAGATTGTTCTTTTCCGCTACAAGAGCAAAAAATCTTTTTGTAATCTGAATTGCAAGCGCTCTGCATGCGTCTTCATATCTTAGGATATTGCTCTGATGAGCCAACTGGATATTTTTAATTGCGTAAGGTACTCCGGCGTTAAGCGAGAAGCTGATGCCCAAACCTATGCCGTAATTTGGGATGGAATTGCTAAAGGGGGTTCCGGTTAAAAGAGTAGTTCTGTAAGCGGCGCTTGCGTTTGCATTTACAGAAGGAAAGATTTCCGACCAGAGATTTCCCTCTGAATAACCGCTTGCGTCAAGATCGATCCTGTGTTTTTGCAGATTTAAATTATAATCAAGGGCAAGTTTAACGGCATCATCCAGTCCAAGCTCCATAGCCGAAGCGCCGAAACCGGACAAGGCAAGGAGAAGGCAGAGAAACAAGAGCCATGTTATTGGTTTCAGACGCAAAAACCTCCTCTTTCCTTCAATAATAGTATATTATTAAAATTATTAATAGATGAGCAGGTTACTGGAGCTTTTTAGGTTTCCGGCAGGTATTTCCAGTAACGTTTGGGCATGAATTGTTTTTGCAAACCGGGATTATTGCGATCCTCGTTGTTGATTGTCTTATGGTAGTGCTTCCATAGATTTTCCCATTCGTCGCTGGAGTTTACAGCGTATTCTTCTGAAGCTAAAAAAACTGTTTTTGCTTTTTCCCCGCATTTGCGGCGCAGACACAGACTGCGTTTTTCATCGATAATTGACCAGGGTGTTTCACCGAAACGCGATGTAAAATATCCGCTTAGGCTGGGAAGTATCAAATGATCAGGTGCGCATCTTGCTATGAACTCTCCGTTTTCATTCGGCAAAAACCTTAAAAGCCCCATCATTCTGTGAACTTCACGATGCACCTTCGCAGCCGCATCCAGCACTATGCGCGTATCTGCGTCTGTGCGATCATTTATTATATTTTGCGCAGAGCCTTCTTTGCTGATTATTTTTTTTCCAAAAGCGGCAGCTTCCGTATATACAGGCAGCTCGCTTAACCAGGCATGAAGAACAATGTCAAAGGCGCTGGAAGATATTTCAAACAGAACACGCGCAGAACCGCAAAGAAGCGATGGATCAAACCCCCATGAAAAATAGGCGGATAAAAGTTCGATGTCCGCTTTTTCAATTTCGTATGAATGTAAGGCGGATGAAAATAAATCTTCACCGGAATGGGAGCGCGGAACATCGAACAGGGTGCTTTGCCTGACTTCGTTTGCGCAAAAGACAGATTTGCCGTCTAGCATGGCAAAAAATTTATAAAGGCTTACTCTCATGCTAAAACTCAAAAAGAGGCAATTGTAATCCCGCTCCGTCAATGCCGGAGAGCAGGCGGCGGATACGCTCAGGATTATCCGGTCTTTCTATGAACTTGCCCGCGGCCGTTAAAAAATAGCGTGCGCGTTTTAATGTAGCTCCTATGCGGTGCAGATTTTCTATTGTTAATTTACGCGATCTGCGGTTTTCTATTATACGCCGCGCTGTTTTGGCGCCAATACCAGGGATGCGAAGCAGTGTTTCATAATCTGCGCGGTTAACCTCTATAGGGAAGAAATCAAGGTTGTTAAGAGCCCATGATGTTTTGGGATCAAGATGCGTATCAAGAAACGGATGCTCCTCGCTTAATATTTCACCTGCGTTAAAATGATAAAACCGAAGTAGCCAGTCAGCCTGGTATAAGCGGTGTTCCCTTACTAAAGGCGGGCTAGATATCTGCGGCAATCTTGGATCGGAAAGGCTTCTTTCCCCGGGATGAATAAAGGCCGAATAATAAACCCGCTTTAATGAGAACTTGTTGTAAAGCGAACTAGTCAAATTAATTATCTGCCTGTCATCCTCGTGCGTAGCGCCGACAATCAATTGGGTGCTCTGTCCAGCAGGGGCGAAGATAAATTTCTTTGATTTTCCCTTTGAATGGAACCTGTTTGTTTTTTGGATTTCTTCTGTTTCGCACCTTAGATTGGAAAAATCATTCATGGCGCCTATAATCGCCTTTTTTGATTTTTCCGGCGCAAGGCTTACAAGGCTTTTTTCAGTCGGAAGCTCGATATTCACACTTAGCCTGTCCGCCCACTTTCCGGCTTCGCGGATTGCCTTTTCGCCCGTACCCGGAATCAATTTTAAATGAATATAACCGCCAAAGCCCATTTCCGTACGAAGCGTTTTTGCAGTCTCCGTCAGTTTTTCCATTACAATATCAGGGTCTGCAAAAATCCCGGATGACAGGAAAAGCCCTTCTATATAGTTGCGCTTGTAAAACTCGCAGGTAAGCTCTGCTAGTTCCTTGACAGTAAAGCTTGCCCTTTTAATGTCAGCCGAAGCGCGGTTTACGCAGTAAGCGCAGTCTTATTTACAAACATTGGAATACAAGACCTTTAAAAGACTTACACAGCGGCCGTCCTGCGTCCAGCTATGGCAGACTCCCAGGGGCAGGGTAGAGCCAATCTTGTTTCCGCCTGAGTTTTTAAAACCGCAGCTTCCGGAGGTTGCGCAGGATGCATCGTATTTTGCAGCTCCCGACAGAATCGATATTTTATCGTGCAGTTCCTGTCCCATATAATAACTATACAGGCGTTTAGATGTATTGTCAAGCAACTGCAGGGAAAAATGAAAAAAAACGCTACCTACGTAATTTAGCTGGTGACAATCTTTTAATAGTTACTATATAATACTCATACTATTATGAAAAAGTTATATTTATTATTTATCCTGCTAATTCTTCCTGTCTTCCTGCATGCCCAAAATGCTGCGGAACTGGAAGCCGTATTGGGAGTTCCCAGGGTATCATGTTCTCAGGCAGCCCGGTTTATACTTGCATCCATTAATGACAATGCCGGGGGAGATGCTTTTGAACAGGCGGTTTCAAGGGGCTGGCTTAAAAATGCCTCAGCCGGAGACGCAATCACATTGGGGCAGCTTTCATTCCTTATAATGAAGGCCTTTGACTTAAAAGGCGGCATGATGTACACGATCCTTCCGGGTCCGCGTTATGCGTACAAAAGCCTTGTAAGCCGCAACTTCATCCAGGGCGCGGCAGACCCCGCCATGAATGTAAACGGGGAGCGCTTCCTTTTAATTCTTGGAAGGGTCTTGAGTTCTGAAGGAGGCGAGTCATGAAAAAAATACTGATTCTTGCCTTCCTTCTGCTGTTTGCATCAAGTCTTGCCTTTTCCGTCGATTTTGGATTTCTCCTTGATCAGAATATCGAGATGGATGAGGACCTGCTTAAGTATACTCCGGGTCTTACTCCCTGGTTTTCGTGGAATGACGGACAGGGTACTTCTGTCTACCTTTCCGCTCTTTTTTCACTTAAGTATCTTCACTTCAGCGGCGAGAGATCTTCATCAAGCGGCTGGGCAAGACCCCTTATCGTACCGGAACTTGCAAGGTGCTCTGTCGGCTACAGATTTAGCCCTGCAGTGATGATCGAAGCCGGCAGGATTGGATATGCGGATATTTTAGGTTTAACAGCAACAGGGCTTTTTGACGGGCTTCGCCTGGAGATTGGCCTTCCCCAGGGCAGTTTGAATGTGGGAGCGTTTTACACAGGTCTTTTGTTCAAGGAAACTGCAAAAGTTCAAATGACAGCCGAAGATGCCGCCAATGTCGCAAAACTGTTTGATTATGATCAATTTGAAAATTATTTTACTCCTAAAAGAGCTTTGGCATTTGCCCGCTGGAACATGCCTGTAGGAGACAGCAACAGTCTTTCTGCAGAGCTGCTTACCCAGTTTGATCTTACAGAAAACACCCAAAAATTGAATTCCCAGTACGGCGCGCTTAAGTTCGACATGTATCCAATGAGCATGTTAAGACTTACAGCAGGCGGCGTTTTTGAAGCAATGCAATATACAAGCGGGGATCCAATGTTTGCCTTTGGAGCTCTGGCGCAGGTAAAAACAGAATTGCCCACTGCCGTAAGCGACTGGCTTGGTTTTACTGTGAAACTTGGATCAGGAGCTATGAATGACACAATTACAACATTCACTCCTGTAAGCTCAAACCCTCAGGGCTCTGTTTTCACAGGTACTCTCGGAGGGCTTGCTATAATCGGCCTTGATTACAGCGCAATGTTATTGCATACATTGTATGCAGAATGCGCGCTGAATTATTTTTTAAGGACTTATGATGATCCGGAATCCAGCGGAAATCTTTACGGTGCAGAATTTTGGGCAACCTTTGTTTGGCAGCCCCTTGAAGATATCCGCGCTACATTGGGAGCGGGCGCTTTCTTTCCCGGTATGGGTAATATTGATGCCTACGGCTCTGATGTGCTCTGGAAAATAACAGCCGGCATATCATTATCGTTTTAGGGAGGAAAAAGGAATATATGAAAAAACTGATTTTAATCCCTGTATTATTTTTTACAGCCTCATTTATTTTTGCGCAGAATCCGCAGGCTGTTATCAGGGAATTGACGGGAACAGTAGAAATTAAACAGGGTAGCTCCGCTGACTGGGTTCCGGCAAGGGTAGGCGATGTCATTGAAAGGTCTGCAGTCGTATCTACAAGCTTTCGCAGCATGGCTGTCCTTGCAGTGGGAAGCTCCACTTTAACGGTGCGCCCTCTTACACGTTTAAGCCTTGACGAACTGATTTCTGTAAACGAAACGGAAACCATAAACATAAATCTGAACACAGGCAGGATAAGAGCGGATGTAAGCCCGCCTGCGGGAGGAAGAACAAATTTTACCGTTCAATCTCCTTCGGCCACAGCTTCTGTTCGCGGGACATCCTTTGAAATGGATACCGTAAGCATTCAGGTTATTACAGGAGCTGTAAGTTTTGTGCCTTCGGGAAGTGTTAGCGCCCGTCCTGTAACGGTAAGCGCAGGACAGGAAACCTGGGTAAATACAGACACAGGCGGCGTAGTATCTACGATGGCTGCTGCGGAAGTTACCCATTCTCTTCCGCCTCTGCCCGGACAAAGCGCAGGAACAATCCCTGAAGTAGGCTCGCATCCTGAGACCACTACAGGAACACTAACAATAGGTGTGCAGCATACAGGATCGCTTGGTGTAAGCGTACAGCCTGGCGGCACTGTCAATGTTCATATAACGCCAGTAGTTGGCAATTCAAATAATTAAAGAGGTAAGTAAACATGAAAACAATTAATTTCTTAGTAAAGACAGCGGCAATTATTTTTATTGCCCTAATGCTGCCTGTATCTTGTCAGATGAGCGATCTGTATGACAGAGGAACCGTTGCAATAACCCTTCCCGGCGGCAGTTCTGCAGCCCGTAGTATTACAGGAAGTAATTTAAACGACATATTAAACACACTAAAATATGATATTGTCGCAACAGGACCGGGTGCTACAGAAACAAGATTTGATGTCGCAGCAAATTCAACCGTTACTTTAGCGCTTGCTCCGGGGTTGTGGACAGTTACTGTAACAGCAAAGACGGCAGATGGCAAGGTAATCGGAGAAGGTACTGGTTCAGCGACTGTAGAAATTGGCAAACATGTCAATTTATCGATTACAGTTCCGATAAACCCTGACCCAGGAGGCGGCGAAGATGGGGATGGTAATATTGGAGCAACGCTGACTCTTACAGGACAGGTGTATGCAGACGGTCTCTACACAGAACAATTTACTCCCGGTAATCAGATACCGGTTAACAGTGAATTGGGAGGAACAGGCTCAATATCAGCAAGCGGGCAATTAAGCTTTACCATAGGAACGCCTGATGATACAGAACCGCTTGCGAGTATGTTTAACTACGATGAGATATATACATTTACATTATCTGATAGTAATGTAAATGCAGCCATTCTTAATGAACTGATTTTTTACTCCTTCCTGAATAATGAAGAAAAAATAAAAATTACCAGACACAGAAGCTCAGTGATAGATTCGGTGCGTATCTTTGAGCATGTAATTTATTTTTATGTAGATAAAGATGTTACAATTACTGCTCCTGCCGTTAATGATGTTTTTACTGATGAAGATGGTTATCCTTTTTATTTAATGGCTAATGCTATTAATCTGGAATTAAAAGCTGGTTGGAATGCCGTACATGAAATATCTGGAGAAAATTTTTCTGATGAAGATGGTAATCCAGTCACCGGAGGCCCTCCTCCCGTAGTAATTCGCAGTGTTACAGTAGCAGACCCCGCAAATGTAAATTGGGCGATTGGATATTTTGAAGGTGATAACGGCGGAGATGGTACTGAACCAAAAGAAATTAGGTTTGAAGCAGAATTTCCTGATCGAATACCATTTAACACTCTAATACCTTTAAGAGGTACATTGTTTGAAGGCGATATGCCTATTCCTGACTCTGGCTCTAAAGTTGAATGGAGAATAGAAAATGATACTGACTTGGCGCAAATAGATTATATTAATGGTGAATACTATCTTTATGTTACAGGATGGGTGGATTATCTTACATTATTCGCCAGATACCAAGATCAAGAATGGGATTTTCCCTTACATGTTACCACTTATGATAAGGAAAATAACAAACTTCATCTTATTGCTTATAAATTTCAAGATGAAAACGGTAATCCCGCAGAAGCATGGCAGTCTATGGATTCATTAAGGGTAAATGATTATGATCTAACTCTCAAACAAAATACAGTCTACGAAGTAAGGCTTCAAGGTACTTTAGATAAACCTGTAGATAATCTTTCAGCCCGATTTTGTTATTGGAATGATGAAGAAAATGTATGGTACCGATTGATAGATTTTGCATTTGTTTATTATACCAAACACGGAGTAACTGAAGACACATTTGATATAACTTTACAAATATTAACAAATGATGATCCGTATTTATTAAGACCATTTCAGCCTCTTGCTCAGATAGAAGTATACAGCAACACAAGAGATTATGATTGGAATCATGGTGAAGATTACGTTAATGGTCCGATTGGTGATAATGATGTAGGAAGAATAATGGCAACAATCGAGAATTTAAATGTGACAATTACTGAAAAAACTGATTTTAATTATTGGCCCCCATTTGGAACAATCGCTCTTTATGAAGACAAATGGTTTGATGCTTCTATTTTGACACCCTATGAAGTTAAATGGTATGGATTTGAGGTAAGAAACGGAGAAAATTATTATGTATGGTGGAATGACTTTTATAAAGGTGATGGCAGTAAATTATTGGACATAATAGTTAATATTTACGATGATGACAGAGAAGAGATTCGTACTAGTCAGTGGGATGAGGAGTATGGTGGGATAGATTCTGCCTGGGATGAACCAATAGTAATTACGGCGGATTATGACGGATTTGTTTACATCCGTGCTACTCCGTGGGAAGAATCTTATACTGGTATTGGTACTTATGGCATTGCTTACAATACAACAGGCGAAAGACCAGTTGTTAAAGGCGGCGGCAGCGATATACAACCGCAAACGATTTTTGACATGCATGAGTTAAGTGTAGAAGAGGCGCAAGAGTATTTTAAAGGTCTTAACAACAGAGGTCAAATAATTGTCGGGTCAGATCCAGCGGGTCGTCATGTGATATACGTTACTAATTGGGGAGATCAAGGTGAAGGCGCTGGAGGTGGAGGTTATCACGATTCGATATATTATCCATGGGCTCCCTTAACAGTTTTTCGTCCAGAATGGGGGGGACAGGCAGGCGATATTTTAATGATAACAGGACACCTTGAAATTGAAGGTGTGACTTATCCCATCACCAATGTTGGTGTAATGGGACTTTATCAAGCAGCTCCTGCCGGGCTGCCGACTTCGATGGTTTCAACAGTTTATAGGATTGACAATCAATCTACCTTAATGGCTACATATTTTGATGTATATCATACCTTAACAGAAGTTGAAGCTAATAACGAAATTCAAATTCGCTGGAATTTCTATGCGAATGGGGAATTAGGGCAGAACAGTTCTATTTGGACTCCCGCTCAAGGTCAGGATTTTAGCAATAAGTTCACTTTAGTGATTACTGATGTAAAAATATTACGTCATAATGGGACACCGCCAAGTGGAGGTATAACCTTAACTCAAAGTAGTCCTTCGGCGATGGTTAATGTTACTGAAGGGCCGAGCGGTCGAGTTGCTGTTACAGTGACGGCACCTTCAACAAGGAGCGTTACTCTACAAGGTACACAAGGTATATCAGACGCTGATGATCCGGCTTTATACGATGAGGCTGGCACACGAATCGCATTTAAAAATTTTAATGAATATAACTTTACATACAATATCCCTGCTGGACAGACACAGACTGTATATGCCGGAACAGGTGGAAATGTGGCAAGAAGCTATGTAATTACCGCTATTTTTAATTAAAGATTAGGAGATATAAATGATGAAGATAACCAGTATACAGGTAGTACGTTATTTTGAACAGTAAAAGTTTATTCAAACAGTCTTAACTAATAGCCTGGCCGCTTTAAAAAAGCAGCCAGGCTTTTTTTTTGGGATATATTTGTAGTATAATGTGAAAAAGAAGAGTTAAATATCATTTTTAACAGTTTTTCTCTTATTCATATAAGAGAAATCGATTCATTAATATTTAATAATAGTGATTGAAAACAGGTTGATAAAAATTTAGGAATATTATATACATTAAAATTAAGGAATTAATATAGTGGAAAATAAAACAGTATATTTAGACACTTGTACTTTTAATAGACCTTTTGACGATCAAACACAAATAAAAATTTCTCTTGAGACTCAAGCTAAACTGTTTATTCAATCGTTAATAAAAGATAACAAATTAGATATGGTATATTCTTATATTTGCTTTTATGAAAATTATATAAATCCTTTTGAAAATAAAAAATTGACAATATTTGAATTTTCTAAATATGCAAAATATACTGTTATTGAAAATAAAGAGATTTTATTAAAATCAAAAGAGATATCTAAAAACGGGATTAAACCAATTGATGCATTGCATTTATCATGCGCAATTAATGCCGGGGTAAATTATTTTATAACCGTTGACGATGGTATTTTAAAATATAATACTAATGAAATAAAAATAATTGATCCAATAATGTTTATAAAATACTGGGAAACATATGGAGGAAAAAAATGAATGAAGCTGTATTAATGAAAACAGGAATGAAAGTGTTAATTGAACAACTTGGAAATATAAATGCAGAAAAATTTGTTTCCATATTGTTGCGTGAACCATTTGATTATACCGAATGGAGAAAAAATAATCTTTGTGTGGGAATGACTATAGAGGAAATAAGTAAAGAGGCAATGGAAATATATAAACAAGCAAATAGACCTGGCTAACAATGATAAAATAGCTCCCTTATTTCCAAAAGTTTCCCGGATTTAATTGAAGAAACAAAAGTTATTTTTGAAACGGTATGGAAAAGATTTTTATGCATAAACTACAAACCCCATAATCCTGTTCTGCTGTTGCGCGCTAATTTCTGAATTCTTCTATAAACAGGAAAGGGTATCTTGTATAGGCGTGTCAAAATTTAATTTAAATAATCATGCAATATTGCAGATTTAAACATAACCGTCAAACCAAGCGGAGAAAACCCATCATTTATTTTCCATAAAAATTTTTCAGATGCTGTCTTGACTAAGAAAGAATATTAGGAATAAAATGAGAGAAGGAGAAGAAATGCCGGTTATATGTCCTGTAACAGATTTAAAAACCAGGTTGTCAGAGATAACCAGAGTTGTTCACGAAACAGATGAACCAGTTTTTTTAACGAATAAAGGTTATGGAGACATGGTAGTAATGAGTATGAATAATTGGGAAGAAATGAATTTTGAAAATGAAATATACCAAAAATTAATAGAAGCTCAGGCAGAAGCGCAGTCAAACCCAATGCGTCTTTCACATGATGAGGTTTTCAAACCCCTGCGTCAGAAAATAAAAAATTATATAAAAACCGCAGAAAATGATTGAAGAAATAAAATATCTTCCCTCGTTCCAACATGAACTCAATGCAATTGTAGACTATATCTCTATTGTTTTAGAAGCGCCAAGAGCCGCATTAAATCTGATAAATGAACTGGATATTGAAATTAATAAACTTAAAACATTTCCAAACGCTCATAGATTATATCGTCCGGTTAAACCAATAAAAACACCATACCGTATATTTACTGTAGGAAATTATCTTGTTTTTTATGTAGTACTCGATGAATATATAGAAATTCATCGTATTATATATAAAAAAAGAAATTTATCGCAATTAATAAAATAAAATATTTAAAATTCATTTTCTTGATAAATCTATATAACTAAAACCTCATATTCCTGTTCCAATGCTGCGCGCTTCTCTTTCATAATTTTTGAATTCTTCCATAAACAGGAAAGGAAATCTTATATAGGTGTGTATGTAAATTTATTCTAAATAATCATGCAATATTGTAAATTTAAACATAGGTTAAAAATATAAAAAAAAATGCCTTTTCAAAAATACTTAATAGTGGTATAGTAATCATTAAACATGAGTATCATGTTCAACAATAATGTGCGATTATTCCATCGCACAATAAAGAGGTTAATATGGGAAAAGCGCAAGTACAATCAACCACATCAAATAGTCCATATTTTGATCAAATTTGGGCAATATTGCAAGAAACAGCCAAAAGTCAAAAAGAAACAGACCGCAAGATGAAAGAAACAGCTCAACAGATGAAAGAAACAGACCGCAAGATACAAGAAACAGCCAAAAGTCAAAAAGAAACTGACCGTCAGATACAAGAAACAGCTCAACAGATGAAAGAAACTGACCGTAAAATGCAAGAAACTGACCGTCTGATACAAGAAACAGCCAAAAGTCAAAAAGAAACAGCTCAACAGATGAAAGAAACTGACCGCAAAATGCAAGAAACTGACCGTCAGATGAAGGAAACTGACAGTCAGATAAAGGATATAAATAAACGATTTGGAGAATATTCAAACCGCTTGGGTGAAATTACAGAATATATGATTGCGCCTAATCTGATTGAGAAATTCAATGAACTTGGGCATGAATTCCTAAAAGCAAGCAGAAACACCATTGTCTCGGATCATAAAAATAAAATATTTTTTGAAATTGATATTTTTTTGGAAAACGGCGATAAGGCAATGCTGGTTGAAATAAAAACCAACCTTACAAGTAAAAACATTGATGCTCACATTAAACGGCTTGAAAAAATGCGAAAGTATTCCGATTTACACGGAGATAAAAGATCATTTTTAGGAGCCGTTGCAGGAGTAGTAATTCCGAATAACATAAGAGAACAAGCATTGAATGACGGATTTTATGTAATAGAACCTTCCGGAGAAAC